>Ga0114977_10001065_pt1 | contig 18031 bp, 21 predicted proteins | sample S_130805_MF_Meta_FD_87026 | JGI IMG/M metagenome (GOLD analysis project Ga0114977, IMG submission 87026) | Freshwater microbial communities from Lake Simoncouche, Canada to study carbon cycling - S_130805_MF_MetaG | ecosystem: Environmental > Aquatic > Freshwater > Lake | place: Lake...
AGGTTCAACTGGTCCTCAAGGTTCAACTGGTCCTCAAGGTTCAACTGGTCCTCAAGGTTCAACTGGTCCTCAAGGTGATCAAGGTGCAAATGGAACTAATGGAAGTCAAGGTTCAACTGGTCCGCAAGGTGATCAAGGTGCAAATGGAACTAATGGAAGTCAAGGAAGTCAGGGTCCTCAGGGTGCAAATGGGAGTCAAGGAAGTCAAGGTGCACAGGGTGGTAATCGCATAAATTTAATAGTTGATGGGCAAGGTGGTGTTATTAGTACTGGTCAAAAAGGATATCTATGTGTTCCTTATTCTGGGAATATTTCATCGTGGACAATAATAGCAGATGCTTCAGGAAGTATAGTGTTTGATATTTGGAAAGTAGCTGGTCCTACTATACCTACTATAGCTAATACTATTACTGCAGCTGCAAAACCAACATTATCATCTCAACAGACAGCAACAAGTTCTTCATTAGGTACATGGTCTACATTAGCAATAGCCGCAGGTGATTTTATAGGATGGAATGTCGATTCAGCATCTACAGTTACTAGAGTAATATTAAATTTAAAAATAACATAATAGAAATGGAATATAAAATTTTAGATAGAAGAGAACAATTGACTATAATAACAACAGTTGAATATACATATGAAGATGGTTCTATAAGAATTGTAGATGTTTCACATTTTATGCCTAATAATGAAAATGATATTATTGAAGGTATTAATAATAGAGGAATATCTGAATATAAAAATAAAGATAAATGGCAGCAAGATTTTTAGTAGCAGGCGGTGGTGGTAATTGGAATAGTAATACTAATTGGGCTTCATCTAGTGGCGGTACACCAGGTGCATCATTTCCAACAGTTGCAGACGATGTAACTTTTGATACAAATTCAGGCTCAGTAAATATTACAGTCAATGTATCTTCAGCTGCTTTAACACTTACAATTACATCTGGATATACAGGTGTTATAACAATGACAAATCAGTTAGCTATTTCCGGTGCAATTACTTTAGGAGCTAATATGGGTAATGCAACTGGTTCAGGTTCATTAATAGTAAATTCATCAGCAACATTAACAAGCAATGGTAAAACATGGACTGCATCGTTAAATTTACAGGGGACTGCTCAAACTTATACACTTGCTGATAATTGGACTGTTTCGAATTTTTCGGTCGGTGCTACTACTTCATGTACTCTTAATGGAAATCAATTATCAACAACTGGATTGTATTCAATTAATGTTGCAAGTATTACTGGTACTACCAATATATTTTTAATTGGAACTGGTAATTGGCAAGGTGCTGGTAGTACCAGTAATAATTTAACAATTAATACTGCTGGAACTATTACATTAAATGCTAATGTTTTTTATAAAACTGGGACGTTAACTTATACATCAGGTACTGTAGTTTCTTCAGGATTTATTTTAACAATAAATGGTAATTGTACATTAAATACATCAGGTATAACATGGTCTAATATATCTGTAGTTGCACCTACAACAACTATTACATTAAATTCAACATTACGAGTTAATACATTTGCTTATACTGGAATAAGTGGGACTAATACATTAAACGGAACAGCAGGATTTGATGTTGATATTTTTACTTCTACAGGTGTAAGTAGATTATATGTATTTAAAATTGGTGTAACATATCGTATTAGAAATACTTTTACTTTTACAGGTGGTGCATCTGCATCACATACATCTATATCATCAAGTACGCCAAGCACAAATACTATTTTGACGTTAGATTTTGGTTCTACACAAGATTTAGGATTTGTAAATGCAACTGATGTTGATTCATCTGCTGGTCAAACAATATGGAGTTATAAAGGAACATTAAGTAATACTTCTAATTGGCAATTATTACCAACTCAACCTAAAACTATTGCAACATCATATTGTTAATATTAAGTTCTTTAAATCTTAATTGTAATTCATCTTTATAAATATTTCTTATCTGCTCAAAACATGGCCATAAAATATTTGTATTTTTAGTCCAAGTATTTGTACCAAATCTTTGAACATATAATAATTCATTTATATGATAAATATTTGTATTTAAAAACATTCTTATCATCAAATCATAATCATCAGCCCATACCAAGTTGCGATAACCTCCGATTTCACGAAGCGTGCTTGCTCTAAACGCACGAAGATGATTTGGACAAATTGGCATATTATTAATTACCCAGTCTGATCCATTTTCAAGTTCACACTTGCCCATTACATCGTGACATAAACCCTCTTTTAGGGTGATTCCGTTCCATTCAACATCGCGATATCTCCAATAAGTGGCATTATAAGTATTGCTCTGATCTGTACCTTGCCACCACTCTGCACAGTTTGAATAGACCATACCTGCATCTGGATTTTGAGTAAAAGCGTTAACTACTTTATCTAGTGCATTGACTGTAAGAAAATCATCATGGTCGAGTTCAACTAGGTAGTCGCCTTTAGCTAAACTAGTAGCAGCACCCTTATTAAATCCAATACGACCGCTATTTGGAAACTTGAATATTTTTATACGAGGATCCTGTAACATTTCAAGTAGAGCAACAGTATCATCAGTAGAGCCATCGTCAACAATAATCCATTCCCAGTTTTGCCAAATTTGCATCTGTACAGAAGAGGCAGTTTGTAAAATAAATTCTCTAGAATTATAGGTAGGAGTATAAATCGAAACTAGGGGAACATCTGAGCTACCAAGTTCAGTGTAATTATAATATACTTGTTGTACCTGAGCAAGTAGATCCTGATCACCCGGAAAGGTATCTAAGTGTATCCACTTATGTCGAATATGATAGGGTTGTTTTTCAAGTAGAGACCATTCCTTTTCTCCAAAAGTAATAATGGTATCCCATTCTTTTTTACAAAGAAGATTAAGTAGATCACGATGATCTTTTGCAATCTCAATCTTGATTGTAAGTGCAGGTTTGGTTTTTATTTGATCAGTTGGATCGTAAATTAATAGTGAGTACATTATGCTCCAATTTGGGTTATTTTCATTTCTGAGAAGTGGTCTTGGGTAGTTACAAAAATCTTAGAATTAAAGAATTCTTCAGGTAAGGATTCGTGAGACACAACAAAGATTGTCATTTTATATTTTTCAGCGTACTCCTTAAGAATTTCGATCGCACGATAAACGTTATTCTTATCGAGAGAACTAAATATTTCATCTAGGAAAAGCACGTTCAGTTGGCTATGCTTCATCTTAATAATTTCGATAAATGCTAGGAGCACAATAATATTCATCTTCTTACGTTGACCACTAGATAGACTCTCTGGTGAGATATCCATCCCTAAGTAAGAAATAACTGGATTAAAATCGCTATCAAACTCAAATTGAAATTTGAATTCAAGTCTCTCTGAAATAATTTTAATCCTATTATTTAAGGTTGGAATTATTTTATCGATTAGTGTTTTCTTGATTCCAGAATCAGAAAGAAGATCGTCTAGAATATTAAATAAATTTGCCTGTTCTTCCTTTTCAGTAGCAGTGAGAGTATCTGTTTGTAATTCTCCCTGTATAGAATTAATAATGGCTTGAATAGACTCAGTCTCGTCTGCTCCAAGTTCGTCTACTGTTTTTTGCAATTCAGATTCAAGTAGTTTAATCTCAGCAGTTAACTCATAATACTCAGATTTTGAAGTATTTTGATCTTCGGTCAATGCTGTGATCTTATCAGTAATATCAGTAAATGCTGTTTTAAGAGTTGGCAATTTTGATTCAACTACTTTTTTCTTAGCTTCAATTGCATCCTTTGTTTTTACAGAAGATTCGGAAGTAAGATCGTTTAGGCAGTGTGGGCACCTATTTTTTTGGTATAGAGCAAGTTTATTTGCTAGATCTTGAATAGTTACGCGAGCTGTACTCATTTCATCGCGAACACTATTTAGATTTTTCTGAAAGTCGTCAATACTTTTCTTTAAATTAGAATATTGCTGTTTGACTTCCTCTACTGTTTTCTTTTTTGTCTCAATTTTAACTGAAATATCCTCAGATTGAGTCTCTTTTTTCTTATTTAGTTTTTCTTTAAGTTGAGAAAGGTGGTCAGTTGAAGTATTAAAGGTAGTAGTATTCTTTTCAATTTGAGAATTAAGAATTTCTAGAGATTTTTTGTTTTGTTTAAGGTCTTCCTTAACAACTCCTCGCATATCGGTTAAAATATCAATTCCAAAAATACGATCGACTATTTTTCTCTTATCTGCTTGTGTTAAGTTAACGAATGACTTAAAATCATCAAATGAAAGACTAATGGTATTACAAAAAACTGAAAAAGGAATTTTTGAAAGTTCCTCCTCAATAAACTCGTCTACTTTTCTCTTGTCAGGTAGATTAAATTGTGCATTGTTTATTTTAATATCGCTAAAATTAGGTTCAATACCACGGTCGATTTCAATAAACTCTCCAGAATTAGTAACGAACTTAACATTAGTATAGGCATTCTTATTAATCCAGTTTGGAATATCTTTCATCTTACGAATAGCAGATCTTCCATAGATCGAGACAGTCAGTGCCTCTTTGATTGATGAATTATGCGACACTATTCCATTTGAATAATACAAATGACCTTCTACTTCAATATCTAATAAATTCTCAACATCAGTTAATTCTGTTTTCTCAACAATTCGCGAGTATCCGGTTATTGTTAAAATTTTAGTTTGATCTATTATTACATCGGAAAGTTGAATCCAATCATTGGACATGACTCGATGCGATGGAGAACCAATTAATTCAAATCCATTTTGAGTTCTAATTTTTATTTTACTAGAATCAAAGGCGGTTATGTCAACTGCCCGAATGTCTTTGAAACCGGCTGGGGTATTTACTTTGAAATATCCATCGTTAATCGAAGAGTTTAATTTGTTAAACTCATATAAATCGCCAAGTGTACAATTAATCATTTTTGATGAAGTTTAAGCATTTATTGATTTCTTTTTCAGGATCAAGCACATAATCTTTTTCCCATATTACTAATACTTTATATCCATGCTGAATTGCAGCTTGGTGTTTGATTTTATCAAAATTCCATATTTCACGAGCAGTCATTTTTTTAAGATTATGATAATGATCTTCTTTGTAAATGGATGGATTGCAATGCCAATAGTCTCCATTAAATTCTATTATTTTTTTGGACTCAAGTATTGTAAAATCATATTTGAATGCTTGCGTCCCATTATGAATAAATTTTTCATTTTTCCCTTCTAAAATAGAATAATTAAAGCTCGATATTTTTTCCTTTATTAATTCAAATAATTGTGTAGAAACAAGAGACCTTCCATGTCCAATGTAGGTTTCCGAGTTAAATACTTTCTTTTTCCATTTCTCTTGCCTTTTTTCCCATATATGTGTACCTTCAATACTGCCGTGTTTTTGTATACACTTAGACAAAGAAAAAGTGCATTGATGTTCTTTTAATAAATTTTTTGATTTTTCAGTATCGTTATTGGTTTTTTTAAGCCAATATTCTAATTTTCTTGGAGAAGAACTTGCATATTTGCCTGGATCATTTTTAAGTTTCGATATGTACTTATTACCTTGTTCTTTTTGATATTGTGATACTGCTTTTACTGAGTCTATTTGTGAATATCCCTTATTTAACCAATATTCTAAATTAAGAGGTCTTTGCTTTTTAATTTCAACTAGAGCAGTCTCTTTAGAATAGCCACGGTTCAACCAGAAATCGACAGACATTGGACTTACACACTGTGGATAATTCTCAGGATTAGCTTGTCTTTTTTTAGCAAATTTTTCTGAATTGGCTTTTTGTAATTCGGCAACTCTATTACGTGCGTCATTTTCAGACCATCCTCGAAGCAAATAAAATTTTTTTCCAAAAACGGAAAATCTGCTTGCTCCATGACTTTTAATATAATCAAGCACAGCATTGACAATTTTATGGTCTGGCATTTTTTCGATATTTACATTTGAATATATTTCCAATAGCTTAGTGTTTGTCCAGATATCTAATCTTTTTATTTTTCTCAGTCGATTTAATATTTCACACATAATAAATAATTTTTTATTATTTATTTAAGGGCGAAAATGGGTTAGGCAAATAGCTTTTGCTTATTTTTCATAAATGCTATAAATTTTTCCCTAACGATAGGGTCATCTATTTTTATTTCAATGATAGTGTCTTTTGATAGGCATTTTCCCGAGCCGTTTTCACCCTCAACTAGGATAAGCTGGGCCTCATCTTTAAATTTGAAAGTCTGCAATAGGTTGCCATACGAAAGTATGTTTTTATATGAAAATTCTAGTAATTTCATTGCTCGTAACTTTTATTATTTCGTAAGGCGTCATATATTTCTTTAAATCGGTCAATCACCTGCTTAGAGAGATCTGGAGTATGTGTCGACTCTTTGATTTTTTCATCAAGAATACTAAAGATATTATACTCGTAATTTGAGTTTATTTCAACTTCGCTTTTGGTTTTAAGCTGCTCGACTGAATATGAAAAGAATTCAAGTCGACGATATCCAAATTCTTTAACCAATTCTGTAAATTTGGTTATTGGAAATCTAGCAGATAGAGTAGATTCAATCGTAACATCCACAAAATTATTGAAGAATAGTTTTTTTAACTCATCAGTATTGAGGTTAAGAAGCTCAATTATGTCATGTTTAATATGCTTTGGAGAAATGGTATTTTCTACAAATTTCTCAGCGATATTAGTTTCGCTTACATCAAGCACATAAAACCCTTTTGTGTTTCCTCGATCTCCCCTGTCCATTTCATATGGAGTTCCAACATAGAGTACATTGTTTTTGTCTTGACGAATATGAATATGACCTGAATAAACTCGTTTAAATGACTTTACGTCATCATATTCTAGTCCATGCTCAAGCTTAGTTGCTTTATTTAGACTAAATCCTTTGAAATCAGCATGACAGAAAATATATTTAGCTGAATCATATAACTTTACGGTTTCCTTTAATTCAGGTACAGATTCTATCCAAGGCAACATTAAAAACTTATGTGAGTTTATTTCCAAGATCTCTGGTTTTTCAAAGATATTGAAGTTCTTAAACATAAGATCGTATCCTTTTAGGGAATGAGTATCTGTTCGGTCTTTATAATAAACATCATGGTTTCCAAGAATAAGATAGATGCCTCGTTTAAATTTTTCAGATAAGACCTTTGCAATCTGTAAAGAAATATTTTGAATACGAACATTTGTTGATTCTCGAATATGGTTCCAATCACCAACTTGAACAAGAATATCTCGATCCGGATCAAAACCTTCTTCGTCTACCTTTTGTAAGAAAAAATTAAGAAGAAAATCAGACTGGATATCTGACCATTCCATTGAGTTATTTCGTACGCCAAGATGTAAATCGCCAAGAACAAATATCTTACGTATGTTTTCTAATATCATCCTTGTGCTGCAAGTTTATCAATGTCAATTATTCTAGCTAGACTTTCAAGCTTTGCAAGAACATCAAGTGTTTCTTGAGCAGAAGAAAAAGAATAGGTAATCGGCAAGATTGAATTCGCATCATAAAATGTGAGGTCAGTCGGTGCTGTCTGAAATATTCGATAGACTTGTTCAAGATTGATATAATCTGCGCCAGATGTATGTGTTAGTTTAATCCAAATCATTAGTGTATTCGTTTTTTATGCATTTTTCCTTCAAGGAATTTATATTTCTTATTGAGTTCAGTTAGAAGTAATTCCTGAATGTCTGTTTCAAAAGTATCAAACAATTTCTTATACTCAATTGAAGTAATTGAGGAGAGTACTTCCAATATATAAATTGGGCTATAGAACATTGCAACATCTGTTTTTAAGTCAATTGCTGTGTTTATTCGGTTAAAGATAAAATTTATGTCTTCCTTTGATAATTTAGGCTTTACTACAAATGGATTAGGTGAAGCCTTCTTAAGGATTTTAGTTATTTGTGGGTCATTTTGTAGAAATAAAAATATTGTGTCAAGGATTACTCGTATTTCGAGTTGTTCTTCATAATCATATAGATCGCGTAGATAGGTATCGGAGTATGCAGCATTCACTGCGATTCCACGAGAAAGAGAATATTCCTCCGTCTCAGGCAAACCATCTCCACTATTATATCGATTATTAAATATTTTATCCTCACGGACAACTGCAATATTTGCTGAGTTTACCTCAGGTTCAACTTCAGGTTCAGTATCATCAAAGTGACTTAGTTCTTCGTCTTCTAATTCATCATGTTCATCATGTTCATCAATTATCATTCATTGTTTAATTATTTTATAGTGAATTAAAGAGAGCGTCATAGTCGTCTTCAATCACAGGTTTCGCAGAAACCAGGTCGTCTGACTTGATTTCTGAATATTCATTACGTAACTGGTCTTCAAGTTTATTTGCTTCATCATCATCACTATAGAATTCGCTATTCATGCCAGACTCTTCAGATAATCTAAAATAGTCTTTGACCATTGTGTAAAATTTATAACTTTCCTCATATCCATTATCACGATTTGCAATCGCTTTAATTTTCATTCGACTTTCTAATGGGCTACGCATTAATCCAAATAGGGAGTCAACTGTGTGGATAAGTCCAAACGATTCAGCAACTGATTCCATGCCTAGGTCAAAATTACCAACGTCTTCACGTTTTACTTGAGTTGCACTAATAATACACCATTCATTTCTCATTGCAACTCCACGAAGTTCTTCAGAAATTGCTTTGATTTTTTCGTATAGCCCGTTTTGATCTTTAAGAGGTCGCATTAAATTAAGATAATCGACAACAATTACGCTAAACTTCTTATTGTGTCTGTTCTCAAGTCGTAGGAAATGGTTTTCAATATCGATTGCAGTAGCACCACCAGTAGAGAATTCCATTAAGTGGAGGTCTCCTTTTAGTTGCCCTGCATCTCGCAGTATAACTATTTTATCCTGGACAAGTTTAGCAGCAGCGGCATCAGTAATTCCAGCATATTCATCAGATCGAATATTTAAGATATTTGAACCAATACGTTTCATATATGCTCGAGCAGAAAGCTCAACGGTTACTAGGCCAGTAGTATTTCCGATTTGGAAAGAACGTGCGGCAATATTTCCAAGAACCATTGATTTACCAACCTTAGGTCGACCTTGAAAAACTACTAGCGTTTTCGGGTTCCAACCGCCACCTAATACTTTATCAAAGAAAGGAAATCCAGTAGGACTGCCGTTTTTAGGTAATTGTATGTGGGCTAAGTAGTCAAAGAAATTTAAACCAGTATCTCCGCTTGAAAAATTAACGGCAAGTTTACTACTAATATCGTTTCTTACTTTCTCAGAAATTTTATCGATGTTTTCAGGATCAATTGAGGTAGTCTTTAAATAAATGAGAAGATCAGATACAGTAAGATTAAGATTTCTAAGTAATATAAAAGACCGAACATATTTGTATAGATAGTCGTAATTGTATTCGCGTAAATTAAACGCATATAATTCATCAAATTCTTCATCTTCGATTGAGGTGTGGGTTAAGTCTAAATAACTTTTTAATTCTTTACGATTTGGTATCTTTTCATATTCTCTAAAAAATTTAAGAGCAAGCTTGTACGATTCATTTCGAGACTCTTCATTAAAGTAGCTTGGTCGAACCATTACAATTAATTCTTCTCGACGTAGCGAATCATGATTCTTCGGTTTTAATTCATTGCTTTCGTTGTCTTCATTTAAAATGAAGTTCCACACCATTTTTTCGAGTGAATCAATATTTTCAGTAAAATCGATCATTATATTGTATAGAAGTTAGTTAGTCCATTTTGTGTAATATGCATAAATTCACCGTCTACCCTAAGATGTTCCGATAAAATTAAGCTCTTTATTCTTTTAACTAGATTTTGCTTAAAGGTTTCATTTTTTATCTTATCGCCAAACACATATTTTAGTGATTTCGACGAAAACTTTAGATTTTCAATAGTTAACGGCTTTTGTTTTATCTCAATAACCTTTATTATGTATTGAATTATGTCAAAGAGGATTGCAAGATCGTCCTGCAAATCCTCTTCACCATGAACATTAAGATAATACTTTATTGGAAGATCAGAGCGCAGCTTCATCGTCTTTTAAATTTTCAAGTTCGTCATTTTCAAGTTCGTCAATCCCATCTTGCGTTTCTGGAAATTTAAAGGTTGGCTTAATAATATTCTCATCAAGGTCATGTAATACAGTATCTGTGAATAATCTAGCAGAGAAGAAATCTCTAACTGGAACTTCATCACCATTATGGCGAACGATATAGTTTTTTGCCTGTATGCTTGGTTTAACATACCAAACCTCTCCGGCTACTTCAAATTTATGACATTTTGTTTGGTCTTCCGGTTTAAGCTTTGAAAATTCCTTTTCTGTTAATTTAGAACCGCGAACAACTCCGCAATTTTCCCAATTAACGAATTGTTCAAGACCAACATATGGATTCATACCTTTATGAAAAGAGATATGAAATTCAATATCTAATGGTTTAGCCAAACGATTCTTTCTGGTCTTAGAACGAACAATAATTCCAGTAGTAGTTTTCGCATCATCACGTAGTGTGCCTTTACTTAGCATTAAGATAATTGATGCAGAAAATTCAGGACCTCCGCCACCAGACATACCCTTTGGAGTATATTGATCCATTGAATTGTGGGAGACAACGTTGTTTGATAGAACGTAGTGATGGACGTCCTTAACTTGTATATCATAGACTTTTTCAGAATTATCAATGACTTTGACTGATTTAATTTTTATTTTATTCATAGCGTTTAAATAATATAGTATTTTTTTGTATATCAACTATTGCATAAATGAAGTTGATTCCTTTTTCTTTTACTGACTTTCTCTTATTTGGATCAGCAAACTTATAAGTATAACTTGACTTAACTTCAATTACTAAATTTTTGGACTCAATATAGAAATCTGGTATGTATCTATGTTGTTTGCCGGTTTGAATATAAGTACAACCTATTTTTTGATATGATGCATACCCTATAGTTATTTCAGATTCATTAAACTTAGTTAATAAGTAATCGAGAAAAGTTGGTTCATAGCCTAATAAGTTAACTATTTTGCCACTAGGTAATATATATTTTTTGTATTTAAATTGTTTATGATACTCATTAAAAAACTTTTCTAGAAATTCATCATTTTGCATGTGACTCGGTACACCATATTTCTTAAGACATGTTTCTTTTATTTTATCTTTAGTTACTTGTATATGCATTACAGTGTCAACACCATACTTTTCTAAGCAAGTTTGCTTACGTGCCTTTAGAGCTTTTTTAGAGCTTGCTTTATTTCCTTTTGAAACCTTTTCCTTAATTAATGAATTTTTATTTGGATTGTCATATCCATAATTCAAAATGAAAGTTTCTATAACTTTTTTCCTACCTTCAATTGAATGAAGATTTGAAATATGTCCACCTCTCTCTAAATTGGTAGCTTCGCGTTTTCTACGAATTTCAAGCTTTTCATCTTCTGTCCTTTTAGAAAAAGTTTTTATTAATGATGCTGACCTCTTTGCTTGCACTTTAGCTAATCCATTATTGAAATCAGCTGCACATTTTTTGTTACAGAATTCAATTCTAATTTTCGGCAATGTTGCTCCACATTTTTTGCACTTAATTTGTTCAATTAATCCAGTTCGAATGTGAAATAATCGGAATGGAACATCTGCGGTTTTTGGAAGAAATGAAGTTTGTGAAATTATAAAATCATAGAATTCGCGATCCTTTCTAATTGATTTGGATAAAGAAGCTAACGCTAAATTTGATGCTGTCATAATTCGTTGTAAAAAATCTTGCATGTCCTTTTATTTTTATTTATCATAGACACGCAAGCATTTTTTATTTACATACTATTTCTGAGCCCTCGGTTAAATCCATTGCTTCTACCCAATGCTCTTCATTTGACCAATCATCTCCAATTAAGAATTTATGGTTTGGCGTGCATTTAATAATCGTATCATCTTCTAATACTATTTCTATTAATTTTGCACAGTCGTATTGGAATATGTTTTCAACTGGTTTTAAGCCGTCTAATGTTTCAACCATATGTCCTACCTCAACTTCAGAAATTTTAAGTTCACCATGATCAGTTAGAATTTTATGATCTCCTAAAATGCAAGCATAGGTATGGTTAGTAAAAATAAAAGGAACTTTGAGATTTGAAAGTTCAAGCGTAAATGATTTGAAAAGTGACCTCATCTCTTTTGAACGAAGACCCATATCTGCTGCATTTTTACCAGCATCCATATCTCGTTTGCTCTTATCGGTATCTAACATACCTACTGAGTCAACAAATATTGCGGGTTTCAAACCTGGATTTTCTCTCATGGTTTCAATAAAGTCATTGATGAAAAATTTAACATCACTGATTAAACCCATACGTAGATATTTTAATCGAGTAAGATCTACTCCAAATTTTGTGTAGTCTGAACTATCAATTGCACCTTCAGTGTCAATATAGAAGACCATATAGTCTTTCTTCTGTAATTCGCGAACGGCATTTAAACATAGGAATGTTTTACCAGAGCCCGAGTCTCCAGCAATACCGATACTTCGAGTATTTGGATAACCTCCAAAAACTGATCCGGACATTTGTGCATTTAATAGGTAGTTACCGGTTGGGATATAATCATCAATATCTGAGAATCCCATTAGTGTAATTTTGGTTTTTACTTTCTTTTCAAGCAAATCATTAAATTTGTTGAATGCTGAAAGTGCATCTTTCGCGCTTGTCATAGGCAATATGTTTATTAATCTTCTACTTTATGATGAAGCAAAAGTTCTTATTCTGAAAAATAAGAAAGTAATAATAGTGAACAGGAAAGTGCAAGAGAATCTGATACTTCGCCTTTTAATAAGCGATTGAATCTCACCTTATCAATTGATTGGATATTTGCGTTTGGATTAAAGCCAGCTACTGAGAAGCCGGATGGATCTTTCATATAATTGCTTAAATTAATTCCATAACATTTATATTCCTTTGAAAAAGGAACGCCGTGCTTTACCTTACCTAAAAAGTAAATGTCATTAATATCAGTATCTGAAAGTCCAAGTTCATTATGCGAACAGTCTTCAACTGCATCGTAATATGAATCAAATTTGTTTTTATCAAAAGTATCTGTGATACAGGTAAAATCAACGCCACCAAGTAAGTGGTCTTTGTATTTTGCAAGATAGATATTTTTGACTTGATTATGTTCGTTTAAATCAAATGGAAGAATACAGATGGATTCCTGAGAACAGACAAGTCTTCTAAATTTTCCATTATTGCCAGAAAAAGAATACATCGAATATTTACCATCCGTGTATTCTTCTTTCTTGTCAAAGCTTGTATTATCGTCTTGGTTCATTTACTTCGGTTAAATTTATCGTAGGTTTATTCTCTCGCTTAACAATTACTGGCGGAGCTAGCACTGATTGCATAGAGTCTTTAACTACTTGTTTATTTATCATCCCATGCAAGTATTCAGCAAGTTCAGATAAAAACTTATCTTTATCTTCAGCGCTTGTATACATCATCTTAAGTAACTTTCTATCTGGCAGTTTAACTGTTAAATTGACAGAGATTTGTGACTCTTCTGAGTTAAACATTGCAAACATATTTGGTTTTGGAACGACTTGTTGATTTTGTGCAACCGGTTGAGCCAGTGAAGGATTTGCGCCCGGCACAGAGTTGACTAGTTGTTGTTGAGGTGCTACAGGTTGAGCCGGCTTTTGCATCTTTGCACCACCACCGATCGATTCAACTTCTGAACGACTCAATGGTTCCATGTCACCATGTAACATAAGTAAGTCAGAATTTAATCGAGAGCTATCTATTTTTGAGCCATCGTCAAATGTTACCATAAAACGATCGCCAAACGGTTGAACATCTCGACATTTTACACATTTGCCTAAAAGTTCAGGGCGGTCAGTTTTTATCCATTGGAATTTCTGACCTGTAAAATTTTCCTTTAATGAAATTAATTTTTCAGTGTCCATTTTGTTATTCTTTTTTATAATATTATACAAGCTCCGCCATAGTGGACGCATGTTTATTTTTTTCAACTTCTGTAAGATATTCTTCATTGAGTGCAGAGGTGTTACTTGAACTACCAATTTGTTGTGCGTCATATAATGGTATGATAGTGACTGCACACTTCTTATGGTATTCAGTTATTTTTTTACGAATTACTCTAACATTGCCGGGAGTCAACTTATTGTTAGTTGCATCAAGGACACCTTCGAGCCAGTTAATGAATTGTTCAGGAGTTTCCATATTTATTGTGGATTATTTTTAGATTGTAGTTCGGCAAAATATTTCGCCTCAACTTCTGCTTTGTCAAGCAGAAGAGACGTAACTTCTTCACGAGTACGTTTGATTAAGTCAGCAATTTCAATATCGCTTGCATTGATTACATTTAAAACTGAAAAGGCAACGTCACTTAATTCATTTGTTCGATATGTAAGTACATGGTATTCTTCCCCAAGTTTTTGATCTAGGTCAAGATAAACTTGGTGTAGTGATTCAGCGGCAGCCGCTGCTGGAAAGCCTACGATAAATATTGGTTTTGGCATCTATAGTGAATTTTTTAATGTTTTTATTTGACCTTGGGTACCAATACGTTCATTGTATAATCGGGTCAAAATTGTTCGAGCAGCAGAATCAGTATCTGATGAGAATAGAGTATCGTTTTTAGTATGGATTTCACCACCTTTAAGTCGAACTTGATCACGCTTACCTAAATATGTATCTGGTGAAATATTAAACTGAATTTGAATATTTGGGTACATTGACGAAAAGTCATAGCATGCAATCGCATTATAGTGACCTGGAGTTGGCTTTTTAACATATGCACCTTCATAGGTAGCATCAGAATCTTTTGATTCTCCCCAAGGAAGCTTCATCATTTTAAGATTCTTATTTAAGAACTCACGACACATTAAGATTTCAGCAACATATACTGGACTAAATACTTTGTTTACTTCAACCTGTGCAACGTTTGCAATTGAATATGCAACATCTAATAGTGAAAGTTTATCTTCAATTAATTTAACTAGGACAACATCGACTACGTTATAGAGAGTAAATAGATAAGTGTCTTTTTGGAAAGCTAAAAAAGATGGATAATCATGTTTTAATTTATTTGCGCCAAGCACAATACCTGCAATATAATCTAATTTATAGTTTTCAACAACTTTATATGGTTTGAGTTTTTCAAAAACTTGCATATAATCGAGAACTCCAAGATGCGCAGGTATCTTATTTTTAGAAATAAGAGTACGTGACGGAAGATTAAGAGTAGTATCAATTTTCATGTTCTTACCACGATTCATCAAATACTTCCAGTCAAAGTCAGTTACGTTCCACCCAGTAACAAAAGATAATTTTGGTACAATTTGATGGAAATAAAAGTCCAAGAGCTCAGTTTCAGTTTGGAAGAATTTATATTTGATTTTAAATTCCTGTTGAAATAGAGCAGCATCTTGTGGACGCAGCGGCGTTATTTTTCTAAAGTAATCATTTACATCCTTTTCCATACGCACAATATCATCAGCTGAAAGTCCTGCTGGATCATCATCATCATGTAAAATAGAAAGGATATATGTTACATTATCTTCATTACAAAATGAAATTAGCCCGACCGGCATTCTTGCACGTTCAGGATCAGGAAATGAATCATCGATCAACTTAATCTCAATATCAAGATATGTCTTCTTTGGAAAATTATCAAAATTATAGACGATTTCAAGTTCTTCGGCAGAAAGTTTCTCCTGTACTAATTCCTGAATTCTAAATTGAGTCATATATCGACCTTCAGTTGGACTCTTCTTCACATATTTGCCATCCCAATTTTTGGTGGCAGTAGGCGTTTTAGATTCGACCCAATTAAAAAGTTCATGGTCAACTAGTCTCTTTCTAATGAATTCGATTTTTCCTGCTTGATTATAGTAGGAAATAGCTAATGTATTATCAGTAAGTACTTCTGCTCCGATTATCATCTTATACTTTTGGTTTAAATAGTTCGTTTACATTACCGCATTTTGCACAAGCAATTACCTGGATAGGAACGATTGAATCTTGTGCACCTCCTGTTAAAAACTTAGATACTTTTTTAATCATCATCTTCTCTTCGAAAACGGTATGCTGACACGCCTCACATTCAATGTAAGGTGCATCTTCAAGCTTAATGTTTAATTTTGGAGCTTCTCCTCCACCTGGTACTACGTCCATATTTATGATTTTTTTAATTAATGTAAGCCAGTTGACCCAAATCCGCCTTCTCCGCGTTCACTTACTTCCGGATAAAGTTCTTCTAATGGAACTTCTTCAACCTCTTCATAATTCATTTTAAGCAAAATCATCTGAAGAAGCTTTTTACCTGGGCTAATTATTATACTAAGATCCGTCGGATTAAATAAATGTAAACTCATTTCTCCTTGATAATCTTCATCGACTACACAAGCGCCGACATCCAATCCACTCAATGCTACTCCTGACTTATTAAATGCGATTAGCGCATATCCTTCAGGTACTCGTACTTTGATTCCAGAAAGGATTCGAATCGACTTGCCTGGAAAGACAATTACTTCTTCAAAATCATTCGGAACATAAAAATCTATGCCGGCAGCTTTTGAAGTGCCTCTGGTCGGTGTTTTTACGTCTCTAACTTTAGATATTTTCATATGTATTTACAAAACAGTATTTAATTTATTATACTTTGGTCTATCCTCATGGATCTTTATTTTTGGTATTTTTTTCGATTTATTAAAATCTATATGGATAAATAATTAAAAATATCTGTATAGAAATGGCCGAATCAAGCATCAACCTAAATAATTTTAAGTCGAGCGGTGTTTATACTATCGAAATTGACCAAAGCGAAAACGTAGTACTTCCTCTTACCACTGGTAGACTTATAGTGGGATCTAGTCGTGTTGGTCCATTCAACACTGTAGTTCTCGTCAGCGATGTTAGAACATTAAAAGCTGTGTATGGTGAAATAGACCCAAAATTAGAAAAAGCTGGTAGCTTCTTCCATAGAACAATCGAAGTTGCTCTTAGAGAAGGTCCAGTATTTGCACTAAATGTAGTTCCATTGGACACAAGTGATACCTTAAACTTAGACAATGCATACTTCACAACATTCAACACTGAAGCTGCATCAAACAATAATGATCAGGAGACTGTAATTAATCAATATCCAATAGTTGAATTCTTCAATAGAAGAAGATTATGGTTTGCTGATTCTGCACAACTCAATCGTTCTAAAAACCTAGCACTACTTGACAATTTTATAACAAATCCAGGTGGATTTGGAACAACTACTATTGATTCAAACAAAGTATTATCTTTTGTGAACTTAGGAAACTCAAATACTACAATTTGGGTTAGAAAAGCTGCTGTTGCTGGATTTGATGTAACTGCAAAAGAATGGTATTCTACTATTGCTGGATCAGATATTGAGTTTCCAACATTCCTTCACAAGGATGATTTTATTTCTGATTATTTCGTTGAAGTAATTATAGTTAATGGCGACTGGACAAATTATTTAAAACTTGCAAAAGACCCAATTTATAAACAATTCTTTGATGAATCTGGATTGAAATCTTCAAAATCTGCAGATTTCTTTGCACTTCGCGAAATCAAAGTAATAAGCAGAACAGTTGGAACTCTAATTCCTGATTTTAAAGATCAACGTGGATTAACAGTATCAATTGATCGTCTAGTAAATAGACTATTCCCAACTACTGGAATTATGTGTGCACTTGATGTTGAGAAGTTAGACTTAATTGACTTAACTGAGGATGCATTTGCTGATCAAGACGTTCATACACATCGTGTAGATATCGTAGGACACGGATATGATGACTTAAATTTAGATGATATATATGCAGCTGATGATGGAGGGTTTAATCCTGATACAACAACTGCGGATTTTACACCATTGATTGATACACTAAGTTATTCTCGCCCGGCGGATTCTGAACTTGTTTTTGAACTTATTGATGCTGATACAGAAACTAACTTTAATGCTGGATTTATTAACTCTAATCCAGTTGCAAACGGCGAT
>Ga0114977_10001068_pt1 | contig 18014 bp, 8 predicted proteins | sample S_130805_MF_Meta_FD_87026 | JGI IMG/M metagenome (GOLD analysis project Ga0114977, IMG submission 87026) | Freshwater microbial communities from Lake Simoncouche, Canada to study carbon cycling - S_130805_MF_MetaG | ecosystem: Environmental > Aquatic > Freshwater > Lake | place: Lake...
CTTTCTAATTTTAATATATAATAAAAAATCTTTAATTAAAGTGTCGGTTGTATCAAATAACATAGTATATCCAAATATTAGCAATACATATCCAGGTGATATAAATGTTCCATTAGTAGGAATGCAAATTGTTGTAGATAGCGCTACCACATCTAATTTATCTGAAATTTATTTTGTAAACGCTTCAAATGCTTTACATGATGAATTTGCTTCTATTGCATACAATGATATATCTTATTTTAGATTATATTATACTGGAACAAGTTCTGTATTTTCGACTGCTAGTCAAATTGGATATTATCCAGATTACTATTCAAATAATAATGATAGAAATTCCGGTGGTGGTTCTGGTTATTGGTCGTCACTTAATGTTCCATTAATATCAACTGGTTTAACAACAAGTAATTACTTTTGGATTGCTATGGATACTATCCCATCACTTGGATATACCAGCTCTTATATTGCCGTTGTTCCCGATAATGTTGTATTGAATGACTCTACATCTTATAGTTTTAATTTAGTTTCTGGAGCAAATATATCATACGCTGCTAACCCATTAGCTATTAATGTTTCTTATCCAGTTACGCCAACTGTTTTTGATTATTCAATAGTTCCCATTTTAGGACCTTTCAATTTACAAGTTCAAGTAAACTGTAGTTCAGCAACATTTAGTTGGACTGGACCTACTGGATATAGTGGTGATTATGAGTTTTATTTAAGTGATTATACATTTCCATCAATATATGGAAATGTAAATGGTACACAAATACATTTAGATTCTTTACCTTATAATACAACTTTTTATTGGTTTGTAAAAATTCCAAACTCAAATACTACAGGTGCAATACCAGAAACATTCCAAACTGGTGATGATTGTGGTATAGATTTAAATGTTCCAAAAGATGAAAGATATGTTAAGTTTTATAGTAAAGCTAAGGAGAGCCCATTAATATTTTTTAATAAAGAAGGAGATGCCTTAAATTTTAGATGGTTACCTGGTAGCAAAAGATGGGAAGGTGATTTGATTTTCTTTGAAAATTCAAATGATGTTTTCAAAACACAAGCTCTTTACTTATTTGAGAGTGTTCCGGCATTTGAATATGAAAGTCCTGGTAATCTTGAATTAGATAAGTTTCAATTGTTTAATGAGTATAGATTTAATATAACTGGTAACTCATATATGAATCAATCGGTTACATCTATTGAACTGGTAAACACCGATCCTAATTTTTATTCTAAGTGGATTTATGGTGATAATTTTGAATCTAAATACCCAGTAGGTACACAGATTTTATTCAATACTCCAATATTTGAATTTACTAATCCAAATCAGTCTTATACCGTTTTAGAGACTAAAAAGAATGGTGTTTTGATTATTGGTTCTATTAATAATCAAACATTTAACTCATCATATGGTTCTCAAATTGGTCTGACAACTTCTTATCAGAATGTAACAGTTAGTGGATTAAATTCTATTGGTGTTTATAATTATGTGGATCAAAGTTTGAATAACTTATTATCTTCTTGGTCTGAACCAGATTTTTACTCTAAATATTTTAATGGTAAAAAATTAACATTGATTAACACTGAAAATAATGATGGTGTTGTTACTATTAATAATGTTAATATTTTTGATAAGTCATACTACAAGTATGATTTAGGTATTGGTGTATTTACTCAGAGTCAAGATGTTTTGATTGAATTAATTATGAAAACCAAATTACCGTTGGTTTATACTGGTGGATTAAATTTAAGTGGAAATCAAATATATTTCTCATCTACTGTTCCAAATGTTCTTAAACCCGGCACTGAGTTTACTATACCATCATCAACAGTTAATACTAACTCTATTGTTGTGGATTCTGTTTCTAGATTCTTAGGTAATACTAATGTTACTTATTATGCTACTCAATCACAAGTTATTTGGAATAATAAGATTTATCAATGTATTCAGGCACACACTTGGAGTGCTACATCATCTATTACTCCAGATAATACTACATATTGGTCAGCTCCTACATATTTACCGGTTACAACAACTTTAAATGTCGAAACTTTATTATCTGCTGAAATTCATTTAACAACAAATAAAATATACTATACACAAGCATTTACACAAAGTAATGCTATCACATTGGCTTCGATGGCTGCTAATTATGTTAATGATTTTAAGTTTTTCAATATTGATTTGTATTACAAAAACTACAAGTTACATGCGGATTTAATTTATCCAAGCTTGTATGCTGAAGTTAATTTTTATGCTGGGCTACTTGGTACATATAGCTATGGAACAACAACAAAGATGTATGAACAAAATGTTGGTATTGAAGAGATTTTAGTTCCAGAAGTAAATCAAAATACAAATGTGAACTTTAATTACAACATAGTATTTACTGATTTAGATGAATTTGGATTTATTATTAAAATAAATGGTCAAGAATATCAAGAACAAATTGATTGGATATATGTTGGTCTAAACGTTAATTTACAAAGAACAATTGATAGAACTTTAAGAAACTGGTTGGTCAAAAATTATGCTAGATTAGTCTCATTGGGTATTATTGCCAACTTACAATATGTTGGTAATTCAAGTTCTATTTATTATAACTCAATTAATCTTAGAACTGAATATCCAAATGTTCCTTTGCAATTTACAATTGAGGTTGGTTCTACCGCTGATTTTTATATTCAACATTCTGAAGTTATATTTACTGATATGAGTAACTACTTATCCATTGCAATTAATGGCAGATCTTATGATCAAGTTGTTTCTGTTAGTAGTGGTGTTCCTGATATAAATACAGCAATTTCAGATTGGGTAGAAACACATTCACAAGAATTGGATGATTATGGTATTTATGTTTCTAATGTAAATTCTATGTTAATATTCAATGTTAAGAAGCAAGACCAAAGGTTAGTTTACTCTATTAGAACTGGTAAAACATCTCTTCCTGGAATAGATCAATATAAAATAATCAATAAGATAAAAGGAAATTTTGGAGCAACTATTACATCAAATGAAATAATATTACCTGATACGGTTAGTTTTGGTTTTGAAGATGATCCATTTGCAACTGGACAAGTTGTTTCTATTAACAACACACTTAGACCTTATGATAACCAAGAATATAACATTTTATATTTAGGTCCTACTAATTTAGTATTAAGTTATCAAGGCCCATTTTGGGGAACTAATGACCCAAGATGTGATGTTTCGCCATATGCTAGTATTGCATTTAGTGGTGGATTTGGCGCAACTGGTTGTTTGCCTATAATTACACCACCTGTTATTCCTGGAGGTGGTCAATTCGCATCGCAATCATTTACGCAATCATTTAGTTTGTCACACGCTTCTACTAATAGTTATAATGTTACTTCATATATTATGAGTGGTAACAGCAATATTGTTGATATGGTTTACTTACAATTAACAAGTTGTATGTATGTTCTTGGTGATAAACTTACGGTATTTGATTCTGTTTTAGCAACAATTATTACTACTGTTAATTTACCAAGCATCGGAACACCGTTATTAATTGTATTTAATCCGGTTAATAATTACCTATATTGTTTATCTACTAATATTTTATTTGTAGTTGATCCAATTATTAATACTGTTCAAGCTTCTATTTCTTTATCATCTATACCAAGCGATTGTGTTATTAACACATCTAATGGTGATGTTTATGTTAGTTATTCCTCACAAACAAGAGTTGATATATGGTCGGCTACTAATTTTACTTCTACTAGAACTACTTATGTTACCACTTCCGGTAATACTTTAAAAATGGTATTTAATGATAGTGAAAATGATATGTATATTACACAGGATAATGACATTTTAAGTAGAATTGATGGTTCATCTAGAACATTACAAACAACTTATAGTATCACTGGATTGTTACCTGGTATATTCTTTGAACCGGTCAATACTTCTGTATATGTGTTTGGTGCTTCTAATTTGATTAACTTAAATAGTGGTGCTACTCAAACAATATCCACCATTACAACAAATGCGACATTTAATGATTTGGTTTTCAATAATATGACTGGTGATATTGAAGTATCACAGGGTTCTCAATATACTAGCATTGACTTATCGGGTAATTTAGTTGCTAGTGTTTTAACTTCTAATTATGGTAAATTGGCATTTAGTCAATATGACGGTGATGTTTATATGGCCTCTCAAAATTCTAATCAAGTATTTGTATTAGATGCGATGAATGGTTCTATAAAACACAATGAGTCTTTCTCAACTGGTATAACTAAAATGATTTATAATCCAGATAGAAAAAGTATGTTTGGTGTTCAGCCATCATTGAATTCAATTATTGAAATCGGTGTTACACTAAATTCTACTATAACTCTTAATGGATTAACTTATTCAAATGTGGCTGACACTAACTATGGCACTTTACATGATGATTATATTCCACATACAACACTTTGGTTGAAAACAAGAGAGTATCTAAGAAAACCAAGAGAAAACTACAATAATGATCCATATGTTAAATATGTTTGGAAGTGGGAAACCGATGAATATCCTGAGATGTTCTTATATGATTTCTCTGGTGAACAATTGACAACAACTGGTGCTTACGCATACACTGGACCAAAACCACTAACAACAATATCATTAAATAAAAATCCAAATAAGAATTTAGATTTTATTTCTTTGTCGGAGTATCAACAAACTATATTTGATGAGATTGTTCATACATTAGATCATGTTGATTCGGAAGATAATTTATCAATAGTTCCAGAACCAATGGAGATATTTATTGGATTTAGAGCTGATAATGAGGGTCCAATGGCTTCTAAATTAGTTTTATATAAAAGAGAAGATATATCATTTACTATTAAGACTACTAGTGGTAACTCTGATATTTTACAATTTAAGTTTGTAAAAGATAGTGTTAATGGTGATTATGGTGTAATTTACTTAAATGCTAACTCTACTAGTGTCTTCACAGAGAATTCAAGTGGTGTTACTAGAGGGTTGAAAGCTGGTCAGTTACTTAAAGTTAATGTATCAGATTACACAAATATTAAGAATAATAAGTATGTGGCTGTCAATAATGGTAAAGTATTCAAAATTAGACAAGTTTATACTAGGTCAATTGTAGTTGATTTTGTTGATGTTATTTTTGATGAATTTACTCAAATTGATGATTATCCAAAGATAAATAAAACAACTTACTTAACTACTACGTTCAAGGTGATTGATAAAGAATTGGGTAGATTTAATATCTCTGGACAAACTGAGATAGAAGATGTTAGATATAAAATAGAATTATCAAACACTGGTCAGTTGGTTGCTCCAGATGATACTTATATTTTTAAGGAATATGATATTAATGAACAAGGTATAGATTGGACATATTTAAATAAAAAGAGAAAGGAAATGTTAATGGTTAGACATGAGATTTTCCCTTATGTTGGATCATATAAGGCTATCATTAATGCTATTAACTATTTTGGATATAATGATTTAGAATTATATGAATACTATAGAAACATTAATACAAACTCGCCGGATTTCTTTAAGTTATTTAAGGTGGAGATTCCGGACATTTTTGATAATACAGTTGAGGGTTGGACCGTCAATGATTTTATTAAACATACAATGCCTAATCCTAATTTTGAGGACACGAATCTATTCAATTTAACTTATAAGATTACCGATAAAGAAGGTAATAATGTGTTAATGTATTCATTAGCTGAAGTTATTATGAAATTACAGGGATTGAAATATTGGTTACAAAAGAATGTAATACCAATTACACATAGAATATTGGACATAACTGGTAGAGCTGACTTTGTTGGTATTAATACTATTTCACATAGAAATTATGATACTAAGATTATAAATATGAGACAAACTATGACTCCAGTTGACTTCCAGTTAAATGAAGCTTATTTGATGCCGGTTAATAGTTCAAGTACTGTTTATACTTGTCATATTGATTTTATGACTGCTACTTCTTCTGCCCCAGATTACTTTACAATTAAGATTAGAACTTATAAAACTTATAAAGAATGGAATCCATTTACTACTTATACAATAGATGATAGAGTTACTTATTATGGTAAAGTATATGAGTCAGTAATAGTTAATAATAAAATTAAAAATCCAAAAAAATATGATGAAGCTCCGCTATGGGACACTAAAACTGATTATCAATTGGGTCAAATTGTAAGTTATGATAGAAATATCTATGAGTATGTGGGTACACAATCATCATTTGTACAATTTGGAACTGCTTCTGTATATACTCCTTATTATGATGTTTTAAATAATGGATCTTATGCTAAATGGATTGATATCACTGAATGGAAGAATTTAAATTTTGTTCCTGTTCAAACATTGAATGAGTATAGAACTGGCACACATTCTTACAATTTTTCTATTGATTCTAATATAGATCCATTTATTACTATTGAGGTAACAAGTGATAATGGATATGGTCAGATTTATACTTCTAAAAAGAATTATGAGATAAGAGGATTGAATGATATGGCAGATCCTATTAGATATATTGACCCAATTGGTCCATTTGAGCCAATCACATTGGTCACAACACCAACATTATAAGCATAAAAAACCTCTCAAATTGAGAGGTTTTTTTATTATTCCTGAGTTGTTGTTTCTTCTTTCTTCTTAGATTTCTTAGTTGAAGATTCTGTTGAGATTCTAGATGCTCCATAATCATTTCCTTCTACTGTTACACCATCTTCAAATGTAGCTACCCAATTTTGGATTTCCTTTGAAAAGTTTTTAGCGTGTGTGTCGTAGTATGCGATAATCTTTGAAATGGCACCAATTCTTTTAAGAACTTCTGCAAATCGATAAGATGAATTTGATAATCCCTTTACCTTATGCTTTGAAATCAAGTGATAGATATAAGTGATTTCAGTTGCATCAGCAATATATCCTTGAACTGTTGTATCATCTTTTGCTGTTCCTGTTCCTCTCCACTCACCTAACATATCAGTTAGTTCAATAGCTAAGAATACAGTATTAACATCATACTCCATTTTATCAATTAAAAGGTCAGTTAAGAACTGATATTGCTTTCTATTTAAATAGAAGGTGAAGTGAATGTCTCTTAAAACTTCTGCATAATTTTCCCAAAGTTGTTTAGCTTGTCCATAAAGCGCATCTTTTTCAGATTCAGATTTTCCTCTACCGTGATTATTATATAAGTAGTTTTCAATATCGTTAATTTTAGAATCTAAGTTGATTTCTGATTCCAATGAAATAAGTCTGTATTCTGTCTCATTTTCAAAAATAGATAGACTTGGTTTGACCACATTTGTCTCAAGTGCTGGTTTATTTTCCATATTTATTGTTATTTTATTTTTATATTATAGTTTGTATCTATTAACAAGTTTATGCTAAAAAGTCTTCTTCGGCATCTTGTTTTTGTTCAGCATAAAGTTCCTCAACTTTATTTGCTTTTGCTACTTTTTCAATTCCATACTTGTTTATAAGTCCTGAGAAAGTTGTCAAATCTGGCTTAATCATTTTAATTTTTCCAGTATCCATATTAACAGAAATTTTATCAATTTCTTGTTCCATAAGAATTTGAATTGACTCTTCTTCAAATACACTCATTAAATCATCATTGATACTAATCAATAATTCTTTTTCTAAAATAAATGCAAACTGATCAGGCATTTTACTGATTTTGATTAGATTTTTTTGTGATTCAGATCCAACAAATTGAAAACCAACATTAAATGGAAAAGACTTTTTGTTGAAAATTGATTTAAAGGTGTCGATGGTTTCATCTGACAAACTATAAAATTTGCTCATATTGTAAATTGTTTTTTTATTATAAATGTAATGAAGATAAAAGTTTATTAAAATAACTGAAAATATAACCAAGTTAATATAGATATTATCACAATAGACGGTATCCAATAGAGATAAATACTTCTAAATACTTTCTGTGAGTTGAATACTGAAAATCCAAATATTAAAAGATAACTATATTTATCAACTTTTTCTACATCATAGAAATCATAAAGCTCATATAATCCATTTGCATCTAAAAATTTAGATAGTTGTGATGAATATTCTTTGATAAAATTTTGAGCTAGTGTATCAATATCACCTTTTCTCAGATTGTATGGTTCTTCAATTAGTTCTGATGGTACATTTAATACTGTGTAGATTCTATAAGCTCCATCTATTCTGATATTAAATTCTCTTTCTAATTGTTTTTCTATCTTTTTTATAGCTTTTCTATATGTAAAAAATAGTGATACTTTTTTAAAAATTGAAATGTTTTTCATGTAATTTATATTAAATAAACAATTATTTGTTTATTTTTTCTTTTTCAAGTCTATATCTGATGATCTAATCTCATCAACATACTTAGACATATTATCATTAGTTTTAGCGATATTTGCCAAATTTTGATTTACTTGTTGCATTATACTATATAAATCACCCATTGTTTTTGCTGGTGGTCCAGTAGGTGCAGCTTTTCCTCTTACTTGTGCAGCTGGAGCTCCTTTTGTTCCACCCTTAACCTTCTCTGGTCCTGATTTATCTAAATCATTCATAACATCTATGAATATTTGAGCTTTATCCTCTAAGGCATCCATCATATCTTCAAATTGATCAGAATCCATTAGTGATAAGAGAACAATAGAACCGGTTAAGTTTTTAAGAGCTGTTAGCTTCTCAATATCAATTTGCTCTAATTGTGTATTCAATTTTGCAACACCATTTGCTAATAGAGAATATCCATTTGCTAATCCAATCATTCCATCTGTAATATCTTTAACATTTAACTTATCAGCTTTGGAATCGACTATGTATTTGGCTAAATCAGCATATGTTCTAACATTAGAGGATATGTTCTTCATAAAGTCATTTTTAGGATAATTTACAAACTTACCCTTTGAGAATATGTTATCTAACTTCAAAATTGCTTTAGCGACATCATCAACACCACCACCAAAAAGAGAAGATAATCCACCTTTTAATACTGATGTAAAGCTAGTGTTATCCATTATTTTAACCATATCGGCAATGGATTGTGCGACACCTCTACTCCACTCTCTACTTGGATATTTTTTAAATTTACCTTTTTGAAATATCTTATCTATTGCCCAAATCATACCAACAACAGCTAGTGCGGCTGGAATACCAACTAATAAAAATGGTGATATCAGTGCTAATCCAACCATTGTTGCTGCAAATGCTGCAATAACTAAAGTAGTTGGTAAGACCCATGATTTTGATGGATACTTTTTAAATTCTCCTTTTCTGAATATTAAATCTGCTGCATATATAAATCCAACAATAGCTAAAGCTGATACAACACCCAGTGCAACAATTGGTGCTATTAATCCAAGTGCAACGGCTAATAATCCAAATGTTCCTAATAATAGAGTGGTGGAGACTGCCCATTCTTTTGATGCAAACTTTTTATATTGACCAGCTGATAAAACATATGATAGTGCGACAATAGTTCCACCAACAACTAATATCATACCAAGTCCCGCGTAAAAGAATGGGTTCATAACTTGAGTTCCAAGTAAGACAGCTCCAATACCAAAGAATGCTAAGGCTAAACCAACACCAAGAGCCCATTTTGGTGATGGGTAATTTTTATATTTACCAATTGATAGAATCATTGAGGCTACTGCAATCGTTAATGCTAAAACAAGAACAACTACACCACCTTTGATATAATCTGATAATTTACCTATCTTATTAAGAATATAAATTGTACCAGCTAATGCAATAGTGGCTATACCTAATGATATACTTAGAAATATTAGCTTAAACATTGTTGTTATACTTATCGGCTTCATAACACTTATTAACCAAGAAGCAGCAACAATTGCAGCAGTTATAGCTAATAAGACTAACCCACCTGTTAAAGCATCTTTTACTTTAACATTTTTAATTCCTTTCATTAGGTGTGGTATACCAAATGAAATTACCGTAAACATAGCGGCGATTAGTATTGCAGTAAACAACTTAAATATACCAACTGGTTTAACTAATTGTAATATCCAAGATGATGCTGCGATAGCGGCACTTAACGCAATGAATACTAATGGTAATTGCCATGCTAAGTCTGTTGCTGTTTTTTTATCAATCTTAGACTTTTTGAATCCGACTAATAAGTTACCCAATCCATAGGCAATTACAGCAAAGGTGGCGGCAATCATGATTGCAGTAAACAACTTAAATATACCAACTGGTTTAACTAATTGTAACACCCAAGATGATACGGCGATGGCGGCACTTAATGCTATGAATACTAATGGTAGTTGCCATGCTAAATCAATTGCCATTTTTTTATCAATCTTAGCTTTCTTAACTCCGATTAATAGGTTACCTAATCCATAAGCTATTGCACCAAAGGCGGCCGCAATTAAAATTGCAGTAAATAACTTAAATATACCAACTGGTTTAACCAATTGTAATACCCAAGATGATGCGGCAATAGCGGCACTTAGTGCAATAAATACCAATGGTAATTGCCAACTTAATTTTAGAGCTGTACTCTTATCGATGTTAGCTTTCTTAAATCCGGTTAATAGATTTCCTAATCCATAAGAGATTGCGCCAAAAGCTGCCGCAATCATAATTGCAGTAAATAACTTAAATATACCAACTGGTTTAACTAATTGTAAAACCCAAGATGATGCAGCAATAGCGGCTGCCATTGCTACTGTAACTAAAACAATATTTTTAATTTCGGAAGACTTTAAGTCTTTCATCTTAGCGATTTTCTCAAATGCCATTGCCACTAATGGTAAGGCAATTGCTAAGGCAATTACGGATAAGAAGTTAACTTTCCCAATTAATTTGAATGCTAACCCAATCGCCAATACACCAACTGCAATCATCATAATAGATGCCAAACCATCTTTTAATTTTGATTTTTGTTTTGGATCAGATGCTGTATCAATTGTGTCTTTTTCTACTGGTTTTTTCTTACTTAGTGCAATTATTGTTTCTTGATTCTTTAAGATCTTTTTATTATCGGATTGTAATTGTTTTACACCTTTATCGATGGATTGTAATTGTTTATCCAGCTTTCCACTTTGTAAGGCAGTGGTTGTGGCAGACTTATTTTCCTTACCACTCTTATTATCTTTAAGTGAGTTGGCAATCTCTTCAAGTGCGTAAGATAAATTGTTCAATGCGTCTAATAACTTCTTATCCATTTAGTAATATAAATTGTTATAGTATATATAAAATTAGTTTAGGTCTTTAATATATACATTATAACTTATGAGAATCATGAAATTTGAAAAATGGAGTAAATACCTAACATTGAGAGAATCAATAAAGGATGATGAGTTGAATAGAATCCTTGATAAGATATCATCTCATCAAAAACTTACCTCTAGAGAGGAAGAGTTTTTGAGTAAATATGATCAAATAATGGATAAAGATTTGACCGATATGTCTCATCTATCTAAGAACACAGCTTTTGATAAAGTAAGTGAATTATTGGATAATGGTAGAAAAGTTATCTGTGATCTTTATGATAAAGATGGTCAAATAAATGATGAAATAGTTTCTATTGAGAATGATTTTGAAGATGATACCTGTTTATTATTCCTAAAACATGGTGATGAAATAAAATTACACGATAGATTTCTATATAATATCAAGTATGATTTTAATCATGATACATACTCATTGAGTAGTCAAGATGAGTTTTTTGAAAAAATTCCAGTTGAGGATGAGAATTAAAAACTTTAATGAATTTAATGAATCTATAAGTGGTTGGGAGTTGATTGGTCAAAACACTATGGGACCAAATTACCCTGAGCAAAAATTACCTGTTTCATTATCGCAATCCGATACTCAAATTTTAATGGGTGAAGATGGTGAGTTTTACACTTATGATGATTACCAAGATTTATACCAAAGTTATTTAAAAGATGGTGGTGGACCATTGGATGGATTCACCAAGAAGAATCTTGATATTATTTTATCAAGAGGGATTTAATCCACATCCCACTGTTCCTATTTTAATTTTAACCCATCCGCTCCATGTTTTACCAACTGATTCATTAGAATTTTGAATATAAATTCTATTACTAACCGCAGTTGATCCCCAAGTACATATTCCTTCATAAGATCCAGATGCCCCGGGCGGTATATAAAAATCAGGTGGTCTTGTATTTGATATAAAGTATCCTCCCCCTTGTCCAAGCCAAAATCCCATTCCCGTCTGAGTTCCCTTTGGTGGTGTACCATCACTTTGTGTTGTTGGTAGTATATCTACTCTACAATATAATCTTTGTCCATATAAACTACTTCCTGTTGGAAGTATTTCCCCAGTTGTAGCAATCTGAACAAGTGCGAACCTACCTTCATATGATGCTGTGTGGTATAAATTTGCCTCATATGTATTTGATATCCCTAAAGTTGTACCAGTTAGTATCTGTGAACTACCAGCTCCATATGTGAAGTTTTTATAAAATTGACATACTTGTATTGGTTTTGTTTCCTCTTCTGGTTTTATCCATTTATTTTCTAAGTATTGTACAACTTTATAATGCTCCTGGTCGGTTAATTGTCTATCGTAATATAAAAATTCACAAAAATATACATTTGGTGGAATTGGTGTGGTGGAAGCCACGGTATATGGTGATAACCAATAGTCACCTAATACCATTTTAGCATTTGATATTGTTACACCAATTGGTGGTTTATCTCCAGCAATGTGTGCTGGATTGGAAGAAGCTGTCTTTCCATAGATTGTGTAGTTTCTATCTTTACTGTTAAATGACCATCTACCCATTGATGATGTTCCTAAAAATCTTGCTGAAATAATATTAACTTTTTTCCAAGATGTTGTGGGATTTATAGGAGCAATTACAGATAAATATGGTGCTGATGTTGTAGTTTGTGCAGTCTCGACCAATTGAGTATTAGTACTATATAGAGCTGTTGAGATATTTGGATAACCACCATCGGTTAATAATCTAGATGGTTTAAATATTGATATTAAATACTGTCCATATTGATTAGTTTGTCTGGATACATTTGAAAAAACCGCATAGTATGAGTGTGTAGCACTAATAAAGTTGGACATAGTACTCGCCTTTAGTCCATATACTCCACCACTATTTGTTCCATAATTAAATAATATAGTATTTTTATCATTTATATTTTTATAGAGATATCTTGGTCCATTTACCGTTGGTGTTCCACTATAAGCAACCCCAGTTGTTGGTGTTACTCTAATTATATCAGCAGATAGTGTTACTCCAGTTGCTTTATCCTTAATACTAGACACTGTAGTTACAGTAGATATTACAGCGCTATATGTTAAGTATCCAACAGAGGCTATTGATGTTCCATTTTTCCAATCTACTCCTGGTCCTGAGTTGTTACCACTATAAGTTACACCGTTAGAAACAGCAGAAAAAGTACCAACATTAGTTGTATTGGTTAAAGATAGGGTTGATGTGTCAGCAGCATCTAACCAGAATTTTAGTCCTGGTATATTTTTTGGATTCGTGGATACTGTATAAATTGGCATTAAATCATAAATTCTTTTTTATGTATAGTTATATATTATCAAATGTGATATGTTTTAAGCTAATCTTTCTATTGTAGAATGTATAACTGTATAAGAACTAGATGATGTTAGTAAAAAGTCTATTCTATTGTCTATTGTGGTATCTACTGTTGTGTAGTAACTAGATGTACCCATTATATTCTGATATGGTGATGACGCTTGTGATGATATCCAAAATCCGCTACCATGTAATTTACCAGATGATCCAACAGTAAGTACCTTAAACTCATATTCTATTCTCCAAGGAACATTTGATATTGATCCCGTGGTTATAGATGTTGATGAGAATGTTTGTGAACCTATTTTTGGGTAAATAGATAATACTCCACTACCAGAAGCGGTACCTGTTAATAAAATTCTAATTGACTTACCTAATGTTAAACTATAAGCACTAATTGTAAGTGGTGCTGATGTTAGTCCAATAAAACTATTTGAAGCCGTATTGAACATAGATGTTGTTGTTGCATTGGATAATGTTAATGGAGAATAAGCTGAGAAAATAGTACCACTTAACCAATCATAACTCCAACCACCTTGATTATAATTAATCGCACCTTGTACTGTATCATTTATATCCAAAACCGGAAACTCTTCAGCGTGTCCATATGTGGCTCCCATATTAGCCAATACGGTTGATGGTGGTATAACACCATCATCAACTACATAAGCTACCCAAGAAGAACCATTATATTTATAAGTTATGGTCTCATTCTGTCTTGTTAAATATGATAGATTGGTAGATCCAGAATACTCATAAACACCGGTTACTTGAATAACACCATTTGTATTATCAACTTTCATGATGGTGAACTCAAACCCATTGCTCACACTCGGTGGTGTACAAGTAATTAGTGATGTTCCGGTTGTTACATAATATAAGTATCCATTTTCATTATTATCAACTATAAAATCAGCAGACTTAGATGATACTTGGCTATTTAATGATATCCCATTTGAACTACTTGTAAGACCTGATCCGGTTTGTAGTAGTATAGAGAATGTGTTACCCACACTTTGTGTTAATCCGTTTCCTGCATAATATGTATTTCCACTAGCTGTTGCCCAACTTGCGTTACCGAATGAGTCAGATGTTAATACTTTATTTGATCCTTGATTACCATCTACCAATCTCAATGAATATGTGCCTGGAGAGTTTAAAGTTAGTAAAGCAGTTGGAGATTGTGTTCCTATACCCACATATCCTAAACTATTAACAAATATTCTTTGATTTCCAGAACCATCTGCTAATATAATTGAGTTTGTAATACCACCTACTAATGTGACTCTGGATCCAATCACTGTATTATTTTGATTCGAACTAACTGTTCCTGTTATACCATATCCAACATAAGTATTGTAGTTACCCTGTGTGAATCCTATAAAATCAGAAGCTCCCAATTTAGAGCTAATTATTGTATTGTAGTTGCCTTGTACCAATCCGGGTGCAACAAATGTACCAATGAATGTGTTATAGTTATCTTGCCAATTCGGTGTTGATAATGATGATGTCGCACCACCTAAGTCAGCAGCAGCACTTTTACCTATAGATACATTAAAACTACCATACTTTAGTCCGTATAGAGAATTGGCACCTATTGCGACATTACTTTGAGACATACCAAAATACATAGAGTTATGTCCTATTGAAATATTATTATCACCTGTTAAATTACTATATAATGAGTAATAACCTAAGGCAAAGTTTCTGTAACCTGAAGTGTTTTTATTTAGAGCACTAGTTCCTATTGCTACGTTATATGACCCACCAGCATTATTATTGGATTTTAATGTTGAATCACCAATTGCAATATTGTCTGTTCCACTTGAGTTATTTAATAATGCTTGATATCCTAATGCAATATTTCTATCACCAGATGAGTTACTTTTAAGTGATTGTTCACCAATTGCAACATTATTTGTACCAACTGATCCGTTATTTATACCCAACGCACTTGCTCCAAGAGCGATATTTTTATTAACATTATCAAATAAATTCGTACCATTTAAAAAGAACTTACTTGTAGAAGTAGAATTATCAAAATAAACATCACCCTTAACTCTTAAAACATTTGTATCAGAATCATATGTGGATGAAGAAGAAGTATATCCAATTAAAATTGTACCAGAAGCAGTTCCTTGATAAATATTGCTTGCTATAATAGTGGATGATGAGTCAAATAATGCTATATAGTTTATGGTTCCGTATATAGCACCACTCATACCGATGGTAGGCGTTTGCCAACTAGCCAATCCATTAGTATCGGAAGTTAATACTTTACCTGATCCTTCTGTTCCATCTTGTATTCTAATTACACCAGATGAGGTTCCCCAAATATGCAATAAAGTAGTTGGTGAATTTGAGAAAGTTCCCGGTCCAATTCCAATATATCCAGAACCACCTTTGATAGTCATTCTATTTACTTTATCTTGTAAGGCATTTGTACCAGCTGTAGCAAATTGACCAGTTGAAAAGTAAATATCACCAGCTGTACCACTACCTCTACCAGGGGCTGCAACCAATTCTAAACTAGAACCAAAAGCATCATTATGTGAATAAGTTACACCACTACCCGTCCAAGAATTTAATGTTGGTAAAGAAGTAGAAATCACATAAGTATTTAAGGCTTGTGATTGATGCCACATACCTTTACCAAAAAATAAAGCTTTGAAAGTACCGGTATTATTTATTGCCGATGTTTCTCTACTTCCAGCTGATTCATTACCAATCAAAACAACATTGCCATAATTAGAACCATATGCCCAAGTTGGTGGAAGACCCACCCAAGATGTATAAGTTGAATTGTAGTGAGCAGCGGAGGCTTCTGTAGTATCAGCTGCTGTGTAAGTATGCGTACTTAAATATAAAACACTACCACCACTTCCATTATAAGCTCTACCAGCATTAGCTCCTATAAAAATATTATTACCACTTGCAACGCTTTGACCAGCTTGAATACCAACACCCACATTACCACTAAAAGTAGTAGAATTAGAAGAATTCAAACTTCTATCACCTATAGCGGTATTTTGATTACCAGATACTAGTCTTCCCATCGCATTTGCTCCAACCGCGACATTTTGAATACCACTTGTTAATTCACCCAATGCTGGATTTGAGTTATATTGTGCATTACCAATTCCGACATTTGAATAACCATTTGTTATTTTACTACCACCACCGATCATTACATTATAATTACCAGTTGGTATTGTGCCCAACTGAGCAACCATCATAATATTAGAATTGTTAGTGTGTGTTAGACCGCTTACCGGGAAATGTGAAGCAGTCATATTAATATTGTTGCCTGGTGTTATGTAAATTGAACCTTGTGACCAAGACGTAGGAACACCATAAGTTGTTCCTGATAGGTTGATGCTACTTTGTGATCCACCAATAATAAAAGTATTTGGAAAACTATTACTTGTTGTTCCTATATTTCTTGTAGCTATTGCATTGTTATCTATTTGTAGAGAACTAATATTTCTGAAAAATACAGATGCCCAATCTGAAAATCCTTGAATTCCAAATCTATCAGATTGTGATGTTGATGTGAATTTGTCAGTTGATATTCTAAAATATTTATTAGAGTCATTATATGAGCTTAATCTAATATATCCATTATTATACGTGGGAAAGTTAATTGAAAATACACTATCTGATTCGGGTTGTAAGTTAAATTGTCTATCTGTTGCTGTTATAAATCTAAATCCTCTTGAGTATGTAGCAGCACCAGCAGCTTTTCTTATGTAGAAACTTAGACCTTCACTACCACCTTGGTCTTTACCGAAGATTCCATATCCCTGTAGGTCAATACTGGCATAGTAATTATTACCGATGACTAAATCTGCTGCTCCAATTGGTCTAGCAGAGTTTGTTTGACCATACCCAAGACCAGCACCAACTAGTGTTAAGACACCATCATCACTATAATTTAGTGATGGGTACATACTATTTGTTGTGAACCCGGTTGTTATTTTAAATGCGTTTGTTGATGATGTTGTTCCTGGACTATTAATATTAACGGTTGCGGTTGGAATCGACCAATCACCTATTCTTAACTTATCATTTATACTAACATATCCACCAGTTACACCTAATGCTTGTGAACTTGATCCGGTACCGGTTACTTTGAGACTATTTAATATTTTTGTCATTTCTTATTACTTGGATTATTAACAGTATATATTAAAAATAAAATGTTAACAAATAAAAAACCTCTATATTTCTATAGAGGTTCTTTTGTTTAATTTATTTTAGTTCTTATTGATTAGATTCATTTTGGTCAGACATATCTACAAAATATCATTTAGGTTATTTTTATGAACATTTATAAATCCATTTTTTAAGCCCACAGTCCCATATTTTATAAGCGCCAACATCATCTATCATTATATCATTCTCACTTTTGTTTACATCAAATCCTGATTTGACTAACC
>Ga0114977_10001069_pt1 | contig 18009 bp, 14 predicted proteins | sample S_130805_MF_Meta_FD_87026 | JGI IMG/M metagenome (GOLD analysis project Ga0114977, IMG submission 87026) | Freshwater microbial communities from Lake Simoncouche, Canada to study carbon cycling - S_130805_MF_MetaG | ecosystem: Environmental > Aquatic > Freshwater > Lake | place: Lake...
CCCTTTTTTCATTTTATTTCTCGCTTCTAAGTCGAAAAAAATCATTTTAGACATATAAACTTATTTTATTTCGTTAATTAATAATTCAGATTTCAACAATTAAACAATTGCCAAAATATCGCTTTCACGCATGATCAATAAATCTTGACCTTCAATTTGAATTTCTGTTCCAGCATACTTGCCGTATAAAACGGTATCGCCCACTTTAACAGTAACAGGTTCGTCTTTTTTACCAGTGCCAGCAGCAACAACAACTCCGCGTTGTGGTTTTTCTTTAGCCGTATCTGGGATGATGATTCCTCCAGCTGTTTTTTCTTCTGCAGCGGCAGGCTTAATTATTACTCTGTCATGTAGAGGAGTAATGTTTAATTTCTTAGCCATACTTTATCGTTTTTTGTTTATTAATAAATATTATACTTCCATTACATCGATAATCGTGCCACTGCAATTATTTCCTATTTAATAGGTCATATTTTCAGTTTATTGGTTTTTTCAGCGTAAGGGAAGCAAATCTATGCCTAAAATTGCATGATAAGCAAAGGATTATGGTAAAAAATGTCAGTTTTTACCAATAATTTAGATAGATTTGCAGCCGTTTAGCTCTTACACATATGATGAACCGAAGAAATATTAGAATTAAAGTAATGCAGGTGCTGTATATGGTTGAAAATCAAAACCAAAGCAGTCCCGGCTCCCTACTTCAGAAGGAATTTGACAAAACGCGTAATTTGTTTGTTTTCCTGGTTCATCTTGTCCACCAAGTAGCCTTGTATGCCGAAGTAGAAGCAGGGCAGAGAGCCTCCAAAAATTTACCCAACCAAGCAGATTTATCCGTCAATATTAAATTGGCAGGTAATAGTATTGTGTGGCAAACCATAGAGTCGGAAAAATTTAAAAAAGCCACTGCCATTGTGAATCCAGATCAGTGGGTTAATGAGGATATAGTGAAAACCTTATTTAGGATTTTATCAGAATCGGCTATTTATAAAACTTATATAGAAGACCAAAGTAGGGATAAGGCGAAAGAGAAGGAAATTCTAAAGTATATCTTTGGCACCCTTATTTTGGAGTCGGATAATATGTTAGAGTATATTGATGAGCGCTTCGCCAATTGGGAAGATGAGGGCGATATGATGGTAGGGTTTATGTTGAATTATTTGCAAAAACCTGGGTCGATCGATTTCTTAGATTTAGTAGGTGAAGAGAAGATGAAATTTGCAACCGATTTATTACAAACTGCGATAGACAAGAAATCGTATACGGAAGAGGTGATTAAGCCAAAATTAAATAACTGGGATCCAGAGCGTATTGCAGTGATAGACATGATATTACTTCGTTTAGGTGTTTGTGAATTATTGTATTTTGATACCATACCTACCAAAGTAACGATCAATGAATACATCGATTTAGCCAAGGAATACAGTACCGAACAAAGTGGCCATTTTGTGAATGGTATTTTGGATAATATTCATAAAGAGCTAGTGGGTTCGGGAAAAATTCAAAAAATAAGCCATAAGGCGAAATAGTTTCTTTGCATTATATTTGCTTACAATTTATAAATAAATAAAAATGACACAATTCTTATTACAAGCTCCACCACAAGGAGGAGGTACTTTCCAATTAGTAATGTTGGGTGGTATAATTTTAGTATTTTGGTTTTTTATGATTCGTCCACAAGCTAAAAAAGCGAAAGAGCAAAAGAAGTTTATTGACGATATTCAAAAAGGAGACAAAGTTGTAACCATTGCTGGTATTCACGGCACTGTTAATAAAGTAAACGAAGACAATACCATCCAATTGGAAGTAAGTCCAGGTAGTTACTTAAAAATTGAAAAATCTTCTATTAGTTTAGAGTGGTCAAAAACCAACCCTAAATAATTATAATTGGTTTGATTAAAAAAAGTCCGAAATTGGGGTAACTAATTTCGGACTTTTTTATGTCTAAGATGATCGGACTTACTGGTGGAATAGGCGCAGGGAAAACCATGGTAGCAAAACTGTTTGCTAGTATTGGAGTTCCTGTGTTTAATGCCGATGATACTGCAAAGGAGCTGATGCAAACCAGTCCAGCAATCAAATCGCAATTAATAAAACAGTTTGGCGAAAAAGTATATGAAAATGGCATCTTACAAAAAGCTTATTTATCTTCCATCGTTTTTTCCGACCCGCATCAACTCGCCTTATTAAATGCTATTGTACACCCCATTACCATTCAAGCTGCTTGGGATTGGGCGAAACAACAAACGGCGCCTTATGTGATAAAAGAGGCAGCTCTTTTATTTGAGTCCAATGCTGCCGAAGGATTAGATTTTGTAATTGGTGTAACGGCGCCGAAGCCTTTAAGAATACAAAGAATTATGCAAAGAGATGCTTGTTCCAAAGAGGAAGCAGAAAGTAGAATGCGCTATCAAATAAATGATACCATTAAAATGCGTTTGTGTGATAAGGTAATTGTGAACGATGAAATACAATTAATCATGCCACAAGTATTGTCTATTCACGAATTTATACTGTCTTCAAAATTTTAAAGCAGGCTCTTTTTAATCTTCCCTCGAAATCGAATGGGGTAGTGGCTTTAGTGATATCTTTAATAGAGGTACTATGAATACTTTCTGCTTCTAATTTAAAATGAGAAAAGTTAGTACTAAAATAAAGTATACCATTGGGTTTCATGGAGCGTAAAACGTCGTTAATTAATTCAACATGGTCTCTTTGAATATCTAGTACATCCTTCATTCTTTTACTATTGCTAAAAGTAGGAGGATCCATCAACACTAAATCGTATTTATTACTGGGTAATGTTTTTAAATATTGCTTTACATCGGCATGAATAAACTGATAGGCAAGTTTATTGTTTAATTTATTGAGCGCAAAGTTTTCTTCACTCCAAGCCAAATAAGTTTTAGATAAATCAACCGAGGTAACCGTTTTTGCGCCAGCAGCTGCAGCATACACCGAAAATGAACTGGTGTAAGAAAATAAATTTAAAAATTCAGTGTCTTTGGCTTCGGCTTGCACCATTTGTCTGGTAATACGGTGATCTAAAAATAAACCAGAATCTAAATAGTCGGTGAGGTTTACTAAAAACTGTAAACCATTTTCTTGAACAGTAATAATTTTAGAGGCAGGGATGGAAGCTTCCTTTTCATATTGCTCTTCTTTATGATCCATTCGCTTACGTATTCTTAGATACATATTCTCAATGGGGAGTGCTGTGATATTGGCAATGCAGTTTTTTGTTTCAATTAACCAGGTATCATGTTCTTCGTCGGATAAGCTATGTCGTCGATTGTATTCAGCTATATAAATATAGTCTTCATAAATTTCAATACAAATAGGAAATTCAGGTAGGTCATGGTCATACAAGCGCCAACAACTAATGTTTTGTCGTTTGGCTTGTTTAATGCGGTGCTTATAATTCTTAAGCAACCGATTTTCGAACATCTGAAATTTTACGGGTGTCACTATTTTAATTTAGCCAAAGCTACTTTAATTCTAGCCCAAGCTTTTTCAATATTTGGCATGCTATTGGCAAAAGAGAAACGAACGCAATTGGGTTCTCCAAAAGCATCTCCCATCACAGAAGAAACATTCGCTTCGTTTAAAATATACATGCTAAAATCGGGGGCATTTTTAATAGTAGTAGTGCCATCAGATTTGCCATAGTAAGCACTTACATCAGGGAATACATAAAAAGCACCTTGAGGAGCGAAACATTTAAATCCTGGTATTTCGTTTACAAGTGCTAAAGTTTTTTCACGACGACGTGTGAATTCTTCGGTCATTGCTATAGAAGGTTTTAAATCACCAATTAAGGCAGTGACAGCTGCTTTTTGTGTAATACTTGAAGTGCCAGAAGTAAATTGTCCTTGTAATTTTTCCATGGCTTTTGCTAATTCAACATTGGATGCAGTATAGCCTAAGCGCCAACCGGTCATCGCAAAACCTTTACTTAAACCATTGATTACAATAATTTGATCTTTGATGGCATCAAACTGAGCAATGCTTTCGTGTTTGCCTTCGAAGTTAATGTACTCATATATTTCATCTGATAAAATGGTAATACTAGGATACTTTTTAAATAAATTCGCTAAAGCTTCTAATTCAGTTTTGTTGTACACTGCACCAGAAGGGTTACAAGGCGAAGAGAACATGAAAACTTTTGTTCTTGAAGTAATAGCAGCTTCAACTTGAGCAGGGCTCACTTTAAAACCATCTTCCACCGTACTTCTAATTTCTACTACTTTACCGCGAGCAATTTTTACCAGTTCAGAATAAGTAACCCAATAAGGAGTAGGAATGATTACTTCATCCCCATCGTCTACTAAAGCTAAAATCGCATTCGCTAAACTTTGTTTAGCACCTGTAGAGGTTACAATATTTTCGGGCTTATAGTCTAAATTATTATCACGTTTTAATTTACTGCAAACGGCTTCTCTTAAATCGGCAAATCCTGCGACAGGTGTATAGTGACTCCAGTTGTCATTAATAGCTTTAATGGCGGCATCTTTAATATGTTGAGGAGTATCAAAGTCGGGTTCTCCCAAACTTAAGTCAATAACATCTTTGCCTTGTGCTCTTAACTCACGGCCTAATTTTGCCATTTTTAAAGTTTCTGGCTCACTGAATCTGTTTAATAGGGAAGATAGTATCATGGATTGCTTATTTGAAATACAAATTTCGCAAATTATTCGCAAACAGACGTAAGTTTTAGACTTTGTTAGCCACCAAATTATTCCCTTTGTGTTAATATCTACTTAGCAGCGGCAAGGATGGGGTCTAAATTAGGAAGAAAGGCTTTTTTACGCTTTAGCTCATAGTTATAGATAAGTTGACCAAGGTTTTTATAAAACGGGAAACCAATAGTGTCGTAATCGTATTTGCTATCGTTTAAAATGCCATCGCTATTGCAATAAATAACGGCGCTTAACATAAATTCAACTTTCTTTTCGGGATCCATGACGTAGGCAATGTCTAATAAAAACCCATAAGCATCACCCACTTTATTAAATATTTTAATATTACTAGGGAAGGGGCCTTTGGCAGAACCTGTGTATAAAAATTTACAATAAGCTGGCCAATAATTAGCAGTATCGTAAGTAGGATATTGCGATTCAGTAGGCAAAGTGTGCATCCAATGCAATAAAAACTTTCTATCTTCTGTGGTTAAATTAAATCTTTGCGCTGGAGGGGTTTGATCAAAGAATAGCACCGATTTTAAAATATGCGTGAGGTCGTTTAAATAAATTCTATTTTTTTCAGAAAAATTTAAAGGGCCTTTTATTAAAGAGTCTTGGTTGTTCCAATAACCATTGCCAATAAAAGCATTATAATAGGGAAGACTATCTTTATTGAATTGCGCAGGCTGATGATAAATTACTTTTCCTTTTTCATTGTAAAAATCTATGGCTTGCGTGCTTCTATTTTCTTTAGCAGAGCGTCCTAATTCAAGTCTATTTCTTATAAAAACATCTTTATATCCTTTAGCCGCTAATTGTTCATGAACAGTATGTGGCGTTACAAATTCAAACAATCTATTGGCTGCATTGTTGTCGCTCACTAAAAATATTTCTTTAACGGCTTGTTCAATATTTTGTGTGCCATTTATAGAATAAGGATTATTGTAGATGGTTTCTTGTCTATCTGCGACACTATCATATACCATTAAAGTTGACTTCGTAAGTCCCTTTACTTTTAAATTATTAATTTTTTCAAGTGCTAAAAAAGCCAAAGGCATTTTGACGGTACTTGCGGGATAAAAATATTCTTTAGGATTTAGGTGGTAAGCATATTCTTTAAAATGAGGTATATTGTTTTTGTCTCTATCTATTTGTGTGTAAATAATTTGAAGACGATAGTCATTGGGGTGCGCAAGCATTTTTCCAAATTGATCCGGTTTTTGTTGCATTAATTTTTCTAATAAATTAGCGTCAGTTTGTGCTATACTAGGCAATGCCCATAAAAGTAGTAGCGCTAAAGCGGTCGTAAATTTCATAGTCAAATGTATATAAACTAAGCTATATTTGGAACAGCTTATGGAAAAGTTTATTTCGGTATTTGATATGTTTAAGATTTCGGTAGGGCCTTCAAGCTCTCATACCTTAGGGCCTTGGCTTGCTGCAAAAAAATGTATTCAAAAACTAGAACAAGCATTTGGGTTAGATAAGATTATTAGCATACAAGTTTTATTATATGGCTCTTTGGCTAAAACAGGCAAGGGGCATGGTACCGATATGGCAGTCATGATGGGATTGATGGGCGAAGATCCTATATCAACCAATACCGATTTAATTGCTGAAAAAATTGCCAGCATAAAAACGAACAAAAGTATTTTAGTCAATAATAAATTGAATATTCCGTTTATAGTAGAACAGGATATGCTGTTTTTAAGAGATCAATTATTGCCACATCATCCCAATGCTTTACAATTTCTTGTTCAAATTGGGTCAAAGCAATATACGTATACTTATTACTCTATAGGAGGCGGTTTTATTGAAGAGCAAAATGAAGCCGGCGATATTAGTAGTTCCATCACTGATAATCACAATGTCAAGGACCTAGAAGTGCCTTTTCAATTTAATAATTCAGATGAACTATTGCATTGGTGTATAAAAACGGGTTTGCCTATATGTGAAATTGTAAAAGAAAATGAAAAAACAATTAGAGAAGAAATACAAGTAGCTCCTGCCTTAGAACATATTTGGGAGATCATGTTGGCTTGTATTTATAAGGGTTGTCATACTGAAGGTGAATTGCCTGGAGGTTTATTTGTTCAAAGAAGAGCCTTCGCTTTAAATAAAAAATTATTAAACGGGGCCACTTATACCAATATGAATGAGTGGATGGCCGCCATACAAAGTACGGGAAAAAGTTTTTCCAATATTTTAGACTGGGTAAGTTGTTTTGCCTTAGCGGTGAATGAACAAAATGCTTCTTTTGGCAGAGTGGTAACAGCGCCTACCAATGGAGCAGCTGGTGTAGTCCCCGCTGTTTTATTGTATGCTATATTATTTTCAGAAAATAATAACAAAGAAATTGTTTCCAATTTTTTATTAACTGCTAGCGCTATTGGTATTTTATTTAAAAATGGAGCAACGATTTCTGCTGCAATGGGTGGCTGTCAGGCCGAAATTGGGGTTTCCTCTGCCATGGCCGCAGCAGCACTCACTGAATTATTAGGGGGAAATCAAAAGCAAACTTTAATGGCTGCTGAAATTGCGATGGAACATCATTTAGGTTTAACATGTGATCCAGTAGGAGGGTTGGTTCAAATTCCATGTATAGAAAGAAATACAATGGGAGCCATAAAAGCTATCACAGCTGCTCAATTAGCTTTACAGAGTAAACCCGATTTTGCGTTGGTAAGTTTAGATAAAGTCATTAAAACAATGTGGAACACTGCCTTAGACATGAGTGTTAAATACAAAGAAACCGCAGAAGGGGGTTTGGCTATTCAAATTCCGATAGGTCTTGCAGAATGTTAGCAATCAATTAAACCAATACAAGGAAGTTAATCCATCTCCACTAAAGAATAATCTTGTATCACATTATATAAAGTACCTCTTTCAACTGGTTTTCTGTGGGCTTGTTTAATTAAGCGAACTAATTCTTCGGTACTCATAACAGGGGTTTGTTCTTCGCTACCTGCCATGGAATATATTTTAGTGGTATCGTCAATAGTGCCATCAATATCATTAACGCCATAACTTAAAGTTAGTTGCGCTAATTCACGACCCAACATTGGCCAATAGGCTTTTACATGTGGGAAATTGTCTAAATACAATCTAGAAATAGCATACATTTTTAAATCGTTCGCCATGGTAGACTCTGGAACATTGTGCATGTCATTATCCTTGTTTCTAAATTTCAAAGGAATGAAAGTATTGAAACCCTTTGTTTCGTCTTGCAATTGTCTTAATCTTTCCATATGATCAATACGGTGTTTCGCTTTTTCGATATGGCCATATAATAAAGTAGCATTGCTATGCATACCTAAATTGTGCGCAGTTTTATGAATATGTAACCATTCGTCTCCCGTAGCTTTATCTGCACAAATTATGGTTCTAATTTCTGGATGAAAAATTTCCGCACCGCCGCCTGGTAAAGAATCTAATCCTGCTTCGTGTGCTAATTTCATTCCGTCTTCAGTACTTAATTTAGCTTTTCTAAACATGTAATCTAATTCAACAGGAGTGAATCCTTTAATATGTAAATCGGGACGATGTGCTTTGATAGCGCGTAGTAAGGTTAAGAAAAAATCTAAAGTAAGTTTAGGATGCACGCCACCCACAATATGTACTTCAGTGACAGGTTTGCCATCATAGGATTTTACAATGTCCATCATTTGATCAATGGTCAATTCCCAACCTTCTTCTTTGTGTGCGTATAATTTGGAGTAAGAACAAAACTTACAAGAGAAAACGCAAACATTGGTGGGTTCTATATGAAAGTTTTTATTAAAGTAAGTAGTGTCTCCATGTAAGGATTCTCTTTTCCAATTGGCTAATGAACCTACATAAGGTAATGATGCTTTTTCAAATAAATAAACGCCTTCCTCAAAACTGATGCGTTGGTTGTTAATGACTTTAGTTCCTATTTGTTGTAAGAGATTGTCTTTTTCGGCAGCAATTATTATTTCAATATTTCCAGTACCCATAGCCCACTTTATTTAGAATGCAAAGCTACCAATTATCCCAATAATTATTGAATTATTATGGCTAATAAAAATCATATTTCTGTGTAGTTATCCTATTAAAATACCTGCAATACTAGCCGATAAATAGGAGGCAAGGGTTCCACATAAAAGTGCTTTCAAACCTAGTTCGGCTAAATCCTTACGACGAGAAGGAGCTAGTTCACTAATACCACCAATAAGCATACCCACACTGCTAAAATTGGCAAAACCACAAATAGCAATACTTACAATTAATAAACCCTTTTCGGTGATGATGGGAACCACTTTACTGGTTAAACTCTTAAAGGCTACAAACTCATTAATGGTTAATTTTTGTCCTAATAGTGTAGCTGCATTTTGAATATCTGCCGAAGGAATACCCATGGCCCAAGCCATTGGGTAAAATAGTTTACCAAATAGAAAATTCAAGCTTAAGTTTAAATCGGGGTTAAACAAATGTCCTACAGTAAGCATACACCAATCAATCATGGCTATTAATGCAATAAATCCAATTAACATGGCAATAACGTTCATGGCTAATTTAAAACCATCACCTGCGCCATGTGTAATCGCATCAATGGTATTACTGTATTGACTTTTTACTTGTAAAGTTACTTTACCCATGGTTTGTGAAACTTCTGTTTCAGGAAAAATTATTTTAGCAATTACTAAAGCACCAGGTGCTGCCATTAAACTGGCAGTAATTAATTTAGGCGCTAAATCTATACCAGCTTGTGCACCCATATTGGCATATACAATTAATATACCGCCTGCTATACAAGCCAAGCTACCACTCATGCTAGCTAAAATTTCACTTTTAGTCATGGTAGCTAAATAAGGACGTATCATAATTTGAGCTTCTACTTGACCTACAAAAGCACTAGCCACATTACTCAAGGCTTCCGCACCACTTACACGCATTATAAAATTCATGGCTTTGGCTACAACTGCCACTATTTTTTGCATGATGCCAAAATGATAAAATAAAGCTACTAGTACACATACTAATATAATAGTTGCTGTAACATTAAAGGCAAATACAAAACCGCCGTTGGCAAAATCGGCCACACCTGTTGGAGTGGTTGCTGCCACACCGCTATATACAAATGCTGCACCAGCACGGGCGAATTGTTCAATCTTACCCATGCCTTTTCCAATAATTTGGAAGAAATGAGTAATAATAGGAATTTTCAAAATTAAGACGCCAATGGTTAATTGTAGTAATAAACCACTTGCCACCAATCGGTAATTGATATTCTTTTTGTTATTGGAGAATAAAAATGCAATCATTAAAATAATCACAATACCAATAAGGCCTTGAAATCTTTCCATAGCTATATATTTGAGATAGGAAGATAAAAAAAAATAGGCAAACTATGCCTATTTTAATATTTTATAAAAAAGTCCAGTCAATCCTACAAATGCGACTGAATCTTTTTGTCAAGCACTGCTTTAGGTACGGCTCCAATTTGTTTGTCTACTACTTGACCACCTTTTACAAATAAGATAGCTGGAATAGAAGTAATACCAAAGTTCATACTTAGAGTAGGATTCACATCTACGTTTACTTTACCAATATTTACTTTGCCTTCGTACTGAGTAGCTAATTCTTCAATAACTGGTCCTATTGCTCTGCAAGGTCCACACCATTCTGCCCAAAAATCGATAACAGTTAATTTATCACTTTCCATTACGGTTGTTTGGAAATTGGCATCTGTAAATTCTAAACTCATGTTTTATATTTTTATGTTGATTGTTTTAAGTTTCTATAATTACTCCTTCAAAAATAGTTCCAAACCCTGATACCTGCCTATTTGACTTTTCCACTTTATTCAATGGCCATTGGGGACAAATTATATGGCAGTTAGTCGGACTAAGCGTCGGACAATTGATAGCTTAAGTAACTAAGTTCACCTGTACATTCAAAGCAGGGTTACTGTCTAAGAATTGAACAAGGTCATCATTCATAAGGAATCCTTTTTCAATAGTCAGTAAACTGGCTACTAATTGATCCTTTGGTTCGACAAAGCTTATTTTAAAAGAAGACTTACCTGGGTTTTGTTTTAAGTTCTTTTCAAAGAATTGAATCATTTCGGTATTTAAATGGCTAGGGTGCAGGCTAATTTCAATAGATCTTGTTTGCACTTGTTTTACTGTCTCTAATAATGACATGGTCATTATTTTAAATTCAAACTGATTAGATTGGTTGTACCTAGTTCTAAAAGATCCATTAATAAAAATCTTTTGCCCAACTTCTAAATAGTTTTGAAACTTAACATAGTCTTCGCTCCACAATAAAAAATCGGTTTTTCCTGCAAAGTCCTCAATCACAAATGATCCAAAATTCTTACCAGTTTTGGTAACACGATGTTGCACATCGGTTATCAAGCCAGCTAATTTAAAGGGCCTACCTAAATTATTAGGATACAATGTCAGATTGTCTTTTACTTCATTAAAAGCATTAATAGGAGTGAACTGGTAATGACGCATTTCAAATCCAAAATGATCTAGTGGATGGCCACTCATAAACATGCCTGTTATATCTTTTTCATGCTCCAATTTTTCCGTCAAAGTCCATTCTTCGCATACAGGAATTTTAGGAACAGGCACTTGCATAGCCGAAGGAAGGTCGCCAAATAAAGTATTGGTAGTACCTGCGTTCATCGATTGTAATGCTTGCGCATAGCCAATTAATTTTTCAAGGCCAGATATTCTATCGCCATCGGCAATGGTAAAATATTGTGCACGGTGGTATTCAGGGAAACAATCAAATGTGCCAGAGTAGGCCAAGCTTTCTAAAGATTTTTTATTAACGGCTCTTGACAACACTCTTTTCATAAAATCAACCATATCTACGAAATGTCCCGCTTTAGTTCTTTCTATAATAATTGCTTCAATAGCTGCATCACCCACTCCTTTTAAGCCACCTAATCCAAATCTAATTTCTCCTTTTTTATTAACAGAAAAACCTTTGAGCGATTCATTTACATCTGGACCCAATACTTTAATCTCCATTCTTTTACACTCTTCCATGAAAAAAGTAATCTTATCAATACTTCCTGCATGATTTAAAACAGCCGACATGTATTCGCCAGGGTAGTGTGCTTTTAAATAAGCAGTTTGGTATGCTAAGTAGGCATAACAGGTAGAGTGAGATTTATTAAACGCATATTGTGCAAAGGCTTCCCAATCGGTCCATACTTTTTCTAATACATTTTCGGGATGACCATTTTTTACAGCACCCGAAACAAATTGCGCTTTCATTTTATCCAATACCGACTTTTGCTTTTTACCCATGGCTTTTCTAAGTACATCGGCATCGCCCTTGGTAAAATTGGCAATTTTTTGGCTAAGCAACATTACCTGTTCTTGATATACCGTAATACCATAGGTGTCGGAAAGAATTTCTTCCATCACCGGTAAATCATATTTAATTAATTCACGGCCATGTTTACGCTCAATGAAATTGGGGATATACGCCATAGGACCTGGACGGTACAAGGCGTTCATGGCAATTAAGTCGGCAAATTTATCTGGCTTTAAATCGCGTAAATGTTTTTGCATGCCCACACTTTCAAATTGGAAAGTGGCATTGGTTTCGCCGCGTTGGTATAATGTAAAAGTTTTTGCGTCGTCTAGTGGGATTAAATCTAAATCAATGATGATGCCATGATTTTGTTTAATTAATTCTAAAGCTGTTTTTAAAATGGAAAGTGTTTTCAAACCCAAGAAGTCCATTTTAAGTACACCCGCTTCTTCAATCACACTTCCTTCAATTTGCGTGACCCATAAAGTAGAATCTTTGGCGGTAGCCACCGGCATGATTTCGGTTAAATCGCTTGGGGCAATAATGATACCTGCCGCATGAATACCGGTGTTTCTTATAGAACCTTCTAATCTTTCTGCTTCATGTAAAACAGCTGCACGTAAATCATTGCCTTTATATATTTCACGTAATTTTTTTACGTTGTCAATGTCTTCTGGTTGATAGCCTTCTCTTTCTGCTAAAGATTTTTCACCTTCCTTCACCGTTAGTGGTGCATGTAAACATCTATTTAATTCGGTGCCAGGTTTATCAGGCACTAATTTGGCTAATAAATTACTTTCAGATAAAGGTAAATCCATTACACGTGCTACATCTTTAATACTACTTTTAGCAGCCATAGTACCATAAGTAACAATTTGCGCTACCTGTTCTTTGCCATATTTATCAACCACATAATCAATCACTTTTTGACGGCCTTCGTCGTCAAAGTCCGTATCAATATCGGGCATGCTCTTACGATCTGGATTTAAGAAACGCTCAAATAGTAATTGATATTTAATAGGATCGATATTGGTAATGCCAATACAAAAAGCTACTACACTACCTGCAGCAGAACCTCTGCCGGGCCCTACAAATACGCCCATATTACGTCCAGCTTGTATAAAATCACTCACAATTAAAAAGTAACCTGCAAAACCCATGGTGCGAATAGTAAACAATTCAAAGTCGATTCGTTCTTGTAATTCAGTGGTAATTTCAGGATATCTTTTATGCGCACCTTCCCATGTTAAATGCTTTAATAGTTCCCATTGATTCATATTGGCTTCCTTGTGAATTTGAAATTCTTTTGGAATAGGGAAGGCGGGAAGTAAAATGTCTTTTTTTAAATTTAATACATCTACCTTATCTACAATGGCATTGGTGTTATCGATTGATTCAGGTAAATCGCTAAACAGTGCAGTCATTTGTTCCTGCGTCTTAAAATAAAATTCGTTATTCGGAAATTTGAAACGTCTATTTTTTATTTGAATCTCATCATTCACAAAATCGTCAAAACCTGGAGTGGCTTGTTTCTCTCCTGTATTAATACATAATAAAATATCGTGTGCATTCGCATCATCTTCATTAATATAGTGACTATCGTTGGTGGCAATGACAGGTACTTTAAATTTTTTAGCAAATTTTAATAGCTGCGCATTAATAATTTCTTGTTCAGGAATTTTATGTCTTTGAATTTCGATATAATAATCTTCTCCAAAAATATCCAACCACCATTTAAATTCTTTTTCTGCTGCGGCTTCGTCTTGTTTTAATATAGTTTGAGGTACATAGGCGCCAATGCAACAAGTAGTTGCAATTAAACCTTCATGGTATTTTAAAATTAATTCTTTATCAATACGAGGGTACTTACTATACATGCCTTCAATAAATCCAAGTGAAGTAAGTTTAATTAAGTTTTGATAACCCACTGCGTTTTTTGCAAGTAGTACTTGGTGAAAGCGTTGGTCTTTAGCGTCCTTGGTAAATTGTTTGGCATGTCTATCTTTTACCACGTAAAATTCACAACCTACAATAGGTTTTACAATAGGAGCGAGTATATCTTTTCCTTCTTTATCTTTTCCTATTACTTTTGTTTTTTTCCATGCCTGACTCACAAATTTAAAGGCGCCAAACATGTTTCCATGATCAGTAATGGCCAATGCTGGCATATTATCGCCAATAGCTTTATCATATAGGCCTTCAATGGAGGCTGCGCCATCTAATAGTGAATATTGGGTATGTACGTGTAAATGGGAAAAAGTAGGCATTCGGATATAGGGCTAAGGATACAAATATCGTTAAAATCATGTGGTAAAACGACCTTAATTTTCCACAAAAAAGGGTTAAATATAGGCTAATTAATAAATTTTAGCGGTACTTGACTTAACTTGCCATCGATGATAAAAAATAAGTTATATCTAAATATATGGTTAGTAGTAGCGGGTGGCTTTTTAGCTAGTTGTAGCTCCTTAAAAACAATTTCTACAAATGTTCATGTAGCTACACAAAAAGTGATGGCAAAGAAGCAAGTAACTTCTGCTATTAATAATGGCAATACTGCTACAGGTGAAATTGAATTTTTGACAAATATTTCGGTAACGCCAGGTAAAATTTATATTAAAAACGAGTCGGATGCATTAAACGCAGAGCCTAAAACAGCTGTTGTGTCAAATTATGAATTAATGCCATCGAATTTATCAGAGGTTGAAAAATCAAATTGGCTACAATTAAAGTATTCTATTAAAATGGATATAGCGGTCGAATCGATTGTAAATATTCCATTGTTACAAAAGATTGATGAATGGTGGGGTACACCTTATAGTTTAGGGGGGAGTACAAAAAATGGAGTGGATTGTTCTTATTTCACTTTGGACGTTATGAAAAATATTTACAATGTTAGTTTAAAACGAACAGCAGCCGAGCAATATGAGCAAAGCACAAAAATTGAATGGAATGAATTGAAGGAAGGTGATTTAATTTTTTTCAAAGCAGATGGAAGACGCAACATTTCACATGTAGGTATTTATTTAGCCAATAATAAGTTTGCACATGCCTCCACTAGCCAGGGTGTTACGATTAGTGACTTGGCAGATCCTTATTGGCAAAGAAGATTATATAGTTTAGGCAGGGTGGCTGCGCAAAACTAAGGTTGTCCTTAGTCTTCCTTTTTTAACTTATTCGCAAAAACTTTTTCAAATTTTTCCAACTTAGGGCCAATCACATATCTGCAATAACCTTGACTTGCGTTGTTGTTGTAATAATTTTGATGGTAGTTTTCTGCAGCGTAAAAGTTTTTAAATGTTTCAATTGTGGTAACAATGGGTTTGTCCCAGGCTTTCGCATCGGTTAATTCTTGTTTGTATTTTTCGGCAACTGCTTTTTGATGCTCGTTGTGAAAAAATACTACACTACGGTATTGTGGGCCTACATCATTCCCTTGTTGATTAGGAGTGGTAGGATCGTGTGTTTTCCAGAAAACCGCTAAAATATCATCTAAACTAATTTTTGTGGTATCAAAAGCAATTTGACAAACTTCGGCATGACCTGTTTTTTTATCGCAAACCTGCTCGTAAGTAGGGTTGTCTACAAAGCCTCCGCTATAACCACTGGTTACTTTTACTACGCCCTCTAATCTTTGGTAAATGGCTTCGGTGCACCAAAAGCAACCCGATCCCAATGTAATGGTTTCCGTATTAGTCATGTTTAAATTTTTAATGGTTTTTTGTTTGGCTGGTTGTGCGCAAGCCGATAAGTAAACTAAGGAAAGTAATAGTAAACTGGCTTTATTTAATATTTTCATAGGTTTGGCTTCTTAGTATTCTTATAATTTTGAGCGAATTTTATAGGCACTCTAATTTATAACAATTTTAGCTCCATTTTGTTCTCATTTAGTTAATGTTTATTTAAGTAAATTCGTGCTCTATTAAGTAGCTATGCGCGTATATCCCGAAAATGCCCTTACTCAATTAGAATTTGATAAAATCACAGCAATTTTATTAAACTATTGCCAAACCAATATGGGGGTGGAGCAAGTGAATGAGATGCGTATCCATACCCATCAAAAATATATAGAGGAAGCACTTAGACAAACAGAGGAGTATAAGTACATTAAATTGGCCAATCAATATTTTCCCAATGATTTTGTGTTAGATATTAGAAAGGATTTAAAATTATTGGGCATACCCGGTGCGCAGTTAACCGGAGAGCAATGGTTATTGGTGAGACGATTGTCGGATCATCTTCACCAAGTGTTTAAATGGTTTGATGCCGAAAGACAAATGGCTTATTCCAATTTATATGAAGTGGTTAAGAATTCTTATTATGAAAAAGCCATTGTGGAATGTATCGATTTAATTATAGATGATAGGGGCAGTGTAAAAGACAATGCTTCGGAGGATTTAGCAAAAATTAGACATCAGTTATTTAAAAAAAGACAGGAGCTAAGACGCATTTTTGAAAAAGTGGTGCACCGTTTAGCGAAGTCGGGATATACGGCCGACATTGATGAAAGTTTTAGCAATGGACGAAGAGTAGTAGCTGTTTTTTCGGAATACAAAAGACAGGTGAAAGGATTTTTACATGGAGAAAGTGATAGTCGTAAAACGGCTTTTATTGAACCAGAAGAAACTATTGAATTGAATAATGAATTGTATGGCTTAGAACAGGATGAAATAAAAGAAGTACAAAAAATATTAAGGGCCTTGACGACGCAGTTGTCACCTTATTCTGCGCTTCTATTAAGCTATGCGCAAATAATTGGCAGTTTTGATTTTATAAGAGCAAAGGCTTTGTTGGCTATAGATATGAATGGCAATAGGCCCATGGTAAATAATAAAGCTATTACGCATTTAATAGAAGCCTATCATCCCTTATTGTATATATATAATAAAACCTCGGGTAAAAAAACAATTCCTGTTAATTTAGAATTAGACGATGAGGCACGTATTTTAATTATAAGTGGCCCTAATGCAGGGGGTAAAACGGTTTCGATGAAAACCTTGGGATTAAACCAAGTGATGTTGCAAAGTGGATTGTTAGTGCCAATGAGTGCTACTTCACAAATGGGTATTTACAAGCAATTATTTATTCAATTAGGAGATACACAAAATTTAGCTTTTGAATTAAGTACTTACTCAAGTCACTTAATGCATATGAAGCATTTTATTGAAAATGCCAATGGGAAGACTTTATTTTTTATAGATGAATTAGGAAGTGGAAGTGACCCCCATTTAGGTGGAGCCTTTGCCGAAGTAATTTTGGAAGAATTATCACATCGACATGCACAAGGCATTGTGACCACGCATTATTTGAATTTAAAAGTAATGGCCAATCACAATAAAGGCATTATTAATGGAGCGATGCAGTTTGATGAAGTAAAGCTAGAGCCCTTGTATCAATTGGTGATAGGGAAGCCGGGGAGTTCTTATACATTCGCTATTGCAGAAAGAATTGGACTACCCAAGCATTTAATAAATAGAGCCAGAAAATTAGTAGATAGTCATCATTTTGAATTAGATAAATTATTAAATAGAACCGAACAGGATTTGCAATTGGTGCAACAAGAAAGAAAAGATTTGCATAAAAAGCTAAAAGAAAATGATAGCTTAAAAGTAGAATTGGATAAAGTATTGCATAAAGAAAAACATATTCAACAAATAGAATTGTTAAAAGAGCAGAATAGAGTGACCGAAGAAAAGTTTGCGTATTTAAAAGACATGGAGCGAAAAATAAAGCAAATTGCTTTGGATTGGAAAAAATCGGATAAGAAGGAAGAGGTGATGAAAAATTTGTATAATTTATTATTCAAGAAAAATGACACCATTGTTATCAATAAATTAGCTAAAAAAGTAGATAAACAATATAAAGAAACAAAGCAGCCCATTATGGTGGGAGCTATGGTAAAGTTGAAAAAGAATTATCAAGTGGGAGAAGTGATTGGGTTTAAAGGGAAAAGAGCGATAGTAAAAGTGGGCCAATTGCCTATGAATATAGAAGTAGAAGATTTAATGGTGGTGGAAAAAATTGAAGA
>Ga0114977_10001070_pt1 | contig 17995 bp, 21 predicted proteins | sample S_130805_MF_Meta_FD_87026 | JGI IMG/M metagenome (GOLD analysis project Ga0114977, IMG submission 87026) | Freshwater microbial communities from Lake Simoncouche, Canada to study carbon cycling - S_130805_MF_MetaG | ecosystem: Environmental > Aquatic > Freshwater > Lake | place: Lake...
TAAGCACCAAGAGCCATTTTTTTACGTTCTGCTTTAGACTTACCAGCAAATTTTGGATTATCTGAATGTATAAAATCATGAATATAATCACCAGCATCTGCATCTTTAGAAAGAACTTCATTAATCAATTCATCAATGATTGGTTCTTCATATTTTTCTTTCATGCCTTTAAGTGTCATAGGACCAGGACGATATTTAACTTTTGTACTTCTGCCATCTGAACCTGGACCTACATCATCTTTTTGTTTAGTCTTTACACGACCAGCAAGAGTATCTTCTGTTCTGTCTGAAGGATCAATTTCTTCCTTCATCTTCTCTTTTGATTCTTCTTGTTCTGGTTTTTCTTTTTGTTTAGAACCACCGTAACGAGTACCTTTTTTCACACCCGAACCACCATTTGGTTCTGGTTGACGAGGACTCTTATAGTCAAAAGCATTTTCTTCAACAGTTTCTTCTGATGTTGGTTTTTTGCCAGCACGTAGAGCTGCCAAATCCAAAGCATCAATTGTTTTTTTATCTCCAGCAAGCGCAGCAATTTTCTTTTGTGCTGTAGATAGTTCTTTTTCCATAATGTCTCTGATTGCGTCAGCAACTGGGTCTTTTTTATTGAAATTTATCATTATTGTTCTCCGTTTAGCAATTCCATTTACGCAAAGACTTATTGATTCTAGAATCAGGATCATTAGCTGTCTTAGCAGATGTTAACCTCTTTTTCATGCCAGACATTCTGGCACAAAATGACTTTCTTCTTTTTGCAGATTTACTATCTGGATCCAACTTAGATGGTTTTGTTGTAACAGCCATTGAAAGTTTAGAACCTGGATTTTCTCTACGATACGAAGCAATACCTTTTCTATTTAACCCACCTTCTGGATCTTTTCCAGCAGAACGCTGCCATGCAGGTGAAGATTCTTTAATATTCTTTGCAGCCAATTCAAATGATTTTCCTTTAGCATCCGCTGCACCACCAAATTCACCAACAGATTTTTCTCTATTTGATTGGTCTTGATATTCTTTAACTTTATCTTTTAGATGTTTTTTCTGACGCTTTATTTCCTCATCATCTTGCTTCATAGTTAATGCATCAACTTCATATAAAAATTCTTTAAAAGTTTTCATTTCTTTTTCTTTTTAATTATAGTTGTGATATTCTTATCCTGGTCTTTATATGATTGCATTGGTTCTTTATTGGTTGCACCACCTAAAGTTCCACCAACACCCATGTCACAAGCACCTGGATCGTCTATTGCTTCTACAACTTTTCTTCTAAAATTCTTAAAGTCTATCTGTTCTCTATATGTTACATCGCCTAGACCAGACATAGGGTATACTGTTCCCTGTTGGCGTGTATCAAATTCTGGACCGATGGTCGTTACATTTCTTAGTCTTTGACTTACTGTAGGAACATCGGTATTCTTCTTTTTTACTGTTTCTTTGTCTTTGGAGAAGTTACTTTCTTTTGGCTTAGGGAAGACTTTGATTTTGGGGCCACTGGCTTCTTCGCTGTAGGTTTTGAAGATGTAACTACCTCTTCTTTTGTTTCCGTTCCACTTGATATCACCGGAGTTGGGGTCACCTGCTCTGTTGTCTGGGGTAATGTCTCCTGGACTATCGGCTTTTGGGCCTCCTCCACTACGGAGTTTTGGGGTGTTGCCTTTGGTGTTACCTTCAACCAATCTAGTACTTTCTTTAGCATGATAATTTTCCTTAAAATAATTAAATTTTTCATTGGCTTCCAACTTACCATGATTTTCCAACCACGAATAAGAAATTTCACCATAATTTTTACTGTCTATAAATGTATTTATTTTTTTATAAGTCTCAGTAATATCTTCTTCGATTGATTCAATTTCAGAACTGTTGTCAAAGTATATGAAATTGTCAAAGTTTTGTTTGTAAGATTCCTGACAAGATTGAGCAAGTTCCCATTTTTCTCGTCTGATTGATTCGGCAATCATTTTTGTCAGTCTTTGATTTCTTTCCTGACTGGCTTTATCTGTCGTATTAACAAATATCATAATTGTTTCGTAACCAAGTTCTTCTAGTTCTTCTTTGATTGTAATAATGCGTGAATGGTCATCAGCAGGTCCATTGATAATCAAAGGTCCACGATTTCTGATTGATTCTCTGCGGAAGTCATTAGATTTTTCAGAAAGTTTCTGTTTATCCATAAGATAATCAAAAGCTTGTACTGAATTTAATTCTACTGCTTTTGATTCTGCGATTGCTTCACGGATGATAACATCTTTGCCGGAACCAGGTCCACCCGTCACAAAAATGGCTTTAAATACACCACGATTGTAAGATTCGTGTAATCCCATACCTTTTCTTGTGTCGTGCATTAATTCTTTTGCGTGGGCACCAGAAACATGATGTGGAATACCTTGTTTGAATTTTGCAAGGTCTTTGTTCTTGGCGTGTTCACGCATCTTGGTACCAGACATACCAGTTGTACCTTCTGCATCTGGATCACGTTCACCAGCTGAATGTACATGAATCTTTTTGAAATGGTATAATGCACCTTCATGTGGACCATTATACTGGTGCAATTTAGATTTCATTTCATGTACACGGTCAGAACCAACTACCATGTGCAGATGAGTTACACCTTTTTTGTGTAGTTCGGCTGCATGATGTAAGAATGTAGGATGTTCTTTTGAAGATGAATGGAAATTAGTACCTGGTGAATATCTCTTTAGATGTTTAACTTTTTCAGAAGAGGAAAGTGGATTCTTCTTTGCATCTTGGGAATGAGATGTAACAACAGTATGTGTTGCATTGTGTTTTGCGGCAACGTCTTTAACTTTGTCAATTAACTTCAGGTGACCAGTAGTAGGTGGATTCATTCTACCAAAAGTAAAGACATGGTGTTTTTCACCACTCTTTTCTTCGTGTAGGATATCTAAAAATGACTTCATTTACGGACTTTTAACAGATTTTGTTTGGCGAACTCGGCACGGTTAACCAATTTTGTTGGTTCATTGTTGTGGTGTACAACAAAACCTTCTGGTTTTGATTTCTTACCTTCAATGTGGAGATGGTAACGTCCTTCGTGTGTTTCCAAAGCATTTACCAAGGCATTTTTGGCTTGATGTAGATGGTGATGCATCGCAAACAAATGTCCGTAATGTGATTTGTGTTTCTCTACGTGAGTAATTTGTGACTTACCCTCACCAGTTTTTTCTGCCTTAGATTTTTCAGTTTTAACTTTTGCTGCTTGTTTCTCATGTACATCATGTAGGTGTTCTTTGAAACCTTTAACAGATGGAACTTCATCATGTCTAACTGTTTTATTGATGTATGTAGATAGATGGCCTGTTTCTCCACCATGTTTGTGATGAACCGCATCATACATTTTATGACCATGTGTATCATGAAGTTCTTTTGCTGCAGCCATGTGAGATTGAAATTTCTTCTCATTTTCAGCAGAATGTTTAACTTTGCTGGTATCATGTTCTGCACCGTGGATGTGAACATCTGGATGTTCTTTGAAATTGTGATGGTCAACATGAGGTGAAGCGCTTTTCATGTCATCACTATATTTCTGATGAACTACAATACCTACTTTAGATTTTTTGACCTTTTCGGCATCTTCTTTACTTTTAGGTGTGTAAGTGATTGTATTTGGAGTAAAAGATACTTTACTATCTTTTGCTTCCAGAATAACACCTTCATGTAGATGTTTGGTTTCTGCATGGTGCATCAAATCACCTTGATAAACACCATGTTTTGGTGTTACTTTTGGTAGATGTTTGAGTGCGTGTTTTAGTGTTTTTGCAAGTCCAGGTGCGTGGCCGTGGTTTCTATCAATATCTTTTTCCGTGTGATTAATCTTTGGATCTTTATTGAATGCCGATTTGGTTGCAACAAAGAATTTACCATTTTTGGGATGATGACCAAAAACAAGGGAAGGAGAACCATCATACTTCATTGTCAAGTCACTATTACTTGCACCGGCCTTCATGTGAGCATGAGCTTTCATTAGTGCTTCATGTGCGTGTTCAAAACCAGCATGGCCATGCATTAAAGGACGGTCTTCGGCATGATGAATATGCTTAAGTTCTGAGCCTTCAGCTTCTTCTTTTAAGAAAGTTTGAAATGATAACATTGATTATACCTCTAGAAATGCAACACACTTTGGTTGCCGATGAGCTTATTTATACGTTTCGGATTTCCATTTGTTCACATAATCCGTACAAACTCCTGTGATAGGCATAGTTTTCACATAGTCCCATTGTCCTTCACCTATTTCAGGTAAGACAGCAATACTTTTTGCAAATAATTGTTTGACCTTAGGATAAGTCCAGATGTACCCCCAACTGGTCAAAGTAACCATATCATCTTCGTGCCAGAAACAATGTATACCTTCTTCCCTCAGTAGATTTAGTGCGTCCAGGTTCTTACAGTGAATCCATAGACCATCTTGTGATAGAAATTCAATGGTAGTTTCGTATTCTGGTTTATCGTGTCCTAACCACCAACGGTCATGGTACCACCAAACATCAATTTCGCATGGTATTCCTTCTGCCAGACAATATCGTATTTGTTTTGGGTGGTTTTCCAGTTCTTTATCTGGACCATCCAATAAGGCACGGTGAGCTATGACTATCATTTCTTGTGTGTTAAAAAGTAATTCAAGTCCTCTGGAGTTCCGATACCCCACATACCTGGAACTTGTTTGACACGGATTTTCTTACCATCTCCAATCGCTTCGTTGAATACAGGTGCAACATAGAATTCATTATTTGTACGGATATTCTTGTCAATCATCTGTTCTGCATACTTGACATAATCAGAACCTTTGTTCCAGTAATAAATGCCCACTGTTGCTTGGTCTGAAATTACTTTCTTTTCAGCAACTTCAGAAACAAAACCATTTTCATCTAATTTAGCATATGACCATTTAGGATGTGTAGCATGGAATGTAAGAATACCACCATCAATTGAATCTGCCTTAAAAGCATACAGACATTCATTTGAGTTCCATTCAACATATTGGTCAGAGTTTGCCATAATCAATGGTGCGTCATTGTTAATAAACTCTTTGGCCAATAGTGTAGTACAAGCTGCACCTTCAGTTATTCCATCAACTTGAACGATTGTACAATTAGGTGCAATCAAATTAAGCAAATATTTTAGATTATATTTCTCATAGTGTTCTTTCTGAACCAAGAAAATGTAGTTTGCTTCAATGTTCAAATTCTCAACAACGACCTGAATCATTGGTTTGCCGTTAACTTCAATCAATGGTTTTGGAAATGTGTAACCAGCTTGAGCAAATCTGGATCCTGCACCTGCCATAGGAATAAGAACATTCAATTTCTCATCACGCCACGGAATCGTTGTATCTTTAATATTAAAATTATCAATCATTTCTAAAAATTTAGTCCCTTCTAAATCATATGCATCTTTTACTGGATAAAGGTGAGCACCAGAATTTAATGCACCCTCACGGCCAATGTGTGAATCTTCAATAATGACAGTATTCTTAGGCAAAGTTTTCATCTTTGTCATACACTGCCAATACATTTCTGGAAATGGTTTCGGATTGAAAACATCTTCATTGCTAACAAAGTAATCCACATATTGAATTACATTCATTGAATTAAGAGCAATCTTAACTGTTTCACGAATACTGTTGGATGCAACAGCAATCTTCCAACCTCTGTTCTTCAATTGTTCCATTAACCAAAGAACTGAAGTGTTTTTTGGACAATGCGGAATCAACTTGAATGTTTCTTCCTGTTTTTCTCTCCAAATATCATTATAGTATTCTACAGGCATACCTTTATCGGCAGTTAACATCTGTAGTTTTCTTGTGGTGTTCAATCCATCATATTTTGATAGATGTTCTTCACGGGTAATCACATATTGTGTAGAACCCGTAACTCTAGTTATAGCTGCATTAAGTGTTTCATAATGCATTTCACGGGAATCTATCATTACACCATCAAGGTCAAAAATAACTAATTTATTCATACTGATTCTCTTTCTTTATCATCTAGCCAATTCTTTATTCAATCCAATTGGTTGCCAAGGTAAATTTAATAATCCAATCATTGTGGTTGAAGTCATGTGCGGACATAACACACCTAATTGATTATATATGTTAGGCAAATGATAGATGGCTCTACAGAAATTTGTAACATTCATTAAATTTCCAACCTGTAACATATCACCAGTACCTTGACCTAAATGATTGGCATGATGTATTGTATAAAACACATTTGGATTAAAATCAGGCATTTCTTGGTGTACAAACATATCAGGCCTCATTCTAATAACCAAATCATATTCAGTGCCTGTTTCTAGAATATAATTTTCCAAAGAATGTATACCTTTGGCCATTTTATAGAACATGGAGTAAATATTCAATGAACGATGGAAATAGTTTGGATATCTTTGTATCTTTTGTACAAAATCTGGTTTGATAGATTCAAAATCATCAACCTGAACCACCTTGGCAGAATACTCTTTTTGAATTTCATCGGCATATACTTTAGACGATCCACTTAGAAAACCATCAAGTTGGTCATTTTGATTTTGGCCATACCATCCTTCATCGTTCCAAGTACTGATGAAGATATCAGGATTATATTTTGCAACGACCCTCTCTTTGAAGTTAGGTAAAACTTCTCTCCAACGCCTCATGTGTCCTGTTAATACAATAGCTACTTTCATTTTAATTCCTATATTGTTTGTTCATGTCCGTCACTTCTCAACAGATACTTTATGATATGTCTTGGATTTCTTTCCAGATTATGATACCTAATTGCATTTCTAAGAAATCCATGTGGTGGATGTATTTGACTATCTTCATAAACCGGATTATAAAATTCATTGTAACAGAAATCAGTCACATTGAACATAGTGTTTCTACTACCAATAAGCAAATGGTCGGAACCAAATTCATTTTGTGCATTTGAACCTTGGTCATAAACAAAGTTATTATCTGTAATTGATAAATCAGGATTATCAATATATGCAAGGTCACACCTCGTCTTAATGATTCTATCATATTTAAAACCATTCTTTTCTTCATTGGTTTTAACCATGTTCATAGCTTGCTTTATCTTACGATACTGACCAAAACAATTTGCATTTAGATTTTGCAACAACGGATGAAATTTTGGATCCTCTTGTCTCAATATTTCATTAACATCTCTGTAATCTTCAACTAAAATATCTAACACATTCAAACCACTAAATGAATCCACTACCATCTGTTTATCAACAACATAATCTTCCCAAGCATTATGTTGGCTGGCCACATTAGGATGAAAACCATTTAGTAGATTATAAGTTGAAATGAAGATATCAGGATTTAATGGATTGAAAGTCTTAATGAAACTTTCTTTATTGTTCATCCACGTTCTAAGGTTTCCTGTAATTACTATTGCTGTTTTCATATCAGAAATTATAACTTTCTACGACTTTACCACCATGATGACAGAATTGAACATGGTCATTTTCAAAATATGTTTCATAGTTTTCATAAAGATGAACATATTCAAACAAGTTTCTTTCTCTCAATATATGAAATAAAACATCTTCCATAGCCATGTTCAGTCTTGGTGTAGTTCGGTCAATAGGTAGAATATTTTTGTAAAAATCAATATCACAGAAAAACCCTAATGAACCTGCTGTATCATAAGCATAATGCCAACGACCTGTAACCAAATATCTATCATGACTTTTACTTTTATCTATAATGTAATTGTAATCTACTGTTGGATTGCAATCGTAAGAAAGTTTAAAAATATTTTTAAAACCAAAACGTTCTAATGCATTAATAGCATTATGTATTGATGTAAATTCAGCAACTCCGTGATTTGGATTTACTTGTGGTTGACCATTGACCTGAAAACTATTATCTTTGTCATAGATTACAACATCACAATATTGTTGAATTTCTTCACTGACTATTGAATGTGCCGCCAAGCAAACAAATAAATCTCGTTCTTTTAAACTTTTGACCAAGGTTTTGGTCATATGTTTTTTTAATTCTATATCTGGCTCACCACAAAATGTAGTTACGACCACTGCTGTATCTGATTGATTCATATTAATTCCCCCAAGTTGTTCCAAGTTGTTCCTTCAAAATCTAACCAATATCTAACTATACGACCTTTACCCTCTAACAAATAAGGTGGCATACAATGCATCATACCTCGGCCAGAGTTATAGTATAACAGAGTTTTAGGTCCTCTGTCAAGTGACCAAGCAAAATGGCTAGTACCAGTGTCACCACCAATAAACACTTCAGTTTCCATAATATGATTGATATTATCCATAAAATCGGTACTGTTGATCCAACCATCGTAATTAAACTTTTCTTTTGAACAAATTAACTTTTCATAACTATCATATTCTTCTGTATTATATTTCTGTAATATTTGTTCAAAAACAGATTTTGGCCAGTTACGATATTGATTGTATGGAGCATCAAATACTGGACATACCACAATCTTCTTTTTTATTTCTTTATTATTTGGTATAACCACACTATCACCAATCATATCACGGATGTCCCAAAGGTTTACTCTACGCCAACCTAATGATTGTTGACCAGGTGTTTCTGTAAAATAATCAGTATTTTCCAACAAAAATTTATAAAACTTTTGAATAAAGTCCACAGAACTTACTGAACCTGGCATCATGTGAAATTTAATATTTGGATTTTCTTTTCTTAGATGAGCCACAACATTTGCAACACCAATCATATCACCATTCTTCAATTCATCACCAAATACACCACGTTGAATATTTAAAATCATAATAATTCTTCCAATTTGTCAGCACGAACTAAAATACCTTTTCTATTGAGGTAAAAGTGTTTTTCAAAAATCTGTTCTACCGTCTTGCCATTATCCCACGCAATAGTATCACCAACTCTCCATTCAGGATTCCAATCTTCTGGTTTCCAGACACAAAACAATTCTTTATCAAGTAAGTCCGCTAATACAGCAATACCTGTAAAATTAGTAATGAATGTTTTTGGTGAATTTTTGATGATGTAACAATTAGTCAATATGTCATTGTTGTAATCAATGAATTCAAAATCTTTAAGGTATCTTAGAATGTTTGATTTTCTTCTGTTGTCGGTACTGAAATGGTCCCATCTATCACCGACATAATATGTATCTTTGATTTCAACATCACAATCTGGATATTTCAATACAAAATTATCATCAACTTCAAAATCAATTTTATAGATATCTTTTAAGAAATTTTCATATTTGCAAGTTTCGATTGGTCTATTAGGGTCTCTTTTATATTCCCTTTCGGTGCCCCAATTGTCGAGTGGAATAACTTCATCTCTAAACTCATTATCAAAATAAACATTCTCAAACAAATCCTGATACATTAAGAATTCTTTGAATCCTTTGAACTTTGAGGTTTGTTGTTTAACAATCAAATTGAATTTACCAAATTTATTATGTAGACCAGCCAAGACAGGCATACAATTCAAAAAATCACCTAAGGCATCAGTCTGTCTCACATAAAAATTCATTTCATAATTCTTTCATATAACGATTTAAAATTATCACCTTCCATTTTTTCCCACATATGAATAAATGGGATGTAATTTGTCATTTCAAATGGAACATTATTATCATCAATCAATATTTGTTTCTTTGATGGTAAAACTTCGTTCTTGTCTAAGTTGAATGTCATTACAGGATATTCATGGTATTCAATTGGACTGGCATCAAACTCAGAGAATGCTAATGAATAGCAAGCTTCTTCTGTTCTGGATCCTCTAAAGAATCTTTTACATCCATACTTGTCATAATTCAAAAACTTTTCTCTAACCGATGCATAAAACTTATCTGTAATTTTACTCTTTCTAATATATATGAACCCACAATGGACAGCAGGTATATGTTTACCTACAATGTTTGAGATATTGTATCCTTGATTCCAATGCCAATGTGCATCACATCTTTTCTTGCCTAATGTTCTGACAGGAAATTCAGAATTGGCCAAGTAATCCCAAAGATGGTCTGGATTGTATTGACACAATACATCACTGTCTAAATTGATTGTTTCATCGTAAGGTAGAATCCTATCAAAGTTTACTCTGGCATAGATACAAAATTTCTCAAAATTATTATTACAATCTTTATAAGTTTCTTCATCTGCTGTTGGATCAAATGGAGCATATTCATCAAAACAACCAAAAGACTTTGCATAATCTAAATCTTCTGGATTAATCAACAAACAAATAGGTCTGGTTGTATCGTGTTTCTTAATTGTATTTGCTAGAAGTGAGGCCTCAAGGATATATCTTTGGCCTAAAGCAATTAGAAAGTAACCTTGACTCATAGTGTTTCATTAAATGAATTGAATAGAACAAATGGGTCGTGTCCTAATTGATGGTCAGGTATTTTGTGTAATTCAAATATGTGTGGATGTAACAAGTAAGAAACGAGCCAAAGTCCTTGGTCATCATCAACCAGATTGTTCTCCAATAATTGATTGAAAGATTCACGCATCAATCCTTCTAAAGTAGGCCACAAAGATTTATGTGCCACAACTTTTGCACCAAGAATGTAAACATCATTTGACAAAATTGCCTGAGATACTGGTGTCTTTCTGTCAAAGTCTTTGTATGAGAATAAGTGAATTTTCTCTGCATCAAAATCATAAGACCACTTCTTGCTTGGTGGTATATTCTCTACCGAACGACAATAACCAAAATCAATCCATGCAACCATATCATTAGATGTTAGATTCTTTCCAATTGCATAGTGTGTAAAGTAAGCTTTCAAATCAGTTACCAAAACATAATCTGGATTCCAATATTCTGGATTCTTTGATTGTGATGGCACAACTGCATTTTTAAATTCGGAACTTTTCTGAACACGTTCAATTGATTCTCTCATTGATTTAAATTGTTTTTGCACATCAAAGGCAACAATTTTAGTTCTATCCATTCTATCAGCACAAACTTCTTTCAACCTTTCAACCAAGTTTTCGGAAGTCAATACAACGATTTCATTTTCTAATTTGCACAGGTGTGAAAATCTTTCAATGTATGTTTCTGTGCTTCTTTCCAGATAATGTGGTAGACCTTTACTAGGTGTCCAATCACCACGGCCAATATCAAAAAATGCTGTTACAATACTAATATCACTCATAATTTTTTCGCAATAATTGTTAAGATGTTAGGTAAATAAGATACAGATTTACGAATCTTATCTTCGTCATTTGAAATATGTATCGGCGTAAATCCGGCTTTGTGTACCAATTGGATTAGACCATGTGCATCAAAGTGATGATAATGTTCATTCTCTTTACGGTGTTTCCATGTTCTAAACCACTCAGCACCCATACGTTCATGCATCCATGGTAATGAAATCATTACGTTCTTTGTTTTGATTGAACCTAAAAATTCATGTATATTTGGTTCTGCAATATGTTCGATTGAATCAAAGAATGTAACCACATCAACATCAGCATCTTTCATATCAGCAACAAATTCAATACCATCATCTAATGGGAAGTTAGAAATATCATGGTCATAACACTTGACTGTATTGCCTTTATATTTACGAACATAATTTAAAAACTTGCCGTCACCATAACCAAAGTCACAAACCGATTCAAATGAAACATACTTGCTTAATAGTTCTGTCCGCAATGCAGACATAGATTCATCCATCTTTGTGTAATAGTTCATGTATTGAGCATTGTATTGCATCTGTTCACCGGTCTTTTCAATTTGAAACCAATGACCTGGTTCAATCATTCTATAATTATCAATCATTATGTAGTCCTATATGTAAAAAATTGATTAGAGTCTTCCTGACCGAACATTTCCATCACCAACTTTTTCCAAACTGGTACACGGTCATATTGATGTACAATACAATGTGGTACATAATCCGTTGTTGTGATAATTTTATTTTCATAATCAAAGATAGGTTCTGGTTCAGTTAAGAACGGTCTGAATTGATTTATCTTTGATGGGTCACCAGTTGTACCAAGTTGTACTGCCCAGCCATCTTCTTGGTCGGTAAACATTACACTATCTTTATATGGCTGTGTGTTCAGTAACACATTATAGACCGCCTGGTCAACGATAGGAATTGGCCTGTTGATTGCATTAGTGAATATGTTGAAACACATATCTCTAACATAATGAGATTTACCACCAAACGTTCCTACGTTAAAAATGGTATTGCCTTTGAACCTATTATAAACATCTGGTCCGTAAGTTTGAAGTAAGTTTTCATTACCCCATGGTTCATCTTGGTAACGAATAGATTCCGAACCAGCCACTAAAGACTTATCACCCATGTTATTGGTAATCCAATTACATGGATCTCTTTGGAAATAAACATCTTTAACATCGGTGGTTACAACGATATCATATATTGGAGTACGATGTAGATAATCATATATTGACCAGAATCTTGCAACATGAATTGGTGCATTGATTTTTGGCATCGCAATTAATTCAAAACCATGATGTATAAGATGTTCACAAGTATCATCTGATGCATCACCAACAATCATTACTTTATGTCCTTTGAAACCACAAGTTTCAATGGATTCAACCCAAGGTTTTAATTGATTGTAATTGTATCCTGTAAAAGCACCGATGATTAAATTTTTCGCCATGGGAAAACTCCATTATATTTTTGTTTCATTATATTATTACCATTATGGAAAAAGTCTGCATTAACAGAACCTGGATTTCCATCTACTCTATAGTTCACTGTATACTTACCAGTACAATCATAGTTGGGAAAGTATTGTGACAGAGCTGATAACCAAACTCTATCTTGTCCCCAACCACCATGCCATACTTGTGCCAATTTTATCGCAATTTCTGTTTTAAGGCAATAGCAATTAGTATCTATATGATTAACTCCATGATAAGTTTGCCATTTACCAAGTGATTCACAGTCATCATTGGTGATGTAATTACCATCTTTATCAGATATTTTTCTAAGGGAATATGTCCAATCAAGTTTCTTTTCTTTGATTGTGTTGATACACGTTTCTACGTGTTCTGGTTCCATCCAACAATCTTGGTCCAAATACAGAACATAATCGGTATCAATTAAATGTGTGAAAGCAGCATAGACTCGGTGGCCATAGAATCCGTTGGCACCGACATTGATGGGTAGATAACATCTTTCCAAATTCTTTCTGGAAAGAAAATCATCTGTAATGATTCTTGTTTTGGAATGATGCTTGATACCATCAGCAACAACATAACATTTTGTTTCATAGGTTTGTTCAAGTACGGATTGAACAGCCCCTTTCAACTCCGGTACACCCGTAGTTGGTATAATCACAGTAGCACTCATAATCAACCTCTAGTTAGTTTTAATATCTTTTCTATTTGTTTTTCAATTGCAGGTTTACGGTTAGGCCAGTAGATATATTCCTTATCACCTGTACTATGTAGTTTCTTTAGGAAAGGGATAATCATCTTCTCCACTTCCGCTAGTCGTGTTTTATAATCATCAGCAGTTTCGGCTGTCTTGTTGATTACCGAATTGTATTCTTCTTCGGATACAGCAGAAAATCCAAAATCATCTTCCAGATCCTGGTATTCTTTCATAATTTTATCAAAGTCTGTTAGTGGCATAATTATTTGTAAGAGTAGTCACACATCATACGAGTGGGATATCCATCACCACCTTGTGTATCACGTATGTTTAATTTAAGAATGTAATGACCTGTTTCAATTTCCATGTCAATTCGTTTACCCAATCCTGATTTACCTCCATAATATACATTACAAGATGTAGGCGTTGCAGCCTCTGTCATATATTTTTTATCAATCTCATATACTTCTGTTTTACCAGTCAGTTTATGCACAATAGTATAACCGTGGCCTACACCTGAAATTAGAAAGTTTTTCAGTTCAGTTTTTTGTTTCTGTGACATTGTTTTCCAAACATCTTCAACATATCCTTTTTTTAGATTACCATTATAGATATCACAAAATAGAGCATCATTGATATTAAACATATTCAAAATTTTCAAACCATCTTTATTGGTAATTCTACCACTTTTAATTTCTTGAGGTGAAAGAACAGTACGAATACCAGAATTAAAAAATGTAACTGTACCACCTGTTTTCAAACTCAAATATATTTCATTTTTACCATCACATACCAAAGTAACATCGGTAACAACTGGCCCCAAATTATTATCAGTTATTGGTATTTTGGATGAAATTAAAACTTGTGGTGAAAAAATAAATGGTCTTTTGTTGTTTAATTCACCAACCATTTTAACTTCAAGTTTTTTACATTTATTAAGTTTGTGTAATTTTACAATATCATCAACTGCTTGTGCTAATTTTACATCATCAATTTTATTGCCACCCCACCATTGCGTAATAGCTTCAGCTAATTGTCCTTCATATGCATTACCTTTGTTCTGTACACCTCGGCCGCCAGATGATCCAGAACCAAATTTCATGGTTATTTTAGTTACTTTTGCTTCTCTTTTTATTTTTGCAAGGTCTATATCAGTCTGTAAATCTCTTGTGACATTAATCTTAGATATAGATGCAGGATCAATGTTGATGGGTGATTCAACTTTCTTGAATTTATCTTTTAAATAAGCAAAGACATTGATGATTTCATCTATCTTTGCTTTATCACCTTTTAGTGTTTGTTTAATCTCTGTTGCAGTTTTTGGAAAAAAAGTATAGGCCATGAATAACTCTCAAAGAAAGTATTTATCTAATAATTTGGATGTCCTTTCCAGAAGTCCAAATCTCTAGTTCGGATTTTAACCGTTTTTCATTATATAGAGTTTCATACCGATTGCAAGCCTTATTTCGCCACCATTCAATCAAGTTTACCAGATTGTGTTTTTCATAGTTTTCACCAGGAATAAGCACGTCCGTCTTACAGTTTACATAGTCAACCATGTTCTTGTAACCATAATCGCTAGTATAATATCTTTTCTGCTCTGTCAACCCTTTAGCCTTCTCAATCGTTGCTTGGAATGTGCCGCCTTCAGGAGTACCTTTAAGTGATGCTTTAGTGAGTGATATAATCTTCATGGAGATTTTTAGTTTCTTACTAGAAGCATCATCCTCAACCAAAGGTCCAACCTTGCCTTGGACGAAATCACGCAAATCAGAATAAGGTTTACCGTGCATCATAGGCAAGAAATCAGAATCAGTAAGACCTTTATATCTGATATATGGTTTCATACCATCATATTGTGAAACAGTCTTGGAACTTCCATAGAGACTTGTTGTTTCAAACAGACAAAGATTCATATCATATTTCTTATTCACAATCTCACGAACCTCATGTGATGTACAGATTGCAGCCAGAAGTTTACCACCAAGGTAATTATAACCAAATGGTTGTGCAGGTACGATAACAAAACCCATCATTGCAGAGTTATTGAATCGTTTACCCCAAGCAGGATTCTGTGTAAACACTTGTCCAAGCATATCATTACGGGGTTTACAGTTGATTACTGGTGAACCAAGCCGGATGAATCCTACATACTTTCCTGTGTTCTTCTCACGCACGGCCAACTTGACATTACGACCAACAGGTGGAATATTAACATGTGATGAGGTGATGTTTAATAGATTGGTCCATGTATCATTATCTATTTCAACAACTTCAAAATCCATATCTTTTGGATGCATGGTGAAGGACTGAAACAATTCATCTTCAATCGGAAACAAAGGATTAGATGGCAGTTCAGCCAGAGAATTCAATTTCTGGTCACGCATATATTCATCAATACGGTCAAAGTTGCCAAAGTAATCTTCAAATACTTTAGCACAATGTACTGCATCATCAAATTCTAATTTCATAATTTAAATTTCTTTAGTATTTCGTTTGCTTCTTCTAAACTGGTAACCTTTGGTTCTGAATCAACTGCAACAATAGATACACTAAAACCCATTTTGGATTTAGGATCATATTTTAACAGTATATCACATTTCTGTGGATCCCAACTTTTATTGAAATTGATTTTTACTTCTTTGATTTGTCTTGTGTTCATACCTTAAATCCAGTAAATTGTTTTTTCTGTGGTTTTTCACGGTCACCAAATGTATTCAATGGTTTATCTGTATGACCTGCATCAGCCAAACCTTCTTGTGCCGATTGTTCAACATCATACAGTCTCATCTTGGCACGGTCAATACCCAATGTAAATCTCTTATGGAAAGTTGGGTCTGCATAACGATTCTTCAACTGTTTGACCATAATCTGGCCAAGTTCTTCCAGTTCTTCGGAAGAAATCAATGCGAACATCATATCTGCGGTTGCCGGCAAACCAAAAGACTCACTTGTGTCCTCAAGTCCGGGATCGGAAGAAGTAAATCCACTTCTAGTTGTTTGTGTCGCAGAAACAATAGGTACTCCGAACTCAACGGCAAGACCTCGCAACTCCTCGGCGATGGATTTAACGTAGGAATATGAATTGACGTTGGCTCCTGCCTTAATTCTTGAACTACAACATATATTGAGGTAATCAATAAAAATAATATCAGGCACGAAAGACTTTTTAAGATTAAGTTCATTGAGTAAGGCACGAAAATGTATGCTGCTTGCAGACGCTGTTGGATACTCTTTAATGATAAGTTTACCGACAGTCTTTTCACGTAGTTTAGAAATCTTTTTATCATACATATCTTTCGGTAAACTCATAAGGTCATCAATGGTGACATTCAACATATTGGCATCAATACGTTCAGCAATCTTTTCTTCAGCCATTTCCATGGTGATGTATAAGACATTCTTTCCTATTACCATGGCACCAGCCGCAACGTGACACATGAATAATGATTTACCAACACCAGTTCCTGCAAGAGCAATGTTCAGTGTTTTCTTTGGTAAACCACCTTTGGTTATCTGATTAAAGATATCAAGGTCAAATGGAATTCTTTCTTCTTTTCTGTGATAGAATTCATATCGTTCATCGGAGTTTTCAAGGTAATCGTGACCAACTGATGTATCAAAGGTTACCGCCAAGGCGTCCGATAATATTTTGGGAATCGAACCTTTGTCATTGGTCTTGTCTTTTCCATCGAGAATAGAAATAGACCCCAATACAGCGTTGTATATGGCCTTTTCTTGGCAGAATTGTTCGGTTTTGTCAACAAGCCATTGAATCTTGGATTCTTCTCCTTTAGTTTTCTCAATCTCTTGGAGATAAGTTTCGCACTTCTCCACTTCCTCATCTGTGAGATTTCGTTTTTCTTTGACGGCCAATGCAAGTGCTTCAACCGTTGGTGGAGAATTGTAAGATTCTGTGAATGATGTAATCTCATTAAAAAGGGTCCTGTCAGTTCTGTCGGTAAAATACTCAGCCTTTATGAATGGTAATACTTTACGTAGGTAATCATCGTTATAGATTAGGTTCTTTAATATCGTCTGTTCCAGCTTCATCAATTACTTCCTGTTCAATGTTAGATGACATTATTTCTACCAATAAGTCACCAATATAATTCTTAAATGTGTCGTTCTTTTCCAGCTTTGCTGGCTTCATTACAGGTGATTCTAACACATCATAAGCAAAAAGTAAATAGACCTGGTCATTTTCTTCCTTAAACTTTACCTTACCATATTTGAATATAGTATCTTTGTAATGTCCTTCCAAAAATTTAATGTTGACTGCCGTTTTATCATCCTTTGGATAGATGTAGCAGTAATCAATTCCTTCAACCATTTTAAACTCCATTCATAGTTTCAACATCAAATGTTTCATCAATGTTGCTTGTCATAATCTCACCAGATGCCACACGGTACTTGTTCTCAATGAAATCACGGAAGGATTTCTGTTTCAGAATAGGCATCCAGAAGTCTTTGGTATCGGTGTCTTTCTCACGGTAATTCTTTTCTTCAACGACACCATCAGAATCAACACGTTGATACCAACCATTCTTAGGTTTGATTACGTGTTTAGATTCAAGAGCAAGGTCAAGTAAGCCAGACCAAGTGCTGATGCCGCCATCAAAAGATACGCTGACAGGTATTTTAGA
>Ga0114977_10001071_pt1 | contig 17995 bp, 17 predicted proteins | sample S_130805_MF_Meta_FD_87026 | JGI IMG/M metagenome (GOLD analysis project Ga0114977, IMG submission 87026) | Freshwater microbial communities from Lake Simoncouche, Canada to study carbon cycling - S_130805_MF_MetaG | ecosystem: Environmental > Aquatic > Freshwater > Lake | place: Lake...
AGGTGTAAAATATATTGGTGTTGCTACTTTAGGTGAAGCAATTCAAATAAGAAATAGTGGCGATAAAGGGAGAATTTTAGGATGGTTATATGATGTAACTAGTAATCAAGTAAAAGATGCTGTTAAAAAAAATATTGATATTGGTGTTTTTGATGAAAAACATATTCCGATAATATCAAAATCATTACCCAAAAATTCTGTAGCAAATATACATCTATTTATTGATACAGGAATAGATAGGAACGGTGTATCACCTGAAAAAGTTGTAGATGCTGCTATTGAAATAACAAACGACCCTAAATTTAAATTAGTTGGAATAATGTCTCATTTGTGTTGTGCTGATACAAAAAATGATAATGCAACAAATAAACAATTTGCACTTTTTAGAAGTCTTAAAAAAGAATTATCCGAAAAAAATATCAATCCAGAATTATTCCATATTTCAGCCACAAATGGTAGTATAAATTATGATAATTCAGATTTTAATTTAGTTAGGTCTGGTGCGGGATTTTATGGTTTAGTAGAGGATAAAAATTTTAGTCCTGTTATGTCATTAACAGCAAAAATTATTCAATTAAAAACTATTCCAAAGGGTAAAGGCATTGGTTATGACAGAAAATATATTACACATTCAAATAAATATGTTGGGATTGTTCCATTAGGCTATGCCGATTTGTTACCATTAGCAAGTCCGAATAAATTAACAGTATACGTTAATGGAACAAAAAGGAAGGTTTTAGGTTTAGAAAGTATGGACCAAATCGTAATAGAAGCAAAACATAATGATAAATTAGGTGATGATGTCCAAGTTTTCGGCGATAAAAAACACGGCTTTAAACAATCCTTATTTGATATTGCTAAAGAAGGTTCAACAACCCCATTTGATATAATAACACACCTTGGTGAACGTGTTAATCGTGAGTATAAATAATCTAGTGAAAATTAACGACAATTTCAACTTTTTCCTTTTTAATACTTTTGGTAGCTGAAACTGACAACTCTTCTCTCTTCTTTCGCGTCTTAGAATTATCTACTATTACTTCCTTTCGTTTAGAAGTGCTATTACGATTATTCATATCCTTCTCAATGGTTTCATAATTTTCTTCAATATAATCAACCACCTTGTTTTCTAGTGCCCATTTAAAGAAGTTAAGTTGTCCGATTGTGGTCTCAATACAAGTATCCAATTTATAAGGAATGCTAATTCTGTCCCAGCGACAAAAAGGGTCAAATCGTTTCTTACTATACGCCTTCAACTTCAATTTATAGTCAACATATACTTTAAATCTTCTACTATTTGCTCCGTCTTCAATATCAAAAATGGTATAATATTTCTTAGCATAATTAGTAGCAAACCAGTCTACAATTCTTAAAGAAATCTTCGACTCACCTGTAATAATTTTCAACATTCTTGTCAAATTTGTTTCGTCTTTATAAAAATCCATTAGATTATTCATTAATAGGTCATTTTGTGTAGTATAATTAGCAGCATTGCTCATATTTAGTTATTAAATGTTTTATCTATTTAAATACTTATTTAATATAATTTATTTTCTTGTTTAAAATAAATTATAAAACTAATATAATCTTAACTTTCCTCTTTCTTTTTCTCTCTATCCCAATTTGTAGCTTGTGGTTTTAAAAATGTGTCTCTATTTGCCACATCATTTAAATAATCATTTGACGTTAAATAAGGATTCATACTAACTTGGCACATGAGGTCGCGTTCAGCCAGTTTTTTATCAGTATCTTCTCTCTTATTTACTTGCCTAAAATCTTCAATACTTTGTCCTTGACTCTGAATATTATTTAAAATATCCCACGTATTTTCATCGTGATTTAAAGCAGTTGTGTATGCTGATGTTTCAATTTCTTTATTGAACTTTGCATCCTTTATATCTTGATTAATATCATCACTGGTTGTTTTATTTGAATTGTATTGTCGCTTACTTTTTACATAAGAGCCTCCATGTGTCCACTTCCATTCCATTCTATATAGTTATTTTATAAAAGTAGAGAGAAATATACTCATATCTATCTACTTTTATAAAAGTAGAACATATATATATCAAATATATATCAAATATTTAAACCCTTAACCCTTTTTAACAATACACAATTGTTGTGTAAATAAGAATTTTTCCTTTGTTCTACACCGTCTTTTTAAATTACATTCTAAACAAGCGACTACAAAATTGTCATTATTATGTCCTAAATCATTGTTTACTCTGTCTACCGTCCATTGTTTACTTTCTCTCACTATCTCATATAATAAATACATTTTACAAGTACAATAGTAACAATTCAATTCACAATCTATGAGTTTATCAATAACATTTTTTAAATTCAACAATTTATCTAAATCTAGCACCTTTTTTTCAATATCTTGTTGTTTATAACTGCTAATTTTTCGTTCTAATTGCTGACACTTTATGCGCGATTCTTCATCATATGAACTATAATTATTTTCACTGATTTTTTTAATTACTTGAATTTGTTTTTCAATTGTTAAATTAATTTTATCCAATTTTGTCCATTTTTCAGTTTCAACACGTATTTTAGTTTTCTTTTCTTCTTTCATTACCTTTTTCATTTGATATCTATTGTTTTGACCAATAATGGTTATTTTTTTTTCATTATTTGTATTACTTTCATTACTTTCATTACTTTCATTACTTTGATTACTTTCATTACTTTTATTAAGTTCATTATTAGATTGTTCCATAATTAAATATATACATAATTTTAATTTAAAAATAATACTAATATATATTGTTTAAATATATATTGTTAAAAAATAAGTTAAACTTATCTTTGTATAATATATCACAAGATGGAAAATAAAAACGTAGAAGAAGAATGTCTTGAGCTTAAAAACATTAAATATAAGACAATGTTATTAAGTGGAGCACCATTACAAGAAACAAAATCTTCTAATGATTTATCAAACCTTGAAAAATTTCTAGAAAATGAGCAAAATAATAATAAGAATGAACCATGGTGTAAATTAGACAAGACTATTAAGACGAAAAAAATAATTGAATTTATAGAAGTTTATAAAGTCAATAACGAGCTTGACACAGAGGAATCTGGATTATTGCTCTCATTCTTAAAAGATTGTTTAAATAGAAAGAAACTTCAAAGAGTAAAAGATGTCCTTTATGATAAGGAAAATGGTGTAATTAAGGACATTCCTGCGTTACAATATATGAAGGCAAGTAAGCATTTTACTCTTAAAAATATTGATAAGCGTATTTCAACTGTCAAATCGCTCACACCTAAAAAGCCGAATGGAACTATTAAAAACAAAGTGGTTTCTACTAGTAAGGATTCAGGGTCTGATTCAGATTAAAGAAAATCTTATAAAATCTTATAAAATCTTATAAAAAACTATATAAACCTAAACCAACAAATCATATAATGTTATTAAAAGAACTAAAAGATTTAACAAATATAATTGATGAAATTACAGAAGATGATATTTCATCAATATTTACCGAAGAGTTTTCACTTGAATTAACAGAGACAATATTTCATTTAATCGAAAACTACATTGAAGACAACCCGACGGCTATTTCAGAGCCAGATTTTCACGACGAATTGTTGGACGAATTGAAAGAATTATTATTATCTCAATTTGACGGAGATATTTTCTTCAATGAAGACGAAGAAGAAGACTTAGATATAATCATTGATTATGCGATTGAAATTTATTTCACTACGTTTTCAATATCTAGGTCTTTTGACACAAATATTAATACAAATAATAACAAAAATATTATAACAAATTTTGTAACAAACGAAAAAATTGTTGAAATCGAAAATAAACTAAAAAAATTGCGTGAAAAACCACAACCAGTTCAAAGAACACCTGAATGGTATACATTTCGACACAATCTAATAACAGCAAGTAACGCATATAAAGTATTTGAAACTCAATCATCCATCAATCAGATTATTTATGAAAAATGCCAGCCATTGAAATTGGATTTGTTTAAAAACGATGAAATCCAAAAAACAATGGTAAATGTAAATACTACTTTACATTGGGGACAAAAGTATGAGCCTTTATCTGTGTTAATTTATGAAGATATGTATAAAACACAAATCGAGGATTTCGGATGTATAGAACACGAAACCTATAAGTTTATTGGAGCTTCACCCGATGGTATAAATATTGACCCTCATTCGGATAGATATGGTCGTATGTTAGAAATCAAAAATATCGTAAATCGTGAAATAACGGGCATTCCTAAGAAAGAATACTGGATACAAATGCAAATACAAATGGAAGTATGGGATTTAGATGAATGTGATTTTTTAGAGACCAAATTTGTAGAATATCCAGATTCAAATAGTTTTTTCAGTGAACAAGAGCCTTTTTTAAAAGGTGTTATTTCTTACTTTCATAGGCAAGATGGTAGTCCTTTTTATGTATATAAACCATTGAATATAAAAGACGACGAAGAAATCAATAAATGGGAAGAAGAAATTGTTGATAAATATCAAAATAATACTAATCAAAATCAAAATGATAATAGCGAAATTAAAGAAATTAAAGAAAAGATGGTATGGATTAAAAATATATATTGGAAGTTAGAAAAGTTAAGTTGTGTATTAGTATTAAGAAATAAGAAATGGTTTCAGGACAATGTGGGACAAATTCAAAAAATATGGAACACAATTGAACAAGAACGAGTAACCGGTTATGAACACAGAGCTCCTGTTAGAAAGATTAAAAAGGAATCAAAAATCGACGCTAATAGTAGTCCATTTATAAACGATAATGGATGTTTATTATTATCAAAAATTGTTAAAAATAATTAATTCTATTTATTTACCTCTTGGAACTAGTAGAACCACAAATCTTATTTTTAAGAGTGAATTCATTATATTGTTTAATTATTTCTTGTTGTTCCTCCAAGTTAAAACCTTGTAAAATGGTGTAAAGCTGAGCAATTGTATTTTCAGGATGTAATGATTCGCAAATCAAATTATTAACTACGATTCTATCATATTCTTCCATTAAAACGTTATATAAAACTTCGCCACTGTACTTCACTTTATAAATATTCTCATATTTTCCTACAAATTCCTTCGCTTTAATCATAGTGCCTTTATTGAAGATTTTGTGATTCGCACTGATAAAGGTTTTTTGAGAAGGCATATTGGGTCCAAGACAGTCTTTCTCGAAACAAACCAAATACTTTTCTTGAGTAACCGTCTTACTAATAGCTACAATCTTCTTGTTTCGAATCGTATGGACAGCAGGGCTGATTTTATCAATATGGATTAGACCTTGGTCAGTTCTAACAGGAGTTCCTTTGCGGAAGCAAATATCAGATGATGGAAACGATGATTGTATTAAAACATTTGTAAAAAATGTGGGTGATAAATAGTCTGTAACAGTAGTTCCAGCAACTGCATTTGTATCCAGAAGTGTAGCCGATGTTAATACATATGCTGTATCAGAAGTATTAGTAGTAAAATTAAGACTATTATTAATCACTGGAATATTTCCCATAAAATAAACGGTTGTCAAAGCATCGCAATTAGAAAACGCACCAAAGTTTATATATGTAACTCCAGAACCAATGGTAACACTTGTCAAACCGGTGCACAGCCAGAACGCAGTTGTTCCAATGGTTGTAACCTTATCTGGTATTATAACGCTTGTCAAAGCAGAGCATCTTTCGAACGCATTATCACCGATGCTTGTAACATTAGAACCGATTGTAACGCTTGTCAAACCAGAGCAACTAGCGAACGCATAACCGTCGATGCTTGTAACCGTGCTTGGGATTGTAACGGTTGTCAAACCACTGCAACCATTGAACATAGAAGAGCTGATACTTGTAAACCCAGTTCCAATTGTAACGCTTGTCAAACCCGTGCAACCTTGAAACGCATTCCATCCGACCTCTGTAACAATATTTGGTATTGTAATAGTTGTCAAATTAATGCATTTAAAGAAAGCCTGATTGTTAATGTTTGTAACACTAGTTGGGAATGTATATGAAGTGCCAATTTTTCCAGGAGGATAATAAACCAATTTTGTTTTATCATTATTAAATAAAACACCCTCAAAACTTGAAAAATTTGCATTACTAGCATCAACAATAAATGTTGATAAACTAGCATCATCCACAAAGATATCGTTACCGTTGAGGGTTGTAAGTCCAGAACCAATTGTAAAGCTTGACAATTGAGAGCAACTTCTGAACGCATTATTGTCGATGTTTGTAACCGAATTTGGTATTGTAATACTTGTCAAACCAGTGCAACCATTGAACGCCGAATCGCCGATGGTTTGAACTCCAGAACCAATTGTAACACTTGTCAAATTAATAAAATTTTGGAACGAATTACCACCGATACTTGTAACTCCAGAACCAATTATAATACTTGTCAACCCAGTGCAACCTTGGAATACACTCGCGTCGATACTTGTAACTCCAGAACCAATGATAACGCTTGTCAAACCAGAGCAATTTTCGAACGCATTGGAGCCGAGGGTTGTAACTGAATTTGGTATATTAATACTTGTCAAACCAGAGCAACTAGCGAACGCATAACCGCCGATGCTTGTAACATTGCTTGGGATTGTAACGGTTGTCAAACCAGTGCAACCATTGAACATAGAATCGCTGATACTTGTAAACCCAGTTCCAATTGTAACACTTGTCAAACCCGTACAACCTTGAAACGCATTCCATCCGACCACTGTAACAATATTTGGTATTGTAATAGTTGTTAAACCAACGCATTTCAAGAAAGCCTGATTGTTAATGTTTGTAACACTAGTTGGGAATGTATATGAAGTGCCAATTTTTCCAGGAGGATAATAAACCAATTTTGATTTATCATAATTAAATAAAACACCCTCAAAACTTGAAAATTTTGTATTATTAGCATCAACAATAAATGTTGATAAACTAGCATCATCCACAAAGATATCGTTACCGTTGAGGGTTGCAAGTCCAGAACCAATTGTAAAGCTTGACAAATGAGAGCAACTTCTGAACGCATCATTATCGATGCTTATAACTGAATTTGGTATTGTAACGCTTGTCAAACCAGTGCAACCATAGAACGCACTTGAACCGATAGTTTGAACTCCAGAACCGATTGTAACACTTGACAAACTAGTGCAATTATAGAACGCCCAATACAGGATACTTGTAACCGAATTTGGTATTATAACGCTTACCAAATTGTTTTTATTAGAGAACGCACTCCCACCGATACTTGTAACATTATAAGTTATACTATTGTTTGTTACAGTTGAAGGAATAGTTAAATTCCAATTAAGGGGAGTAGAAGTACTAGCCCCAGTTACAGTAGCACTACTTCCTGAAGTGCTGTAATTTAAATCACCAACAGTAAAAACTACTAAAGAAGAAGTGTAATTATCAATGGAGCTCGTAAAATAAATATCTTTTACATTCTCATTGGTGTTTTCCATAACCCAATCAGCACCATATTGAATATTACCAGTATTGTCATTTGATGCACCAGAAATAACATTTGTCATTTTATTCAACAACTCATAATACTTCTTCCAATTCGAATATTGTAGCGAATTACAAGCTAAAAAATCACAATGCTCAACCTTAAATTCGGTAATTAAATCTGTTAAAAAAGACACATTTTCGGAAAAGGTTGTTTGATTTTCAATTAAATCATTCTCTTCGAAAAAGGATTTATTATTTAAAAAAGTTTCATTACCATTCAATGGGTCGTGAAAAGCAAAGGCGATTCTTTTAACCCCATTTTGAAATTTATTCCTTAATAATTCAAGCAACTCAATTTTCGCTGAATTTTGAGAATAAATAATAGGAAATGTGTTACTACTTGCACTGTCAAAAAATTGTTGGGATTCAACGACTTTACGACTAATCAATAAGATATTTTGAATCGATGATGTATCGAGAGCATCATTATAAACAAGTTTTTGTTTTTGTTCTAAATGAGGAGAAACCGGAGGAATGGAAACAATATTGGCCATTTATAATATAAAAACAGATTGTATTTTTTTAAATTATAATAATTTATTTATAATTTATTTAAATTGTTGATGTAAATTTAAATCTTGTAAAATCTTGCCAAACTAGTACAACCATTGAAAGAATTAATTCCAACAATTGTATTCAGATTTGGTATTATAATACTTGTCAAACCAGAGCAATTTAAAAACCCATTCGCTCCAATGGTTGTAACCGAATAGGGTATTGTAAGACTTACCAAACTAATGCAACCTGAGAAAGCACTGTCACCAATAGTTATAACCGAATTACCCATTATAACACTTATCAAACTAGTACAACCTGAGAACGCATTATTACCAATCGTTGTAACCGAATCTGGTATTATAATAGTTGTTATATCTGTTCTATTATTGAACGCACTATCATTGATGATTGTAACATTATAATTTATACCAGAAATATTTACTATTGAAGGAATTGTTAAATTAAAAATGGTAGGTTCATTACTACTAGTAGCAGTAGCAGTAGTAGGTTGTTCTCCACACCCTACTACTGTAGCATTAATTACATCAATTGTGTAAATTATATTATCAACCTCATAAGTTTGTGACATTTATATTTATATAATATAAAATATAAATGTTATTTTATATTATTTAATTGCGTTTATTTTTAACATTTGTCTCTAATAAATAGTTATTATTGTTATGTATTTTGTGCCAATAATATTCAAAAGATATCTTACATAATATAAATAATGGAATATACACATAATTATTACTAAAAATAAATAAATAAATAAAATATTCTTTTACAAAATCAAAAAAAACAATCAACCATACACTATTATTTGTAATATAAAATAATATTACACCAATTATTCTATATACAATAAATAAAAATAACATATTGTCAATTTTAAAAAATAAGCATAAGAATAAATATGATAATAAGTATGAAAATGAATCACACATTTTGTCCAAATATTGATAGTAAAACAAATGGTAACAACTAAAATATTTTTTACCACTAATATAATTATTAAATCTTGTAAATATTTTGTCTATAGAATCTACTTCATCTAATAATGTTAGTAATATTGGTAATATTAAATAAATGTATTTTATAATAAAATTATTTTTAGAAATTATAGCTAAAATAATAAATGTTATTATTGTTACTATATATCTGATTATCATTCCATTTTTAATTATATTATCGCAATTAATCATTTTTATATAATATTATAATTAAATAATATTATATAAAATTTAAAAATGAAATTTAAAAATTTAAAACAAAATGAAATTTAATACAAAATGCTTGATGTATCGCTTCTAAATGTTAATAAATTATCGTCAGAATTATAATAATTCACTCTAGCATTGAAACTCGGTTCAACAGGTGGCATCGGTTTAACAACATTTGTATGTACGTCTTTATCTTTATACAGAGCATCACATATATCAGCAGGTGTACAAGACCCATTATCTGGATTCTTATAATAACGTTGATTGTTTGTTAATTGAGCAAAAGAACCGACTTTGTAAACTGGCTTTTGACGCCACATAGTACTCTCTATATTTGTAGAAGTTGTATTGCTAAAATTAACAGGATAATCTCCTTCCAATAAAACAGTTTCAACAGCACACGGGTATTCACCCTCTCTACTTCCTAAACTACGATTGTATTTTGAAAACCCTTCTTTCATAAAAAATCTTCTAATATAATAAAAAATCGCAGGTAAAATTAGTGCACATATTAATATTAAAATCAAAAACACAAAATTGTTCATTATTTATATATAATTATAAAATATATAAATTATAAAATTTCTAATATAAATTTCTAATATAAAAATATAAAAACTCCAATATAAAATTTCTAATATAATCTAAAACTAATTTAAAAATATTAAAAGTGTAAATATACTATTATTATGGATACATCTTTTGAAATGAAAGTGACAAAACGCAATGGTGACATTGAAGATATTGCATTTGATAAAATATTAAAAAGAATAAAAAAATTAGGTCAAGAAGCAAATATTCAACTTAATTACTCGTCTCTCGCAATGAAAGTCATTGACCAGCTTTATGACAAGATAGAAACTACAAAAATAGACGAATTAGCAGCAGAGCAATGTGCATCTTTATCAACTCAACATCCAGATTATGCCACTCTCGCAGCTAGAATTATCATATCAAATCATCAGAAAAACACAGAGCCTTTATTTTCAATTGTAATGCACAATCTATATGAATTTAAAGATATTCATGGAAATAATAAGCCGCTAATTGACACCAATGTATGGAATTTTATTAATAAATATCAAAAAAACATTAACAATATGATTGTCCATGATAGGGATTATTTGATTGATTTTTTTGGGTTTAAAACACTCGAACGTGCGTATCTTTTTAGAATAGGAAACAAAGTTGTAGAGCGTATTCAGCATATGTGGATGCGTGTAGCTATTGGCATTCATTGTATTCCGAATTCAGATGGTGAATTAGATGAACCTAAAGAAGAAGATATGAATACACTTGATTTAATAAAAGAAACATATAACTTAATGTCTCAGAAATATTTCACACACGCTACTCCTACTCTTTTTAATGCTGGAACTCCCAGACCACAGCTTAGTTCGTGTTATTTAATTGCTATGGAAGACGATAGTTTAGATGGCATATACAATACACTTAAGGACTGTGCAAATATTTCAAAATGGGCGGGTGGCATTGGTCTCCATATTCATAATGTAAGAGCAAAAGGGACGCATATTCAAGGCACAAATGGTATGTCAAATGGTCTTGTCCCTATGTTAAAGGTTTTCAATAATACAGCACGATATGTCGACCAAGGAGGCGGAAAACGCAACGGCTCTTTTGCGATTTATTTAGAGCCGTGGCATCCTGACATTGAAGATTTCTTAGAATTAAAAAAAAATCACGGCGATGAAGAAATGAAAGCACGTGACTTATTTTATGCCCTTTGGATACCCGATTTGTTTATGGAACGCGTTAAAGAAAACGCACAATGGTGTCTATTTTGTCCTCATGAATGTCCAGGGTTAAGCGACGTTTACGGCGAACAATTTAACACTCTTTATTTAAAATATGAAACTCAAGGAAAATCACGTAAAACATTGAATGCTAGGGATTTGTGGTTTAAAATTCTGGATTCACAAATGGAAACAGGAACGCCCTATTTATTATACAAGGATTCCGCAAATAAAAAATCAAATCAGCAAAACCTTGGCACGATAAAGAGTTCAAATTTATGTACCGAAATTATAGAATATTCAGATGATAAAGAGACCGCTGTTTGTAATTTAGCTTCCATTGGACTGCCCACTTTTGTAAATCAAGAGACAAAGCAATTTGATTACGAAAAGCTTCACGAAATTACGAAAGTGGTTACAAATAACTTGAATAAATTGATTGATGTGAATTTTTACCCGACACCAAAAACTGAAATAAGTAATAAAAGACATCGACCTGTTGGATTAGGAGTTCAAGGATTAGCTGATACATTTATTTTGATGGATATTGCCTTTCATTCAGAAGAAGCAAAGGAAGTAAATAAGCTAATTTTTGAGACAATTTATCACGCAGCTTTAGAAAAGAGCAATGAATTGGCCATTTATGAAGGCCCGTATAGTACTTTTAATGGCTCTCCAGCCTCAAAAGGTGTGCTACAATTTGATATGTGGTCTGACTATAAACCTGTTTCAAATAGATATGACTGGGCAAAATTAAAGATGTCAATTGTAAAGTATGGAATGCGTAATTCATTATTAGTAGCTCCGATGCCGACGGCAAGTACATCACAAATTTTAGGATTTAACGAATGTTTTGAACCGTTAACAAGTAATTTATATAGTCGTCGCACATTAGCGGGTGAATTTGTAGTAGTTAATAAATACTTGATGAAGGAACTTATTAACTTGGGATTATGGAATGAAAAAATAAAGAATAATATTATCGCAAATAAGGGTTCAATCCAGCAACTGGATATGCTAACAGAACATATTCGAAATAAATACAAGATTGTCTGGGAGATGCCAATGAAACATGTAATCGATATGGCCGCAGACAGAGGGGCATTTATTTGTCAAAGTCAGAGCATGAATTTGTGGATTGAAGACCCAACATACAATACACTAACATCGATGCATTTTTATTCGTGGAAAAAAGGATTGAAAACAGGCATTTATTACTTGAGAAGAAAGGCAAAGCATCAAGCACAACAGTTCACGATAGAGCCAGAAAAAAAATCTAATAATGAAGAACATGATGAGATTTGTGAAATGTGTTCTGCTTAAGACATATAAAATTAAACACCTAATGTATTATAAAATTAAAGGGTTAATACTGGTTCTAATTTGTTCATTCATAGTTACAATGTCGACGTCAAAGTGCATCTTATAAAAACAACGCAAACATATTAAAACGTCATTGAGGGAATTATGTAGTTTTTTTGGCACAACACTAAACAAGTGCTTATGTAATTCACTGAGTGATGGAAACTTTGTGTATTCTCTTCCGTCCTTGGTTAAAGCCTTAATGTTACATATTTCGACCGATTCTTGCATAGTACAACACAGCTTCTTTGAAGTCTTTAATGTGTTTAATTTTTGTGTAATTTTCTCTTTTTGTGAAACGGTTTGATTATTTTTATATATTTGTCGCATTAATTCTACTTTTATGATATTAAAATCAAATTCCATATTGTGAGCAACAATGATGTCGGCATTAGCATAGTCTTCCATAAACTCGGATAATACGTGTTCTATATCTTGTCCGCTAGTCTTGGACATTGTATCTGTGATGCCGTGTATATTGCTGTTTTCTTCAGTAATGACTACGTTTTCAGGAACTTTTATAATGTGGTCGACTGTTTTCAAAACGTTATTTGTTTCATTATCATAAATAACGTAGCTAAATTGAACAATATGAGGCCATAGATGAAGAGTTTTTTCAGTAATCATTTTAATCTTTGGTAAACCGGTGGTTTCTGTGTCGAAGGTTATAATTTTCATTTTATGAATTTGATATTTAGTTTTTAAATAAGTTAAAAACTTTAAAACATAATCAATTTTATTTTATATTTTTTACAAAATAAAATAAAAATAACACTTTTTTACACTTATAAAAATTATAAAATTTATTTTTTTGTAAAAATTAAGGAATAAATCTATTATAAATAAAAACTAATAAAATATAATAAATATAATATATATTATGCTTGAAAATTTACAAAATATATTAAAAAATAAAGATAGTGTTGTTGTAATATCAGCATCAATTTTAGTATGTTTAATAGGTGTATTTATAGGAAATAATTTACATGATAATGATGATGAAAAAACAGATGTAGTTTCTGAAATTATTAAAGATGATGAAACCCCTTCTGATTCTGATTCTCCAGATTCTCCAGATTCTTCTGAACCTTCTTCTTCTGATTCTCCAGATTCTTCTGAACCTTCTTCTGAACCTTCTTCTTCTGAAATAGATGATTTAAAAGATGAAACAGATACTAATGATACTAGTGACAAAGATAATATACAACTTAAGATTGATGAACCTGAAAATGATAAAACAGACATTGATGAACCTGACATTGATGATAATACTGGTAAAGGCATTGATTATGATAAAAATAAATTAGAAGAATCAAGTACAATAGATAGTGACATTGATAAACCTTCAATTAATGAAGCCATGACAAGTTCACTCTTTGATAAACCTTCAATTACTCCTACTGAATCCATGACAAGTTCGTCCTTTGATAAACCTCCAAGTAGTATTCCTGAATCAATGACAAGTTCACCCTTTGATAAACCAATGGAAAGTTCGTCCTTTGATAAACCTCCAAGTAGTTTTCCTGTTCCCATGACAAGTTCACCATTTGATAAACCTTCATTTTCTCCTCCTGTTCCCATGACAAGTTCACCATTTGATAAACCTTCATTTTCTCCTCCTGTTCCCATGACAAGTTCACCCTTTGATAAACCTGAAGAAGGTGAACCATCTAGAGATAAGCCACTTATTTTAGAAGAATATGGCGGTAAAAATAGAAGTAAAAAAAATAGAAAAAATAAAAAATCAAAGAAATCAAGAAAACATAGAAAATAAATATTATAAATCTCATAAATATTATAAATTTTTTAATTATAATTTTTACAAATACCAAAACTTCTACGATGCCAGATGGTAATACCGTGTGCCTTTATACCATCAATATGTTTCTTCGCCCCATATCCTTTATTACTATTTATAGCATAATGTTCAATTAATTCTGGATGTTCAACGCATAATTCATCAATATATTTATCTCGCTCAACTTTTGCCAATATTGAAGCCGCCGCTATAGCAGTATATTTATTATCACCACCTTCAATACACGTATATGGTATCGTTTGAAGTTTATTTGTTGTTTTATTTACTATATTGATTGGATTAAAATAGTTTCCGTCAATTAACAAATTAATACTATAATCTTTTTTTTCAGCATTTGAGTTCATTTTTTGAATATATTGCTTTCTAACCTCTAAAATAGATTTATGCATCGCACTCTGTGTAGCTTGTAATATATTTATCTCATCAATTACTTTTTCATCTTCAAAACCAACATACCAAGCAACCGCATTTTTTTTAATATATTCAGCAGCTTCTTCAATTTTAGCCTTTGACGTAAATTTTTTACTATCTTTCATTTTAAAATGGTCAAAACTATCATCTTTAGGTAAAATAACAGCACCTGTATATACTCTACCAAATAATGGTCCACGACCTGCCTCGTCAACACCAATTTCAATCTTATTTAAATCGTCATAAAGGAATTTTTTTAATGGCTCTTGAATCTTGCGTGTTCTAGGCTTTTTTGTTAAAATTATTTCATTTTCTAGAGTATTTACACATTCTGTTTTTTTAATATCGTTATTATCATCATCCGAGTCGTCAATAATTGTAGCACATTCAAAGTCAGTCTTCATAATAAATAGATTATAATAATATTTAATATATTTATTTTTCGATTTCAATTATATTTATAAATCAAAACTTTTTTCACTATATAAATTATACAATGAATACTGAAGCATTATTTCTTTTTCTGATTTTATTATTAGGACTTATTTTATGTTCCTTTTTAGGAGGTAATTGTGGAACAGAAGCATTTACTGGAAATTCTCAAATGACAGGAGTAAGTGGATTAGTATTAAAAAATAATTCATCTTCTACATCATCAACATCATCAACAACTGGTGGGTCCCCTCCTAGTACTGCTCCATCGGGTTATGATAATTATAATCATTTTAATGGTTCAGCTACAGTTTTACAAAATGGGTCTACATATACTTCACAAAATGGTGGAACAATAACAGTTACAGCAAGTAGTAATGGTGGTCAAACTTTACAATTAACACCTGCTTCAGGTGGCACACCAGTTACATTCACAACAACTCCACCATCTACTACATCTACATCTTCTACAACAACCGAAAGTTATACAAATTATACTGGTAATAATGGGTCAGCTACTAAATTTTATGGTCCGGATGGTCAAACAGCTACTGTTATTAGTGGAAATAATGGACAATACGTGATTCAAATTCAATCATCAACCGGCACAACAACATATACAGAAAACGCTACAGTTTATAACCCAAATTCAACCACATACAACGACACAAATACCACGTATTATGGAAGCACTGGAACAAATATTCCATCATCTAGTTACAGCACAGCTTATACATCTGGTACAATATATTACGGTCCTACCGGTGGAACAGCTACAATTACTTCTAACAATACTCTAGCAGTAACAATAAATGGCACAACAACCGTTTATACAGGAACACCAAGTTCAAATGGTATGGTTACTGTATATTCTGGACCTAATGGAGGTACAGCTACAGTAGTTACCGTAAATGGACAACAAGCAATACAAGTTGTAGATGCGTATAATAACACATTTATATACACTGTAACACCGCCTGCATCATCAACGCAACCTTATAATCCTCCGCCAAGTTATAATCCTCCGCCAAGTTATAATCCTCCACCAACAACATCTAGTAGCACATCTAATAGTGCATATTATAGTTCTTTACCGCCTGGTATTCCGGCAAGTCAAATCCCACCAGGTCAAGAAGATTTGTACATTTTAAAGTCGCAAGTTGTACCACCAGTATGTCCTGTGTGCCCATCTTTTAATTCATCATCATCTTCATCTGATTCATCTGATTCAGGTTCATCATCATCTTCTTCTGATAAGTGCCCGCCATGCCCTGCGTGTGCACGATGCCCTGAACCCAGTTTTGAATGTAAAAAAGTGCCAAATTATAACGCAACAAATAACAGCTACCTACCTGTACCAGTATTAGCTAATTTTTCTAGTTTTGGTATGTAAATTATAAAAAATAAATAATAATATATAAATTTTTATATATTATTCTATTCTATTAAGTTCTTGATTTAATACATTTTTTATCAATTTGTATGGTCTTACCCTTTTCATCTTGAGGCACAATATTTAGTACACATTTAGATTTTTTACCATACAATGGTTCAGTACACCCCTTTTCTCTCTTCTTAAAAGTTTTATTTTTCAAGACCTTAAATAATTGAGGTTTTTCTTCTGTACAACGTGCTCTAAAATGTTCATATCTTTCTCTAACATCACAATAAGACAAATTTGAAGTCTTCTTTAATAATTTGTTAACAAGCTCATGAAGATTATAAACATACCTAGAAAACGTATCACGACTTGCCATATGAGACATATTTAGAGGCATTGTTTTTAGATTTGTTTTTAAATTCATTCTACAATATTTACATGGTAATACATATCTTAAATTTAAAACAAAATCTCGATAATGTTTCTTATCTTCTGGTGTAGGATTTACAGGATAATTAAAACTCATTGTGTGAAGATAATGCCACATAGGAGGCCCCCATACACTGGTTAACATACCATCACCAGCATTGTAATCCTTTTTTGTAAAAACTCTATTTTGACTTGACTTATTCTTTATCTTTATCTTAATATTATTGTTTTTACGTGTTTTAGTCATATAATAAAGACATATTAAATTTTTAACATATAAAAATATTTTATTTGAATGAAATAATTAATGTAATATATTACTACTACGCAAAAAAATATATTATTAATATAATTATAATGATAACCACAACAGAAATTTCAGGATATAACGATCATACTAAAACAATTTGTCTTTGCTCTTTTGCTTCAATCATAATTGTTATCTTATTCATAATAAGTCCATTAAGCAATTTCTTCAAAACATCTTTGTTTATGAAACTGTTTGCTTTAATCATTTTAGCATATACAATTTACTTAATACTAATACAAATAAATAATTTGAAGGGTGTAACAAGTACGAATAAACCAGAACATATTACAGCTCAAATTAACACAAATATAATTTGCAGTTATATTTTTACAATTTTTTTAGTTATATTATTTATCTCAATAATTAAAAGTTTTTTTAACATTTAGTAAAGTTTTTTTAAATTCTAGAATTTTAATATAATAAAGTTTATCATTTACAAAACTGCTTTTTTTGATTTCAACCAATGAACCATCATTGTTCCTGAATAACATAATTTATAATATAAAAAGAATTTAATCTTTATATCATATTCGTTAAAAGACGTTCATTATTTATTCTATTAATATATAAATGAACGGTTCTGGATTCAACACTAATACTCTACAAACAAATAGTTCTGGAGGAACTATGACAAAAGTTATGGGATTTCTTCATTCAAGTATTACAAGCACTACAATATTATACATTGTTGGATTAATTATGTTTATAGTCGTAGCTTGGTATTATTATAAATATTACATTGAGCCATCAATGAATCCTAGTTATCAGGCAAATAATGAAATAGCAAAAACAATCAATCCTTCGGAACAAAAAGAAGCTGAGTTGTTATTTTTCTCAGTAGACTGGTGTCCTCATTGTA
>Ga0114977_10001072_pt1 | contig 17992 bp, 13 predicted proteins | sample S_130805_MF_Meta_FD_87026 | JGI IMG/M metagenome (GOLD analysis project Ga0114977, IMG submission 87026) | Freshwater microbial communities from Lake Simoncouche, Canada to study carbon cycling - S_130805_MF_MetaG | ecosystem: Environmental > Aquatic > Freshwater > Lake | place: Lake...
GCTATTTTAGAAAGGGGACAAGCATGACTGACAAATTACTGGAGCAGGCAATTGACTATATTGAAAATGTTCCTGATGATAGAGACAGCGTAGGGCACATCGACCGATACGCAGTAGTCGCCGACCTCAAAGAACGATTGGCACAGCCAGAGCAAGAGCCTGTGGCGTGGCCTTGTCTCATTGATAGTGCTGATTTTTCAGAAAACACCATTACGCTTGTCATGCAATCTGAGGACTACAAAGTGTCAGCGGGCACGCATTATTTATCGACCCACCCACCACAGCGCACAGAGCAAGACTGGGATGCACTTGCTGAGAAGCAATTAGCATCAATTAGACGCGACACGAAGGCATCTACCGAAGACGCAATGGTTCGCGCCGCGCATAAGGTGATGGCAGAGTTGGAAAGCCAAGACCCAGCAAAAGACGCTGCCGACACCCTTGTTGAAGTTGGATTCTGGACCACCCCACCACAGCGCACAGAGCCTGTGATTGACAAGTCGGCGGCAATCCGCATTGCAACCGCACTAGGGTGGACGCCACCAAAGGAGAACACATGAAAGGAGGAGCAAGACCGGGGAGTGGGCGCAAACCCACACTGATTGACGAGCGTAGAGCCTTGAGCCTACGCAAGCAGGGGGTATCAATGAGGGAAATCGCCGAGCGGTTCGGTGTGAGCCATGAGGCGATCAAATATTTCTTTAAGAAGCAAAGAAAAAATCTTGGGAAGGAGTCATCGTGAACACTTGAAAAACAATCCACACACTCAAAATGAACTAACCTTTTTAATTTTTTGGAGAGAGAAATGAACAAGAGAACCCCGCGCCGTAAAACAAACAAGATACGCGCATACATGTACGCTAACCCTGATGTGTCTTTAAAAACAATAGCAGGGATGTTTGGCGTAGGCATACATACTATCTATGGGATACGCCACTTTGACAAGAAGAACTCAACTGCGGCAACCATTGCCTCAGGGGGGTCTGAGCCGTCTAACTGCACGGTAGCGCATCAACCTGATGGGTTTGTAAAAGTTACAGGTAAGTACAAATCTGTGTTTATTCCTAAAGAACAGTACAGCAGTCTTGGCCCAGCGCAACTGTCTAACCTTTCTTACGGCTTGAACAAGATACCTGCGCGTATGCAAGGCGTGACATCCACAGTGCATGATCCGGTGAACCAACCCTCTCACTACAAGGTAGGGGGCGTAGAGACCATTGACTTTATCGAAGCCAAAGGTCTGGGGTATCACTTGGGTAATGTGGTCAAGTACATAACCAGAGCAGGGCACAAGGGTACAAATCAAGGTCTTGAAGACCTCAGAAAAGCGCGATGGTATCTTGACAGAGCCATTGAGAAGAACGAATATCATACCCCTGCGGACTGAACATGAAAAAATTTAACCCACCATATCACACTCTTTTAACTATGGCACAGCAAAACATTCTAAGGGAGGCGGCGTTATCTGGGCAATTAGATTTCGTTGAGCGAGCGATAGAAACCGTAAGAGGTTTAACGCCCAATAAATTCTTTAGGGATGACGACGTAGAGGCGTTGCGCAACAGGATGTTCTACGATGAACCTAACCCTGCTGGTAAGCCTATGCAGATAGCAGGGTTCATTCGCCCTGCACCTAAGCGCATGTGATTAACGAGGGGGCGACACGCCCCCTCTTTTTGGAGTCTTCTTTGTCCCTAATTACCCTTGACTTTGAAACTTACTATTCAAAGTCGTTCAGTCTAAGTAAATTACCTACGGAGGAGTACATACGCTCCCCCGAGTTTGAAGTCATTGGAGTTGGTATCAAGATCGATACTGATCCTGTGCAGTGGTACTCAGGCAGTCGTGAGTCTTTGCGTAAGACCCTGCTATCCCTTGATTGGCGTAACAGCAATCTGCTCTGTCACAACACGATGTTTGATGGGGCCATCCTCAAATGGTTCTTTGGCATCTCGCCCAAGTTTTATCTTGATACTTTGTGCATGGCAAGGGCGATGCATGGCGTTGAGGTGGGTGGGTCTCTACGAGCGTTAGCCGAGCGTTATCAGTTGGGCGTCAAAGGCGATGAGGTACTCAAGGCGATCGGTAAATACCAAGCAGACTTTACCCCGATAGAGTTGGCAGAGTACGGCCAGTACTGCATGAACGATGTCCAGTTGACCTACGACTTGTTCTTTAAGCTGGTTCCGGCCATGCCTGAATCCGAACTTAATCTAATAAATATGACACTCCGGATGTTCACACATCCTAAGTTGATGATCGATGAGCCTGTGTTGTACGAGCGTTTGAAGGCGTTGAACAAAGAGAAACAGGAGTTGCTCTCATCCCTCAAGGACAAGTTGGAGTGCGAGGATGAGGAGGCAGTACGCAAGAAGCTGGCGAGTAACCCCCAGTTTGCCAAGGTGTTGCGCGACTTTGGCGTTGAGCCCGAGATGAAGATCAGCAAGACAACAGGTAAGCCCACGCTTGCGCTGGCTAAAGGCGACCCACAGTTTATAGCTTTGACTGAGCATGAGGATTCATTCATCCAGCACTTGTGTGCCGTAAGACTGGGCACTAAGTCCACGATCGAAGAGTCCCGCATCCAGCGGTTTATTGATATAGGTAAGCGCAACCGAGGGACTATTCCCATCCCTTTGAAATACTACGGCGCACACACGGGTAGATGGGCTGGCTATGATAAGGTTAACTTCCAGAACTTACCCAGCCGCGACCCCAAGAAGAAGGCGCTTAAACGCGCCATCGTTGCACCAGAGGGCTATGTAGTAATTAACTGCGACTCATCCCAGATTGAGGCTCGCGTGTTAGCTTGGCTCTCAGGGCAGTCTGATTTGGTAAAAGCCTTTGCAGACAAAGAGGATGTCTACAAGATCATGGCGTCCAAGATATATGCCAAAGCGGTTGAGGGCATCGACAAGGACGAGAGGTTCGTAGGTAAAACAACCATCCTTGGATGCGGCTACGGCATGGGCGGTAGTAAGTTTATGCACCAACTGAAGTCAATGGGGCGCACCCTGACCGAGAAAGAATGCAAGGACATTGTTACTGTCTATCGGGATACCTACCCTAGTATAAAAAATCTATGGACAGAAGGCGATACTGTCCTGAAAAAGTTGGTCACGCAGGACTTTGGAGGCAAGACCTATTACTTCGGGGTGCAGAAGTGCGTGAAGGTAGACGAGTCAGGGGTTACCCTACCCAACGGTCTGGGTATACGCTACAAAGACTTAAGGCATATTGATGAGATCATTGCGTCTGGGTCAGAGGAAGAGGCTGACACAGTAAGGCAACGCACCATCTACTCATCCCGCAAGGGAGATGTATCCATATGGGGTGGGACATTCGTAGAGAACGTGGTGCAAGCCTTGGCGCGGATCATTGTGGGCGAGCAGATGAATGAGATCAACAAGAAGTATCAGGTGGTCTTAACTGTCCACGATGCGGCGGTGATTGTTGCCCCCGAGGATGAGGTGGACAAGGCTGTAGCCTTCGTGACTGGCATCATGTCTACGCCGCCAGCGTGGGCCTCTGGACTGCCTGTTGCATGCGAGGCTGGGTTTGCACAAAACTACGGCGACTGCTAAGATTCACCGTCTAAAACTACCAGTACGGATTCAGTATGCAGGAACTTAAATGGTCTTACTCCGGTCTCAAGGACTTCATAAATTGCCCTAGACAGTACCATGAGGTCAAGGTACTCAAGCGGTTTAACAAAGCCCCGACCAAACAGACACTGTACGGCAATGTAGTACACAAAGCCCTTGAACACTATGTCAAGGATGGCACTCCCCTAGAACGTAACTACGAGAGATTCAAGCCAATGCTTGATGTCTTTCGCGAGATGGAGGGGGAGAAGTACCCAGAGCATCACATGGCGGTTAGGTACGATCTGACCCCATGCAGTTTTGGCGCAAAGGATTACTGGGCGCGGGGCATTGCCGACTTGCTGGTCATTGATGAGTCCGATGGTTTTATCGTTGACTATAAGACCGGAAGCAATCGCTACGCTGATCCCAAACAGTTGCAGTTGATGGCGCTAATGGCGTTCGCCCATTTTCCGGAGTTGGAGTACATAAAGGCTGGGTTATTGTTCGTTGCACACAATGACTTTATTACCTGTGAATTCCAGCGCGAGAATTTAAAAGAGTTGTGGGAAGATTTCCACCCCCCGCTGAAACGCTTGAGCCTCTGTATGGAGACAGGCGTATGGCAAGAGAACCCAACGCCCCTGTGCGGTTGGTGTCCTGTATCAACCTGTGATCACTATAAGGATAAATGATGGAAGAAGGAGTTTTGATTGACTACGCACGGCCCTGCATGATGGCAGAGAAGGCGCTCAAAAACGCGCACGATGCCATGTTAGACCGTGACTATGATGTAGCCCTAGGCGAAGCCCTTGCGGCGATTGCGGAGGCTAAGATGATGTACAACTCTATCAAACACCAAATGGAGGTGGATCGTGGCTTATGTTAATAAACCCAGACCTTATAAAAAAGAGTACGAGCAGCAGAAAGAACGTGGTGAGTTAGCCAACCGCATGGAGCGTCAACGTGCTAGACGCAAACTAGACAAAAAGGGTGTTGACCGCACAGGTAAGGACGTTGCCCATGTCAAGGCATTGTCTAAAGGTGGGTCTAACAAGGATGGGGTTCGCTTAGAATCCCCACGAAAAAATCGTTCCTTCAGTAGAAACCCCGATAGTTCGATGAAATAAATAACTTGACAAATGCAAAACTGCCCCTATACTTAGGGGTGTGGTCGTAAGGCACGAGTGGGCCACAAGGTTTTCTTAGGTTTGACCTATTAACCGTGTCAGTCAAGCGGCGTTCCAATTAGTAAGCATACTGATCTCCAACGCGACAGGCTTGACACCAACAATCAGTTCAAGGACAGTAATGGAAATAGTGTTAGACAGTGCAGTGCGATTCAAGGCTCCATACGAGGATGCTCAGTTCATCACATCATGCATTGAGAAGAGTGAGATACTGAACAACGCCTCAGGGTTGTCTGAGGTGCTGGTTAACTGGCAACTCCCTGAGATGGAACGCCTTGCAGGCATCGTGCCGCGAGAAATTAAAGTGCCATCTCCCATCACTCGGGATTATGACTGGCCCGGTTTGTTCAAGCCCTTTGATCACCAAGTTGAAACAGCGGAATTCTTGACGTTGCGTAAACGTGCTTTCTGCTTCAACGAGGCAGGTACAGGCAAAACATCAGCGGCGATATGGGCGGCTGACTACTTGATGAAAAAAGGATTGATCCATAGAGTCCTTGTCATCTGCCCTCTGTCCATCATGTTCTCAGCGTGGCAAGCCGACCTATTTAAAACTGCTATGCACCGCACCTGCGCCGTGTGCTATGGCACTCCAGACAAACGCAAGAAAATTATTGCGGGCAACTATGAGTTTGTCATCATCAACTATGACGGCGTTAGCGTCATCCAGAAAGAAATTGCCGCAGGTGGCTTTGACCTGATCATTGTGGATGAGGCAAACGCATACAAGAACGCCACTACGCAACGCTGGAAGACCCTCTCAAGAATCATTCAGGTCAACTCCTACCTGTGGTTGATGACAGGAACCCCTGCGAGTCAGTCTCCCCTTGACGCCTATGGGCTAGGGCGGCTGGTTAACCCAAGCGGTGTGCCGAAATTCGTAACGGCGTGGCGCGACAAGGTGATGCAACAGATCACACGCTTTAAGTGGATACCAAAGCCTCAAGCCAAAGAAGTCGTGTTCAACGCTTTGCAACCCGCCATACGCTTTGAGAAGGCCCAATGCCTTGACCTGCCCGATGTTGTGTACCAGATCAGAGAAGTGCCACTCACACCGCAAGCAAAGGCTTACTACAGACTGCTGAAGAAAGAGATGATGGTTCAGGCGGCAGGGGAACAGGTCAGCGCAGTCAATGCGGCGGCTTCTTTGAACAAGTTACTTCAGCTATCCGGTGGCGCAGTTTATACGGATAGCGGCGAGGTGTTGGAGTTTGATGTGTCACCACGCAAACAGGCTTTGCGCGAAGTGATGGAGGAGACAGAACAGAAGGTGATTGTGTTTGTGCCTTATCGCCACACCATCAGTGTTGTAAGTGATTTTTTAACCAAGGAGGGATACTCATCAGAAATAATATCCGGTAGCGTTTCAGCAAGGGAGCGCAATGAAATCTTCATCAGGTTTCAAACAGCAACTAACCCGAGGGTGCTGATCATTCAGCCTCAAGCGGCTTCACATGGCGTCACATTGACTGCCGCAAATACTGTGGTCTTTTGGTCTCCTGTCATGTCGGTTGAAACATACCTTCAATGCATAGCCCGAATGGATCGCGTAGGACAACAAAATAAGATGACTGTCGTACACCTTCAAGGCTCTGACGTAGAGCGTCGGGTCTTTGAGATGCTACAAAACAAAGTTGACATGCACAACAAATTAGTTGATCTCTATCAAACGGAAATAGGAATAGGAGAAGACGATGACTAACATGGAAGAATTGGTGGAAACCTACTTGACAATACGCGCAGAGCGTGAGAAGCTTAAGGCAACTTACGAAGCTGAAGACGAAGAATTAAAAACAGACATGGAAGGATTGGAACGCTCAATGCTACAAGCATGTAGCGACATCAATGCGGATAGCATACGAACCCAACACGGCACTGTGATGCGCTCAGTCAAAGAGCGTTTCTTTTGCAGTGATTGGGACAACTTCAAAAAATTTGTTCTTGAACATGGCGCGGTCGATCTGTTTGAACGCCGCATCCATCAAAAGAACTTCAAAGAATTCATGACCGAGCACAAAGGCGAGGGCTTACCGCCCGGTGTGAATGCAATGCGTGAGATGGCGATTACAGTCCGTAAAGCCACCGAGCGTGCTTAACAGTAAATACAGTTTGGAGAAAACTAACATGAGCAACGAACTTGCTAACTTTTTTGAGAACAACCCTGCCTTGGTCGAACAAGGTCTGGATGAGGATACCCTTGCCGTTGCTGGCGGCGCAACCAAAGGCAGCAAACGCATCTCTATCAAGGGTCGTGTGTTTCGTAAGATTGTTGGCGGCAAAGAAGTTAGCGTCAACGAAGAGAACTGGATGAACGTCATCTTTGTGAAGATGTCGCATGAGGCTTCACGCACTTGCTACGATGGGGCATATCGTGAAGGTGAGAAGACCTCGCCCACATGCTGGTCTAGTAACTCTAAGACCCCCGATGAGGCTGTGCCTAATCCCGCCGCCGTGTCGTGCGATGACTGTCCCAACTCTGTGAAGGGTAGTGGTCAGGGCGGTAGTGGTACTAAGTGCAAGCTGTCTTGGCGCACTGCGGTGGTGTTGCCTAATGATCCATCAGGCGATGTGTATCAGTTGGTGCTCCCTGCAATGAGCGCATTTGGTAAGGAAGAGAATGGTCGTTGGCCTTTCCGTCCCTACATCCAGATGCTTGCCAACAACAACGTGTCGGCTGGTCGTGTGATTACCAAGATGCAGTTTGACATTAAAGCACCTGTGCCCCGAGTGCTGTTCTCTCCTGCGCAAGCAGTCCCAGAGGACATGAAACCCACCGTCTTGCGCCAGAGCAAGTCCCCTGCCGCTGAGTCTGCCATTAAGCTGACAGTGTTCCAAGCTGATGCGCCTGACACGCCCGAGGCAACCGAAGCCCCAGCGTCTACTGATGAACCCACTAAGCGTGAAAGCGTGAAGAAGGTTCCAGCGGAGCCTGTGGAAGATGTTGTGAACATTGTTAAAAAGTGGACTAAAAAAGGTTGATGATGACAAGGACATACGGTAAAGAATTGCAGAAGCTGATTAGCAGAGAAGATGACAGTAGGCTTGGGGTTGAGTTAGCTAGGGTTTGCGTCAACGCTAACCTTCCAGCCATCCATGTTGCTGGTATTTTTGGCGTGTCTCGCATGACGATACATAGCTGGTTCAGAGGAGGCATGATCCGTATGTCCTATCGTCCCACTATTGACCGATTCATGGATCAGGTCGAGGATGATATGGGGAAGGAAAGACTGCCAGCAGAGTCAGTCGCAGAAGCAAAATCATACCTAGACCGGATTCGTAGCACAGTTAATAGCGGTAAGTAATTTCGCTCTGGGCGGGGTGATCCCCCGCCCTAATTGTCTCTGCAATCCAATGACTAAACAATTTTATGAAGTAATTTTGCCGACGCAGGGGTACTACTGTGTGGCAGGGATCACGGTACAAGGTAAGATTTCTACCCGGTTCTGTGAGAGTGTAGATGAGGTACTTGAGTTAGTTGATCACTTCAACGCTCAAGACGGAATGAATACGTACTTCACACCGAGTACGTATGAAAGCTACTCGCGCAAACAGGAAGCAAGCCTGTTCACGAGGTCGTTATTTCTGGACATTGACTGCGGGGAAGACAAGCCCTATGCAGATCAAGCTGAAGGTATGGCGGCATTGGACAAGTTCATCGTTGACTCAGGACTGCCTGAGCCTGTGCGATTGAATTCTGGTAAGGGGTTGTACGCCTATTGGATTTTTGAATCCGAGGTTGCAACATCTGTATGGCAACCCTATGCAGATAGGTTCAAACAACTTACTGTTGATCTTGGGTTTGAGGTTGACCCCGCTGTGCCAGCAGATTCGGCTAGGTTAATCCGATGCCCTGCAACCTTAAACTGGGGTAAAGCAAAACGTCCCAACGTCCCGCCGTTGCCTTCGGAGTTACTCAGTGAGATCGTCACATACCCGTTCGAGCAGCTCACATCCATTTTGGATGCAGTAGAAGTTGAACCCAAGACAGACAATGTTCTGGACTTCAACCTTAAGAGGGTTGCTAAGGGTTTGGATGATGAGACCCGCAAGATGCTGGGCATGGACAACTACGAATTCCGATTTGACAAGATCGCCGTAGACAGTCTTGAGGATAGAGGATGCGCTCAGATTAAGTGGGCTATTGAAAATGCCAAGACATGCCCTGAACCTATGTGGCGCTCTGCGCTGTCGATTGCAATTGCTTGCGTTGATGGCGACGAGGCTATACACCTTTTATCAGAAGAACACCCAGATTACACACCAGAAGAAACTGAGAAAAAAGCCGATGACATACGCAAAGCGATTGACGGTACGCATACCTGCGCTACTTTCCAAAGCCACAGACCCAAGGGATGTGATGGTTGCCCCCACCGAGGCAAATTCAAATCCCCCTATGCCCTTGGCAAAACATTCATCATTGCCAAACCCCCAGTTGAAGAGCCAGAAACCGCCCCCGAGGAAGCGGAGTCAGTTCGGGAGGTTCCGAAAAATACACCTCTCCACCTACCGGAGTACATGAGGCCATTCCTGATGGGGATTCATGGTGGCATCTACTATCAACCGCAATCCAAGACAAAGAAGGATGGATCGGTTGAGTCCTTTGATCCGGTGCTGGTGGTTAAGCATGATCTGTATCCCACACAGAGATTGTTCAGTCCCTACGAAGGTGAGTGTCTCAACATGCGGCTTGTGTTGCCCAGAGATGGGGTGCGTGACTTCCTGCTTCCCATGAAGTCTGTATCAGCACAGGAAGAGTTCAAGAAGGTGATGTCCAGCAATGGCGTGTTTACAACTGACAAACAGAAAACGGATTTACTCATGAAGTATGTAACGAAGTGGGCAGACTATCTACTAGAGACCTCTGCCGCACAGTCAATGCGCTTCCAGCAGGGCTGGTCGCAAGACAAGCAGGGCTATCTTGTTGGTAGGACAGAGTACCGCATGGATGGTTCAACTGCTGAATGCCCCCCATCTACGCTGGCAAAGCCTGTTGTAGACCTGATCAAGCCCTCAGGCACGTATGAGGCTTGGCGCACAGCGGTGGATATGCTCAATGATCCAGGCTATGAGTACCACGCTTTCTGCTTGCTTATGGGGTTTGGCTCCCCCCTGCTTAGATTTACCAACGTACATGGCGCAGTGATTGGGCTACTGGGAGAAAAGGGCGCTGGTAAGACAGGTGCGCTGTTTGCAGGTCTGAGTGTTCATGGCAGCCCCGAAGAGTTAAGCGTCATGGATGCAACAGAGAATGGATTGGTTCAACGCATGATCACGCTTAAGAACCACATGTTTGGTCTGGATGAGTTCTCTAACGCATCAGGCGAGGCGCTATCCAAACTGATCTACTCTCTGTGCGCTGGTAAGGGCAAGATCAGGCTTCAATCGTCAACTAATGCCGAGCGTCCGCTGTCTTTCATGTCTGCCCTGCTATCTCTGATCACAATGAATCAGTCTGCTAGGGACAAGGTGGCGGCATACAAGAAGGACTCAGGAGCAGAGGAGGTGCGCTACCTTGAGTTCACAGTCCGCAAACCTATGGTCAAGGGCTACGAGTTAGACGATGCCCGAGGCATAGCGATGTTCCAGACGCTGGTTAAGAACTATGGGCATGCAATGCCACGCTTCATTAAGGTTCTTTCGGAATTGGGTGAGGATGAAATCCAGAGCCGGGTTGACAAGTGGCGTGAGAGAGGTCGCTTGGAGTTGACTACAGACTCAGGCTATCGGTTTGTGAACAGTGAGTTCTCCGCCGTGTTTGCCGCAGGGGAGATAGCTGTTGAGCACGACATCATCAACATAGACATTGAGCGCATCTACAAGTTCATGCTTGCAGAGACTCATAAGGTTATCGACACAAGCAATAAAGGCATTGACTATGAAAGCGTGTTGGGTGACTTCATTAACAGTAACCTCCAGAACCTACTTGCTCTGAAAGAAGGCAAAGTTGTCATGGAACCCCGAGGCCCATTGGTGATGAGAGCAGACGCAGAGCGAGGCATTTTGCAAATCTCCAAGACTCCGGTAAAAGACTTTCTTGCCCGATCGCAGATAGGGGTTAGAGCGTTTGAGATGGCCCTTAAGGATCGCGGTGTCTTGCTGACCGCTGACAAAAAGGTACGCCTTGGGTCTGGCTGGAAGGCTGGTACTGGGGTTGCGCTTGTCTATGCCTACGAGTTTAAAACGGATTTAACAGAGGTATTCAAGAATGTCGAAGAAGCAATCGGATCAGAGACCGATGGGGGAACCGGAGTGGATATTCCCCTTTCAGATCATGAAGGTCGGGGATAGCTTCTTCATACCAACACTGCGCCCAGCTTACATGCGTTATGCCATAGACAATGGCGCAAAGCGGGTGCAGATTAAGGTCAAGATATACACGGTCACCGAGGAGGGATACCTTGGTGTCCGCACTTGGCGCATTGGTTAGAAGTCAATGCCTGAGTTTGTAAGGAAGTTCGTGAGGTTGTGTTTAATGATGTTCTCACCCACAGTCAGGGTACGCAGGATTTGATCGCGCTCTTTTGGCGTTATGTCCATGCGACGAAATTCATTCTTCTGCTCACGAATTTTCTTTAGGTCACCATTGATCTCTTTGTTATACAGTTCGCTGACAATCTCATGGGTGGGATTGTTCTCCACGTATTGAGCGTAGCGTTCTGGATAGCTCTTTAGAGTCTTGACCGTGTCGTGGATTTTCCGCATCTTGTCGGAAACCTTGGCAAACTCACGCGCATCTACGTCCGAGTAAGAGCCAAAGAACCGATCAAACAGTACGGTGTCTGTGCGGGGGTTAAATTCCTTTTCCCCCATTGCCAACTGTAAAGTATTGACACCGTTATTAGCAAGCCTTGCTAATCCATCAGCGTAGTTGTTGGCAAAAAAGTACATCACATTGGGCCGAACTGCTATACCCAGGTTGTCGTACACCCATTTAGAAGTTGCTTTGTACATCTCAGGCACTGAGTCTGATCCCATCAATGCTTCGCTTACATCGCTCTTGTTTTCGTTGTAGATGTCTCGACCCAAAGCATCCGTGTTCATAGCATACTCAACCAAAGGTCTAAGCATAGACGGTATTAAAGTATCTACAAAGGATTTAACAAACTCCTCAGACTTATCAATGCGCGAGGGCTGGATGGGTAGGAAGGAGTCCGCGCCAATCTCAGCAATGTTACCTATCATCGACCAGAAAGTACGGTCTCCTTCGGGCCTGCTAATAGCGCCATGCGTGTATGCCGCTATCTGAGCGCCAGCCGACGCAATCGCACCCAGACCAAAACCCCAAGGGAGTTGGAACACAAAGTCCCTGTCACCTATGCTGTAGTGGAACCGAGCGTTGCGAGTCCAACGTGAGGGGTCGTCAGTCAAAGTTTTATTGCGGCCTTGATCGTCATCATCTCCAAACGCTGCGCTCATGGCGTAGACCATCATTCCCATACCAAGCAAAGCGCCTACAGTGGCGCGGGCATAAACACGTTTTTCGTTGTGTGCTTTTTTATATGTTTCTACTACTTCAGAATTTTTATATTCTTTCTCCCCTGTCTCCCGAAACTTTTTTTCATCATAAGCAAACAATCCAGAGTTGGGCAGTTGATCCAACGCTCGTTCCGCAGTTATTAACGCAGGTACAAGAGCTTCAATTGCCCTTGCTGCGCCTGTTGCAGCGGGCCTAAAGAACATAAAAGCCGCGCCCATAGCTTGGCCCAATTCACCTACTTGTTCAAAGTTAGCAAGAGCTTTGGCGTAACCTATAGCTTTGGCAGATGCCTCTTCGCTTGTCATGTTTTTATTTTCAGACATGAATTGTGCCTTAGCGATACGGAAGGCGGCTACCCGGCTTGCAAGTTCAAAAGAGTCTGACCAGATGTCAACTACTTTATCAATACCTTTTTTACTTTTAACAAAAACATTCTGCCCTTTAACCACGGCATCGAACTCTTTTGCCAACCCCTGAGTTGTTAAACTCTGGGCGTAGGAAACTTTGCCCCCAGCTTTAACGTAGTCATTGAGGTCTTTATAGAAAGGGTCCTCTGCCGCTAATTGATCTATGGCATCAAACTTCTTAGCGGAGTACAAAGAGGCAAAATGCCCAGCTTTATAAAGCCCGCCATGCACGGTACTACTACCTATCAACTCTTTCATGTACTTAGCGCCTACACCTAGACCAAACTGGGCCGATATATTAAAAGTGTTAGTTAGTCCGTCAATTAAGAAGTTAGCAGGTGCAAAGGGAATGTTGTATCGGGTATGGAACTGTCCCATGATGCTTGTACCTTTGTTTAAAAAGTCTACAAGAGGACTAGAGTCTTGGTAAATGCGACGAATAGCTTCCATTAATTTTTTGTCGTTAATTTTTAGTAACGTAATGGTTCCATCGGGTTCGTAATGAAATATAACGTCTTGAGCGCGAAGTTTAACAAGGTCTGCTTCACCCATGTAACGCTCTTCAAACAAAATTTTATTTTTAGTATCTCCGTCAATGATTCCCGCATTAATGGCATTTTTAATAGACAGGGTTAAACCTTGACCATATTCGCTAGGCTTTAGGTCTCTTGAACCACTTCTACCTGCTCGCGCTGCGGCATGAGTTGCATCAAGCATTGTTTGTACAATAACGTTGTTGGAGTCCGATATACGGCCTTCCATAGTATTCTGTGCGTCTTGTAGTTCTTTACCTGCTCCAGTTCTAACGTCAAACTGAGAGTTTCTTACTTCACTTTTATCCCCAGGTTTACCTTTTAAAGGTACGTAGTGCTGAAAGTTGTAGAGTTTGACAATGTTGTCAACCGGGGTTGACCAGTAGTTAGCACGCTTGTTGAGTTTAATTGTTTCTTTTTGCAGGTCTTCAACCATCTTAAACACATTAGCGTACTTAGCATTTTTTAATTTTTCTTCTGCTTGTTTTTGCGCTTTTGCGCGGGATTCAATGTCAAAGTTAGCCACTACGTTGTATTGTTCACCTTGTTCGTCTGTGCTTGAATACTCATTGCTTGACTCGCCAATTGCAGAAAGTTTTGTGGGGTCAGTAGTCCAAGATAACCCATTCACACCATCTAAATTGTTTTTAATAAAACTTTCAAGATCTGTACGGTCTTTATCTATTTGTGCTTCTGAAATGGGCACACCTTTACGATACCGCTGAATAATTTCTGCGCGTTTTTTCGCCGCCGTTTTTTCTAGCGGTGCGTAAAACAAAAACTTCCAATGACGTCGTTCTTTTTCATGGACTGTACGTCCAACGACATGAAGTTCTTTTAAAATTTCTTCTGGGTCTACACCACGATCTTTGGCGATGCTTTTAATTTCTTCATGAATAGATTCAATCTTTTGTTCAATATCCCGGTCGTAATAGTCTTTGCCTCGCCCCATAGCCACAGAAATCTGGTCATAAAAAGCGTTTACGTCTTTGCCTGCGTAGGTAATTTTTCTAAGCATTTCTGCGCTGGCTTGAACCATCTTGGCGTAATGTCGACTGTTAGCAAGACGCTTCAAAATATATCTGCCACCCTCAACGGTTTTAAATAATTTAGCAATAGTTTTACCCGGGCGGGGTAAATCTGACCCTGGTGCTTCGGCTACTTGCTGTTCAAAACTAGCAGTCCGTTCTGTTGGAATGGCTGGCGCTGCAATTGATGGCAGGGGAGCCAGTTTGATGCCACCTTCAGGTACTGCAATGATGTGCTCAAACGCAGCAAACAGTTCAGGTATGAGGTTCTCTGCTTTGACCACGCCCTTTTTGCCAAAGATAACGGTGTCCAGCCCAAACAGTTTAGCTATGTTCAAAGTAAACTGTGACCACAAAGACTTTGTCTTGGGAAGCGTTGATTCTTTTACCCGCTTGTTTAGTTTGGCAAGGTCGTTCTGAAACCGACGGTCCGTCAAAGCATAGGCAACAAACTCGTAGATGTCTTTGTACGCATCGGGGTAGATGTCGCTAAGTTCTTCCTTAGAAACTTCCATGATGTTTTTAAGTTGCAGTACAGCTTTAATCTGCGTAAGAGTTAGCTTCTTCCCCTTGCCAGAATCGTATCTATACAACACATCAACTGTAGCGGCATGGGTTACTTCATGCAGGAGGACTACATCCTTCAAACCGTCAGGAGTTACTTTGATGGTATTTGAATCTGGATCATAGACTGCCAAGTCACCGTTAGGTAAACTGTCTACCAACTCAATCTTGGTGTTCAGGTTTGCCTCAAACAAACGCTGTGCCAAAGCTTTAAACAGGGGGTTTCCACTTCCAGAACGAAGGTATTGCAAAACTCCCTTGAGGTTGTCCTTTCTAATTTGCTCAACAACATTGTCAGGAATCTTGTTTTTGTTTTCTTCTTCGCGCTTGTATTTTGCAAAGTCAGCGTCAAACTTAGCCTCTTGTTCATCCGTCATGGTGCTGGGCTTAGCAAACGGATTCTCACCCAAGTAGTCTGGAATGTCTTCGTCTTTTATTTTTTCAGGTTTCTTTTCCTGCGTTTGCTCACGCTTCTTTGCCGCTTCATCTTGCCTGCGTTTAGCTTCGTCTTGCGTAAGTTTGTAAACGCGCTCAATATCTAGCCCGCGTTGAATTTCTTCTTGAGCGCGTTCTTTAGCTTTGGACTCGCTTTCTTTGAGTCGCGCAGCCGCTAAATCCGCATTGGTTTTGCCAGGAGGCAGCGCCCGACCTTCCTGCCTCATGCTGTCTGCAACAGTTTTGAACGCAGCGTTATGTTGCAGGGCTGTCGTTTTATCTAACGGAGTTCCAGTTGCTGCCAAAGAATCCTTAAACCCCTTACGCTGTTTTTCTGTGAGGTCTGTCCATAAAGGATACGCCACGCCGTCTTTGCGTTTTTGGTCGTTGCGGTTGCGTTCGTAGACACCTGCTTCTGGAGCAGCAAGGAGTTGTGTAGGAGTCTCTTTCTTAAGAGTCTCTTGTTCCATCTCTACAGCAGCTTCTTCAGGGAAACCTTGCTCCCGTATTAACTTTGCCGCCTCTGTCGCTTTCTTTTTAGCGGGTTCAGCCTGCATGGTCTTAAGCGCTTTTACATACGCTGACGTTGCTGAGATAGCGCGTCTGCGGCTAGTGGGGTCGTTTGGCTTGTAGTAAGAGAGGTACACCTCTTTAGCATCGTTTGTTAACTTGCCGCCCGTCCAAGAAGGCAGAGTAACCCGGCGGGTGCTGAGCATTCGGTTAATACGATCGATGGGGGACTTGTCTGCATAGACATCAGTTGGGATGATGTTGTTTTCTTTGAGTATGTTGTTTAACCGCGCAGACTCCAAAGGCATATCGTCTGGTAGTTTTCCTTGGGATACTTCTTTGAACAGACGGTCAGTGTCTTCGTTCTCAAACTTAATTAAATCCCGGTCAGCGTTATACGCTTCACCCGCAGCTTTTTCAGCGGCCTGAATATCTTCTTTTGCCAATGCCGCAGTGGTTTTAAAAGCAGTGGGGCGTACAGGTCTTTTAGGCTCAGGAGGAGCAGGGGGAGTGGGCTTCTCGTAAGTGCCATACGGACGCCGTAGTTCCCCAGGCTCTTTAAACTTCTCAGTTTCTTTAGGACCAGACATCCACATTAGGGGGTTAGTAACTTCTCCCCGACCGCCAACAATCTCTATTGGGGTGTAGGGCGCTGTTGCTTGTCCTTGCGTTTCTGCTTGCTGGGCTTTAGGGGTTTCAATGCCACTTGGGGTTCCTTTTTCTGACTGTGAAATTACACCTAGTTTTTTACCGGCTTCAAAAATCTTGTTTTTTACATCCTGCGATATATTAGGATCATTTTTAATAAGTTCTCTAAAATCAGCAGCAGTCAAATCTATTGGAACAAAAGGCCACGTTTCATCCCAACCAGCCCGGGCTTGTTCTTCTCTAGCAAGCTGGTTGACAGTTACTGTAGGGGGTTTTCCCGCTTCTCCTGCAACAGAGCTTGCAGCATCCGTTCCAGTAGGAACCACTCCAGTGGGTCCAGCTTGTCCAGTTCCTGCGGCGGGTGTGTCTGTACTGGTTGCGCCAGCCAGTGGAGCGCCTTCTCCACCTGTTGTACTGATAGGTTGTCCAGCATTTTGTTTCTTCTCTATTAAAGTTTGTAGCTCTGCTTCCAGTCTAGCAATCTTTGCCTCTTTTTGCAGCTTGGACTTGGGGCTTACAGGCGTGCCATCAGAATGCACACCTTTAGCAAGATCGGCTTTTTGCTTGTTAAGTTCTTCCTGTTTTTTAGCGATCAAGCCGTCTGAATCCTCAGAGGGTTTTACAACCCTCGTAACATTGTCAGGGACATCTTTTAACTCTTCGCTTGGTTTTTTTACCGTTTGGATTGCAGGGGCGGGAGCTTCACCTGTAGCTTGAGGAGGCGCTTCACCAGGAGGAGGGGGAGGAGCAGTAAGAGCCGCAGGGGGAGCCGGGGGCGCACCGCGCCCAGCCAATGCACCAGCACCGCCACCCATACCCGCAGCGCCGATAGCTGCCATACCAGCGGTTTCACCCAGCCCTTGTGTAAGAGACTGCTGAGCGTTGACATCGCGCATGGCAAGGTTTTGACTGAACTTGCCGCCTGTCTCTTCAACGATCTCACCGGGAGTCTCTTTAATTGCACCAGTAACGCCGCCCATGATGACGCCAGCGCCAGTCTTCTGCCCTGCAAGTGCTCTCTCAAACGCCTGCGCTCCAGGCAGTCGTTGAGCCAATATGGATATGAGCGCACCAGACGCACCAGCAGCCCGCGCTAAGTTGATTGTCTCAGCCGCAGCTTGCTCAGGGGACTTGTTTTGTTCTTTGACAAGATACTCATATATAGAGTCGTAAGACCCAGCTCCGACATCAGCGCCTTGTTGTACGGCCCCAGCACCCACTGCTGCCCGAGTACCAGACTTAACTGCCGCAGCTTCTATTGCTTCTTTACCCAACCCCGCAGCTGCCGCCCTAGCCGCCGCACCGCGCCCAGCCGTTGCTGCCGCACCACCGGGTATAAGCATGTTGGGGAGTTGTTCAGCAAGGAACGAAACTAAGAGGGCAGGGTTGCTAATGGTCTGCGAAATCGCCGTACCCATCGCGCTAAGTTGACCTTTCTTTTCCGCTTCCTCAATGGCTTTGCTTCTTGCGGCTTCTTGGGCTCGCAAGCCTGCGGACTTCATGGACTGACCGTATTCTTCTATGTCTTTGCCCAGACCCAGTGTGCCTGTGCGTTCCATGTTGCCCGTAGCCAACCCATACAGTTGCCCCGGCAATTGAGTAAGCGAACCGATGCC
>Ga0114977_10001075_pt1 | contig 17978 bp, 19 predicted proteins | sample S_130805_MF_Meta_FD_87026 | JGI IMG/M metagenome (GOLD analysis project Ga0114977, IMG submission 87026) | Freshwater microbial communities from Lake Simoncouche, Canada to study carbon cycling - S_130805_MF_MetaG | ecosystem: Environmental > Aquatic > Freshwater > Lake | place: Lake...
AGTCTGTTCAATGAGTTTTCTTCACTCATCATGCCCACGGCTAATTCTAATTGTAGTTGTTTGCGGTCTGTCATTGAAGTCATACTGTCCCAACCAATGTAATCCATGAACTCTGGTTTGCGATCTGGTCTGCATTGTCCAGCGATTTTCTTAACTCCATAATCGTCGCCGTATTGTATCAATGTGCGCCATATCAAATACAGTGCTTCTTTGAGGCCTTCTGCGGCATTGCGTACTGTGTTGTCTTGAATAATTTGGTTTGGACTTAGTGCAAGTTGTAGTTTAACACCACTGTTGCCTGCGGCCATGACTTCTGGATTGAATACGTCCTGTGGAGTAGTCATACCAACCATGGCCATGACGTCTTTTTGTATACGGTCCATGCTTTGTGTTAAGAACGCTAGGTTGCCGCTGGGAGGAGGAATTTGGTAAATGTCTGTGGCTGGATTAAATTTTGAATCCAGAATAAAGATAGCTGATTCGCCATCCTGCAACATTTCAAAGTCTAGTCTGTCTGGTTTGACACCAATGCGTGGTGTAGCAGTTAACAAGCCCAATTGTATTTCTGCACGAGCCGCTGATGTTGAATATTCCTGCATGGGAATAACTGATTCAGCAATACTCATTCCGTAGAAGTTGCCGGGTAGGGGTTTTGGTACCATGTTGGCCACAGGAATGAATTCTACTTCACGTGCAGAAATAATATAACTGCCGGAATAGATAACTTCAACCAGTTCTAATTCACCATCACCGTCAATGTCATATCTGTTCCAAACAGTGACAATACTTACTTGACGGCTGTATGGATCAGCTGATGCCGCACTGCTCACAGGAATACCCATGATGGGCACTGAATCACGTGCGTGAATAGCCAAGTTGTTCAACACTGAACCTGCTTGGTAAGCACCGCTTTGATTGTATTCTGCGTGTTCAGTGAATTCTTCTAAATTGATATCTGGATACAGTTCTGTGGCTTCCTGTATGGTCATTGGATCATAGTAACCACAGAATGGTTGATCCTTCATTTCTGGCACTGTGGGATCACAGACCCAGTAGTGCTGTGCAATAGGATGGAACTTGATGTTGATCATGTAGCCAGTTAACTTGTACTTGGCTTTGTAAATTGTGTTACGCTTAATAGCTTCGTTGATGATGCTTTCTTGACCTTCAATGTTTTTGGCAAATATTTCTGTTTGGCCTTGTGCCAATGAAGTATAATTATCGTCTTCGTCTGCTTCACGCATACTGTCAATGTGCTTGTCCATGAGCTCATTGGTAATTTCTGTTTTTTGGTCACCCATTAACTGTTGTATTTCAGCCATGGCGGCCTGCAAGTTTACATTGATTTGTCGCTTGCTTTGGCGCAGTGTTGTCAATCCGGATTCAGCGGCCTGTAGTTCAAAGGCTTTTAATTGTTCATTGGTGCCTTCTGTTTCTATATAACGAGTAATTTGTTCACGCACCGGTTTGATCATCATCATACCATTTTTGTGCATACAAGCATCCATGACCCAACGCTCTAGAATAAAGTGCGGATCATTCATTTGGTTAACAACTTTTGACACCATGCTGGTAGCTTGACGTGCGGCTTCATCATCCCATTCACCGTCAGCTACAAATTCAAAGTTGATTTCGCCATTGGGCATAAGGCCTTTGGCAATAACTGCTGTGGCGTAATCTACAATAGGCTTGACTGTAGGATGTATGTAATCAATGCCGTTAACGGGTGCAGTACTGTCAGTGACTGCCAAACATAGATAGTGATAATCGCTGGCTCTGTTAACAGCGTTCTTTGTGCCTAGATAACGCAGGTAACTGGCCATCTTAGTGTCCATCATGCTTTTCATACGCACAAAGTTGGCGTTGATTTTTTTGTTTCTATTGATGTCCAATAGTGGAATATTTTTTATGTCTAACATATGGGCGAATTACCTTTAGTATATCTATTATTTAGCGTTTTTTAATCCGGTAAAATAATTCTAGGGCGATGCAATTCGTCCTGCAGGTCGCAGGCATGACAACGAGCTGTTAGTGCATCTTCATCATCCAATTCATATATTGTGTGAGGTGTCATTGCTGTGCAAGCGGCTATTTCAAATGATTTAGCATGGCGTTCACACAATATCATTGTGTTTTGTTCTATGGCACAGATAAACATTACAGTGAGTCCTTTAACTTAGCAAGTTCTTCATGTGTTAAGAACATTTCAAACCTACGTTCAAATATACTTTGACTCAGTATTTGTATGTGCCAAACTGATGTTGCTTCAACCCAAGTCTTTTTGACTCGTAATTTGTAATCTTCTGTGTTGATTACATCATGTTCTTCTCGTGGTGCTTGTCCACCATATACATGTATTTGTCCGTGTTTCATTGCTTGTCCTTATTCTGGTGAAAACGTTTGTTTCCACGCTGGTCTATTTGTGTATTCTCTAGATACGTATTTGTCTCGCTGTGCTGCCATGCGTTGTTGCGGAGTTTTATTATCCCAGGGTTCTGCTATGCCTTGTAGGCAAGCCAATAGAGCATACCTAGCACTATCAATGCAGTCATCTGGATCACTAAATCTTCCTTTTTCATCTACATAGTAGTTAGTTGCTTCGCTCAAGAATTGTGTGCAATTCTCATTGACCATTAAACTTCCTACTTCTAACATTTGTCGCATTTGGTTGATACCATATGCTTTGTGGTTAGTGACTCTGCCCTGTGGATCTGGCGGATTCATAATAGCTTTATCATAGACATTAAGTTCATACTGTTCAAATAATTCACGAATGCTGTTGGCACTCATAGTGTATCTGCCAGCAGTACTAGCGTCAGCAGGTAAAACGATAGGAGTACCGTACACTTCAGGACGAAGTAAATGATTGATATACTGAGTGGGGACAGCTTCTTCAATGCCCTGCACAACAATTTGTCTATGTAAAAAAGCAGTCTTCTCATGTGGTTCCCAATACATTAATGATATAACAGTTTTGTCGTTGACCAAGCCCAAGTCCAAGGCAATAACTCGTTGTATGCGTGGCATGCGTAAAAAGTCAATTTCACCTGTTTTATATGTGGGCCAGTTGCCGATTTGAAATACTGCACCTTTACCCATGACAGGCTTACCAGCAATACGTGCTTCACGTTCATGCGGCAAGTAATCTCGTTCCAATTGACGGCGTGTTTCATAGAGCAAGAATGGCAAGCCCCATGGATCCATTTCAGGAACATCATCCCATGCCACACGAATAAATTCATAGCCTGTTTCTTTGTTCCAAAATTTACTTACAAGTCCGTTGAGGCCTTTGAGCGGTGTGAACGAACATAAAACTTTGCCCTGCGTGGTAGCAGTTCTAGTAACGATTTCACTGAAAAAGTCATCCGGTGGCTGCTCGTCAAACACCGCCAAATTAAGTTTGAAACCTTGTAGTTGCCTAACTTCCTGTGTGTAGTTAGCAAATAATAGATAACTGTTAGTACCACTGACGTGCCGGATCTCACAGCCGATGTTGTTAGCACCATCGTTACGCATAGTATCAACAACAATACAATCACGGGGGACAGCACCAGTGCCCAAATTTTCTGTAATCTTAACATCCTGTGTTCCTAATAATTCATTTTGCAATACCAGGGCAACCTGACTCCAACCTTCACCTGCTACCATGCAGGTAATGGGTTGTGTAAATCTATGTCCCTGCCACCAATCAGGATAAAGTCCAGTTAGGTGCATGGCAGTTTCATAGCAGGTACTCACAGTTTTGCCAATCCTGTTTGCCGCAAGTATTCCTCGGCGTTCACTGTTGCCAGTTAAAAAGAATTTCTTTTGATGTTCAAAGGGTCTAAAGTATTTGAGCTGATTATACCGCATGTCATCGGCAACGGCAATGCTCAAATCCATTAGTTCAGTTTTTACATCGCCATTTAAATTAGCCAAGGAATCCAATGTTAGGTCATACTTGTCCACTGCCCAACGTAATGCACGGCTCATTAATATTTCATTACCCAACATTAATGTAACCTTACTTGTGCTAGTTTAAAATGTAGATAATCAGTTAAACGTTTAAGTTCTTCATGGTCTAATCTTAGATGTACTAAGAAGTCCGGTTTATCATCATGATTGAATCTAAATGAGAGTTCAAATTCATCAGGACCCGTCCATATTCCGCCTACATCTAATGCACTTGTTTCATCATGAGTTAGGTTGAACATGTTTTATATCTCTGTGTATTTGATATACGTTGTGCAATGCTTGACTCAGTGCGGCAATTTCATCGGCTGTGGCAGTCCATGTTGCAGGATCATTTAATGCGGTGGGTTTATTGGTCAGTATGGCTTGTAAACGTTCCGCTATCAAACGCATGACATGCTCACATTGGCCAGGAAACTTTTCCACAAATGCTTCTCTATGTGCGGCATTTACTTTTTGTAGTATTAAAGTATCTTTGACTATGCGAGCTTGTTGCGCTTGATATATTGCGCCATCTCTAGGAGTATGGTCTGTCATATTAGTTGCTTCTTGTGTCAGTGCCCCATGGGTCAACAATAGCTTCACTGTTAAACTGTCCAAAGTCACGGTCTACGAATGTGTCCCAAAAATTACCTTTGTTAATTTTCATACTCTGCATCATGGTACGTAGTCTACGTCCCACTGGAGTCAGCGTGCCATCATCACGCTGAATTGTTTGTTCGCCTGAACATTTGCCAAGCCATTTGATAATCTCTGGACGTTCACGACCAAATTTGTCAATTTTTGTGCCATGCGGTACTTTTTCCCATGGACCATTGATTTCATAACTGATTGTGCCATCGTTGTATTTGCGGAATGTGCAATGACATTTTTTACCCACGGCTCTAGCGTCTGGATCCGGATGCGGAACAAAAGGACTAAAGAAATAATTTTGCAATTCGCTTTCGGGCGGTAAAGTAGGATCACGTGCGGGAATTTCTGGAAATGGTTCTTCGGGCACCATTTCTGCTTTATCTAGATATGGATTTTCACCGCCAATAAAATTAGTGTCAATGTCTTGTCCGTTGAGAGCATCCATGGCCACTTGATATTTTAATTTGTTGGCACGACCTTTTAAGTTTAAGACAATCCCCGTTTCATCAAAGACAAATCTCTCAAGTTCTTTGGCCGTGGGAAAGTCGGTCATTAAACCTTCCATGTCGTATTCAGCGTTACTTATTGAACGTGGCGCAATGCCAGCAACTTGATTTGCTACTTCAATTATTTCTTGGGGTGTTGGAGAAGCGTCATCTTCCCATGGGCTGGCTACGTCTGTAGGCGTGGCTGTTTTCTTAGTCATTTCATTTCCTTTATATAAACAGGGAAACTATTGTTTCCCTGCCTACTATGCTATATTGAGACTATTGTCTCATTTGTATTTAACCTTTAAAAGTTATTAAAACTTTGTGTGGCATTTTGGTTTTGTTGTGGAACTTGGTTACCAAAATTTTGGCCAAAAGATTTACCGCCGCCGCCAAATATACTGCCGGGCATCATGCCCGCACTCTTACCGTTACCGTACTGCCCTTGTTGGGGTTGACCAATATTCTGTTGTTGAGTTGATGGAGGTTGGCCGAATTGTTGCGGTGCACCTGGTAGTGGGCCTGGGCCAAAACCAACACCAGGTCCTAGATCTGGGCGAGGTGTATAAGGGCCACTAGGCATGCTTGGGCTTGGGCTTGGGCTTGGGCTTGCAACATTATTCAACAAGGGTGCTAGCCCAGCAAGGCCACCTTGCATATTAGCACTGGGATTGAATTGTTGATAAGATCCAAAACTCATGATTACTTCTTAGGTGCTTTGTATTTTGCTGGCAACTTAGCACCATTGGCAGTAGAGTTTTTCTTTGCACCAACGTTGGTGTCTGCGCTTAGACCTTCAACAGCTGGATCACGGAAACTTTTCATGCCTTCACCACGACGAGCAACTGCACTAGTTACCATGTCGGCTAGAGCACTTTTCTCATTGCCTGTGCTGGCTTTTTCTTTCATGAACGTTGAACGCTTACCGCCTGCATCCATGTTGCCAGTTGTGGGACCACGCTTTTGGTTGATCTCTTTTGCCTGCATGTTTTTTGTAGATATTCTCATACTTGATTTCCTTTAGTTGGGCCACGACCCATGTTAATTTTGTCTGCGTTGCCCTTGTAGTTTTGACCTTCACTGGGCATAAATGCTCTAGTGCCAGGAAAACGTCCGCCACCACTTTCACGTACTTGTGGATTGGCTGAACCAGGGAACATGTCTTTGCCTGGAGTAAACTTTGGTAATGCGGCAGCATCTGGATATGTGCTGTCATCGTCACTCTTGTTGCCTACTGTAGGACCACGTTTGTTGTTAAACGTTTTGTTCGGGTTTTGGATACCGCTGTGTTGGTTACCGGCGAATTTGTTTGCACCACGATTAACGCCATTACCTGCCATGCCGTTAAAATCTAAGTTCATATCGCTTTGTGTAATGCTATTATGCTTCATTTCATTTTTCCTTTTTTGCTTGCTGCCGCTCTCTTAGTAGAGTATGCGATTGCCACGGCCTGTTTAGGAGGCTTACCTGCGGCGATTTCTTTTTTAACATTCTCTGTGAATGCTTTTTTGCTGGTTGATTTTTTTAACGGCATAATGTTATTTATACTTGTTTGACCCCAGTAAGTTTGCTCAATGCTTCTGCAAAGGCCAACTGCTTGGCTTGGATAGCGTCTTCGCTGTCAGTTACTTCAATTTTAGCTAGAGTATTCATAACTTTGTTTAGAATCAAATTATGATACTTTAACACTACATTCTTATCACCTTCATTGCGAGCTGATATAAAATCTTCAACTAGTAATTCTTCGTAACGCTGTCCGCCTGTGCGGGATTCTAAGCTGGACAATAAGTCTTCTACGCTGACGTGATTCTTACTGCCTTTTTTACGGCCAGCATTGGGGCGAGCTCCGCCACGGCTGGAGATCTTTTTCTTTTCTTTGGGTTGTTCTATGCTATCTGTTTTCATAATATTATTTAGCAGGATTAAATACAGTACTAGACTAGGAATTGCAATGAATTACACATGGACCTTTGCCACACTTGCTGACGTTGACAGCATAGTTAACATGGCTGAACAACACTTTCAACAAGAAATTGATTTAATCTTTAAACCAGAACCTCCAATATACGCTAGAAACCTAGCTTATGCTGTGCTTAATCAAACTTACTATCCAGGCAGTGAATTATTAACTGTGGCTAAAACTCCTGACAATACTTTATTAGCTTATAACTGGGCTAAGAGTAACGACCGCGCATTTTGGAGCGATGATTACATGATTAACGTGCGTATGGTACATTTAAATTTAGAGTTATCCGCTAGACTGCGAATTAAACTAATCAAAGAAATGATGACGCAATGGGAAGAGCTGGCCAAGTTCAGTAAAAATCCTATTATATGTTCAACTACTATGCGACATGACCAAGATGCTTTTCTTAAACTACATGAACGGGCTGGTTACAGCATTAGAGGTAGCTATGCCTATAAAAAAGTAAGTGCTTAACAAACTCGCCTGCCAATTCGTTGATGCCTGGATTAGAAAACGGCAAAATCATTCCAGTTCTTGATAGCACTTGCGGCCGCTTAACTTTAATCTAATGTGCTACGCAACATCCAAATTGACTTTTCTATGTCCAAGGCTTGGTCTTGTGCGTAGTTACTGATTTCTTCTAGACCTTCATCACTGGCAATTATAATCAGTGCTTTATAATCTTCTAGTAAATGTTCCAAGTCCATCATCACAGTTTCTAATAACTCATCTGCTGAGCCTTCAATGGCATCTGTGGGTATTGTACTGTCTGCTACAACTTCTGTGATATCGCAGGGCATGTATTCTTGCATGGTGCGTAGTAGTTCACCAATCTTATCAATCTCTGCTTGTCTACGTTCATAGACACCCTGTAGTAGTTTATGGTCACTGCGGAAATTGCGACCTGTGATGTTTACATGTGCCGCATGACTTCTAAAATAAGCAACAAAGTTATTTTTAAAGAGTTGTGTTAGTAGTTCTGCTGTTGTCATATTATTGTCCTGGTGCTATGGGGCTTAAAATTCTGCTTGCGGCTCGTTGTCTAACGCCTGATTTGACCAACGCTTCTAAGTGCGCTCTGCCGCCGTAGATATTTATAGTGCGCTGATCATCACTTTGTAATAGGTTACTGGCTTCCTGTGGACTTAATGGAGCAGGAGTAGGACGGTTTAACATCATCTGTTGTGCTTCTACCATTCTGTTTTTTGCACGACCACTGGTTAATTCTGGTCCTGCTTGTTCTAAGTATGGTGCGGCTTCGTATAAGTTATAGGCCATACCTGCAGGACCGGCTACTCTAGCGGCACCTTTCAATATTGGACTAACAATTTTCATTGCTTGACTGCCATAACCTGGTACTGCTTTGAGATATTCCGCGGCTTTTGCGGCAAATTCTGGATTAGCAGCCTGTGCGGCACGACCTTCTGCAGAATTTAACCAACTGCGAACAGCGTTATTGCCACCGCCACCGGTTTTTGCTCCATATAGTTCAGTGAGTTTTTGGCTGACTTCAGGAGTTGCGCTTTTACTCATTTGTATGTATGGTTCAATGGTAGTAGTTGTTGGCGCACCACGCACTGGTGTTGTGCTAGGAGCACCTTGACTCAGTACTTGACTGCCAACGTTTTTACTAGCTTCTAAGGCTTTGTATTTGTCATAGGCACCCATGGCACTTTGACTTGCAGCCACAGGAGGAATACCAATTGTAGCCATGCCTATTGCATCTGCCAATGGCGCCATTATAGGACTTGCTTTGTATATATTGGCCACGTCGCGTCCACCCTGGATCAAACTTTGTGCCAATGGTCTAGCAACAGAAAAAGCATCCCGGCCCAGCTGGCCAGCACCAGTTGCACCCATACCATAACCTGTTACCGCGGGAGCAACTGCACCTAACAATGCACCTTCACTGGGTGCAACTGGTCCTGTGGGTGCTGTGGGCGTTGTGGACTCCGGCTCCGGAGCTTCTTGGGCCAAGAACGCATCAACATCAAAAGCTTTAGCGGGTTCGCTGTCAGTTTCTTTTTTTTCTTCTTGGGCTAAAAATGCATCCGGATCAAAGGCCATGTTAATCTCCTGCTCTTTCTAGTTTCAAACGCACACCGTCTGCCCTAGGATCTTTAGGATTCTTTTTGAGCCATTCAAATGCTTCTTTTTCTTTAGCATTAAACGGTTTATAGCGTGGCTCTTGTCCAACTTGCAAACGCTCATTGTCAATGCCATTACGCATGGTAGTTTTAAATATTTCAGCGTTGCGTTTAAATTCTTTTTCGCTGATGTATGGATCATTCAATGCGGCAATGGCAGTTTCTGCTCGCATACCTTCTGCTTCACTGATACTGCCTGTACCACGTAGGCCATTGTATGCTTCCATGAACGCTTTGCCTTTTAACTGTTCGTATTTTGTTTTGAAGTTACGTGCATCTGTAGTTGGCGCACTCCAAATACCAGTTAAAATATTTGGCATGCCGATAACATCACTAAAGCCAGGATGTGTTAACACATCATCAATGACTTTTAATGCTGATGCTGTGGCTCTTTCAGTCTTGGGCAATGCAATACGCATGTCTGCTAATTTTTTGCTTTCTTCTTTGGCGCCAGTTTCTGCTACTTCACGCTGAGACTTTTCAATTTCTTTTTGCTTTTGTATGTCTGCCAACGTTGGACGTGCGCTTGGAGCAGGTTGTGCTTGTGGTGCTGCCATTGCTGGAGTTGCTGTTTGAGGAGCAGCCATGGCAGGCGCAGTGCCTGGAGCAACTGGTGCAACTGGTGCTACAGCTTGTGGTGCAGCCTGTTGTGCTTGTGGAGCAACTGGTGCTACAGCTTGTGGAGCAGCCGCTTGCGTTCCAGCACTTGCTGCCTGTGGAGCTGGCTGTACCTGCATTCTTTGTCCTGCTAAACTACCATCTGGCGACAATCCCATTTCCTGCATGGTTAGAGTAGGCAAACCTTCTGCTTGTAATGCTTTGTTGTAATTTGAAAATATATCCAAACGGTCTTTAAATGTAGCCTTAGACAAATCATTGGCCAAACCTTGCTGAAGAACTTGCAAGCGATTAGCTTGTTCAGTGGTCATGTTTTCTCTACGGAAGCCTTGCTTTTGTTCAGCGGCTTGTTGAGCATCAAGTGTGCGTCGTGCTGTTAATGGTTCATTGCCTTTATATACTTCATTTGTTTTGGCATTAACAATACGAGTTTGACCTTTGTCATTGTGCTGTGCTTGATATAAGTTGCCAGCTTTGTCATTGAAAAACTCAGCAGTTGTGCTCCATTTACCTTGACCAGCACCTGCGGCCGCTGTAATCAATTCTTCTGGAGTTAGTGCTTTACCTTGGTCATTAAAGCCTTCAATTGGTGCGCCATTTGCACCAACCTTGATCAAATAACCTTTACCATCTGCGCCTGTGACAATCTTATCAGTACCGATACCAAGCTTACTGGATTCTTCATCACGCAGTGCTGTCATACCCAATGCGCCAAATAATATATACTTGCCCCAACTGCCATCTTTTTTACGCTCTGTCATCATTCTAGCAAGTTCACTGGGAGTCTTAGTGCCTAATTCTGCCTGTGCTTTAGTTTGTTCACGTTGTTGTGTGATCAAGTCAGCGGCACGGTTACGAGCACGTTCACGTAATGCTGGAGGTACAGTTTCATCTGTGCCCATCTTCATTAATGCTGAAGGATCGTTTTGTGCTGTTTGATATTGATCAATAAAGCCTTGGCTTGACGCAGGCTTGGCTTCTGGTTTAGCCAAACTATACATATTTTGTGGTGCAGGTGCAGCCTGTGTTTGTGCTTGTGCTTGTTCAGGACTTACCGGAGCTGCCTGTTGAGGAGCTGCCTGTGGTTGTTGTGCCTGAGGAGCAACTGGCTGTACTGGTTGTGGTCGTTGTTGTGCGGCGCCACTGGCTGGTGCGGCTTGTCCGCCTAGTCTAGAATCTACAATACGACGAACATTGTCATAGCCACCATTGGCTTTTGCGGCTGCTTCACTGATCTGTCCTGTTTTTAAATAATTGCTGAGACCTTGTGCGCCTAGGAAGTGAGCGGCACCTAAGTTCTGTGGAGTAGGTTCAATGCCTAGGTTCTGTAAGTATCTAGCGTTTTGCTGTGTATAAGCATTTTGTGCCTGTGTTTGTTGCTCAGGCGTTGTCTGTGTAATATCTTCTGGCAACGTTGGATCTAATTTGCGAGCATCTTGATAACCAGCCGCAGTCATACCATATGTGCCGTAGGCTGTGCCTTTGTTTCTATCGTGGTAGCCAATATCAGGACGGTTGTCACTTTCTTGACGTGCTATGTCGGCATTGTAGTCTTCGGGCGCAACAGGCATATTGCGGCTTTGAATTCGCGGAGTCTGCACAGGACTTGTTTGCGCAGGAATTTCTTGTTTGGTTTCAATGGTTCTACTACCATTTTCATAGGTAATAACTTTTTGTTCTTTGACAGCAGTTTCATCGGCACGTTTGGCTTCTGCTTCTCTACGTTTGCGTTCTTCTTCTTCACGCTTTCTACGTTCTTCTTCCGTTTCCATGCCCGCGGGCATTACAGGCGCAACCGGCGCACTATAATCTGTGTATTCGTCATAGCCTCCATAATTGCCCATTGCGTCATATTGTGCCATCATTTATTCCTTAATTAAAACTTCCATGGAAGCGCAACGCTGGCGCTCTTACCACTAGTGCTGGTGCCTGTTGGGCCCATGTTATTATAACTTGAACTTGGTGCACCGTAGGCTATGTTAGCCAAACGACCATATGCATCCATGGGCACGTTTGCGGCTCCTAGAATTTGATTGGCTGCTGATATAGCACCTGGCAATGCTTGTCCACCGTAGCCCATTAAGCTGGTAGCGGCACCTTGTCTTTGTTGTGCAACTTGATTGGCAACCTGTGCGGCAATCTGTGCTTGTTGGCCAGCGTTTGCGCCTGCCATTTGTTGTCCTGCCAGTGCTTGACGTGCTGAACCCAACTGTCCTGCTCCACCAAAACCTATGCCTTGGTTAGTTACGTTTTGTTGATACTGTGCCTGCGCAGGTGCAAGTGCAGCCTGTATTTGATTCTGTTCATAGTCTTTGCCGAACAGGCCTTGTAGGCCACTAACGCCTGTGCGTAGTGCTGATTCACCGGTTTCACCTAGTGTCTGTTGAACTTGTCCTGCTGTACCAGCTAGGTTTTGTCCTGCTTTATACATGCCCGGCAAGTTTTGTTCATATATGCCTTTGGCGCCACCTACGATGTCTTTGTACGTTGGAGCAATGACATTTGTATAAAAGTCACTTTGTGCTTTTACATATTCACGCTGTTCCGGACTTAGCGTTGGTATTGATTGACTACTGCTTTTTCCCATTCCCATGATTAATTTCCTTTATTTTTATTATTTAGCATAATTAAGCCAAGCCCTTGCTACGTAAGAATGCATCACGAGCCTGAGGATCTAGGATGCTCAAATAACTTTGTTCTGCTGGGCTCAATTGAGGATAGCTGGGCTGTCCTTGTAATATACTCAAAGCACTTTGGAACGTTGCAGGTTGTGCTATGTTCTGTATGCCCCATGGTGTCTGTGGCGCTGTGGGCACTGTGTTGTATGCTGTTGCATTAAAGGCGTCGCCTGTTTGTAATGCTCTACCTGTGCCCCAATAGAATTTACTTTGGACATCATTGGTTGTATTGTAAAACGGTATGGATTCAATCATGCCAGGATTTAGATATTTGCCGGCTTTGCCTGTTGTGGGAACAACTGGTACCGTTGGGCCTGGGCCTATAGGAACTACTGGAGTGGCTACACCGCCGTCTCCGCCTCCATCACCACCTCCATCACCACCTCCATCGCCGGTATCACCCGTGTCTCCAGTATCATCTCCGGTATCATCTCCGGTATCATCACCAGTGTCATCGCCAGTGTCATCACCAGTGTCATCACCAGTGTCATCGCCAGTGTCATCGCCAGTGTCATCACCAGTATCATCTCCAGTGTCGTCTCCTGTGTCATCACCAGTATCATCACCAGTATCATCTCCAGTATCATCTCCAGTATCATCTCCAGTATCATCACCGGTGTCATCTCCTGTGTCATCGCCGGTATCGTCTCCACTGTCGTCTCCGGAATCGTCACCCGAATCATCTCCACTGTCACCAGTATCACCAGTATCACCAGTATCGCCAGTATCGCCTGTGTCACCTGTGTCACCACCGGCATCACCACCTGCGTCACCACCTGCGTCACCACCGGCATCACCTCCGGCATCACCACCTGCGTCACCTCCGGCATCTCCACCAGCGTCTCCGCCACCTCCGTCGCCACCACCTCCATCACCACCACCGCCATCTCCTCCGCCACCTCCGTCGCCTCCACCTCCATCACCACCACCGCCATCATCAAATTCCATTAAACCTGTGTATGGATTGACAGCGCCGGATCCGCCATGTTCTTTTAACAAGTCTACTTCATCTGGATTGATGTGAGCCACAATGGTATCTTCACCGCGTCCGTGTTTAGCCAGTTCTTTAGCTAGGCGTGCTAGATCAGCGTCACTTAGTGTGCTGAAATCAATTTGGTTCTGTTTTTTCTTCATGGGGGTGATGTCCTGTCTTATTGCATATTTATGCTAAAATTTTGATCAATATATTGGACCAAAGTCTGGATCACGTTTGAACTTTTCCACGTAGGCTTTCCATGACATGGCAAAGTCTTCGCAGGTAAACAAACTGATTAGTTCTTTTTGTTTAACATAGTTCTCAGGATGTGAGGCCTGTGTTTTGTTGATCAATGTGGCATACTGACCGGCTAGGGGCAAACCAAATGCTTCTAAAGTCTTGGCGGCTGTCTTCAATGTGTTTTGACTACCAGCTACATCATCTACCAACAGTATAGGTAATCCTATGGCGCGGCCTTCTGTAAAGTTTAATAAGCCGTAGACCTTACGTGCTTTCTTTAAACTGATCATTGGTGTGCCCAAGATAGTTGCCATGGCCAAGCCTAGGGGAACTCCAGCATCTTCACATGCTCCAATTTGCACATGCTTGTCGGGCAGTTTATCTATCAACAGTTCAGCCGCGGTGAACACAAACTTGGGATCAAACATACAACGGCGTAGATATATCTGCCATGTGTAATTTGTATTGGCTCGCTTGCCCGGCAACTTGTGGCCACCGGGTGCTACTCTGTATACTGCACGATGTTCTATTTCGTCACGTAGGTATTCCCACTTGGCGGCTTGTGCCGCTTGGGTGGCTATGTTCTGCAATTCTTGTGCTCTTTGACTATTCATTTCTTTTCCTTTTCTATTAAAATTTAACAACTTGAACGCTAATGTTTCTGTTGCCTAACTTGCTCTGTGAAACTTCACAGGCTCCAGTATCATTTATCACTCTAAACAACAAATCTACCCTGTACAAATAATAAGCACTGCCAGGATTGTCAATTACGTTGGAGAACACAGTTTCTTCCACGGGCAGTGTGGCTGTGCCTATGGCCACGGCATATTGATAAGTTTGTAGTGCCACAGTTTGATCATAGAAATATTGAAACTCTGTATTGGTCAATGTCAATGCCGGCACAGCCACGTATCTGTTAATGGCCACAGTATACTCTAGAGTTGTTGTCGCTGTGGCAGTGTATGTTATGGTGTTGTCCATTTGAGCACTGATGAACACACGATCCAAATTACCATTGACAGTGACATTGCTGGCACAGTCTGTGGTATTCCAATATACGCTGCCGGGAAAGCCTGGACTTACACCCACCACAGGAGGTTGTAGTGTATTGCTGACTTTGATTGATCCACCGGTGCTGGTACCCGCGTTGGCAATGTCCACAGCACTTTGCAGTGTCACTGTGCTTTCAGTGCAGGCCACAACCCCGGGCCCTGTATACAATCCATTATAATATGCGCTGCCAAATATCAAAGGCAGTGTGCCTAGTTCAAAGGGCGGTGTGGGCTGTGCTGTGGCAAAGGTCACTATAATAGTTCTTGCATCCTGCCAAGCTATTGTGCCAATTGCAATGGGTGCAACATATAGTACCGCAGGAGGTAAATTGTAAAATGTCACAGCACCCTGCACTGCACCCACATTGGCCACGGTAAGGGGAACTATCCATGGCGTATTGATTTCATCATAGTCAACGCTGACCAGCGCACCTGCGGCTATGTTAGTGCCATATACATATTGTCCTATGGCAATCTTACTAGGTATATTGGCATCATTTTGTCTTAGACTGCCGGGATCACTGACAGTAAGTTCTGTGCTACCACTGGCACCATGCCCGGGTGTGGTATAGCCTGCCACCGTACTGGGCTGACGCACATTGCCACGTAGCCATGCTGTGAAACTGTCACTGAAGCCAGAGAAGTTTTGCCCTAGGCCTGATGGGCCACTCAGCGCATAGTTGATGGCCTCAACTAGACTTTCACTGTCCTTACGTGCATATTCAACTGGAAACTGTGCCATTAACGATCATCCTCTACTTGTGTATACTGCCACGTGATGCCTGTGACCATCCATATTTGTTGATTACTGCTGTTGCTCATGTTAACGCTGTTGACGCGATAAGCATTTTGATTATACTGCATCCATGGATATTCTGTGTCACTGCTGATCACGCCTGTGTTAACACTCGCAGGAGCTTGTCCCACGCTGTTAGCACCTTTGAGAGTGACGCTGAGATCACCTATCAAATTGGTTGACACTGTGCCACTGAGCGTCTGCGGTCCAGCTGTTGTGCCCAACCAACTAACACTGGTAGTGGTACAGGTAGTCACAGTCTTTACACCATTGAAGCCATTGGGACTAACGTTTTCAATCAGTATGGTATCACCTGAGTTGAAGGGTGCGCTTTCCTGTTCTGCAAATGTCACTGTGTTGTAAGTGCCATCCGTTGACGCTGTTAATGTAGTAAAGCTGGCTGCACTGATTGGAACTTCATTGTTGTTCAAGTTCACAAACTCTGGCAGTATCCTATGCACCAGCAACTTACCACTGTAGTCATTCAACAGTTTTAAGTTGTCACGTTCAAAGTAACTGCTGATTAGTCCATCAGGATTTTCTGTGGTTGATAAGAAAGCATAACCTTGATCCTTCTGCACAATCTTCTGCGCTGATTCTCCTCTAGCATAGATCACTGTTCTACTAGCAGGACGGTATAACCATGTGCCTGAGGTTGGACTATAGAAACGCACAGGACTTTCTGCGGCTGCTGTGGCTGCTGTAACATCACGGGGAGCATTCCAACAGTCTAGGTCATAACGATATGAAATCATCTTGTTGGGCACACCATACGTAGTGATAGCCACTGTTAGGCCTGTTGTTGTACCGGCCGTAGTTGTTATAGCACTACCGTTTGCTGTTGCGCTTAGTGTAAACGTTGTTGATCCGTTTGTGGCAATGATATAATAGGTTGTAGGACTTGTGTAGCCTGTTATTGAACCAGATCCGGATAACGTGCCGCTGATCGTAATAGCTTGCCCTAGAACCAACGTAGTAGCATTACAGCTAAACTGACCTGCTGTACCTGCTATAGCAACTCCACTTAGATTATTATAAGCGGCAGCATCCACAGTAGGATAATATATCTCAATTTGGTTACGCTGTGTGTTGGCCTGCATGTAAATTCTATCTGTGTAACGTTGATCAATTTGATTAAAGAACCAATTCTTTACACGTTGATTACCCAAGCCCACGAACTGTGTACCATCAAAGGCCCATACGTCTCTGGCATCAATACCATAGATAACTTTGTCTGTGTTAGCAAAACAGTTTGCCGATAATAATCCTCGTCCTTGATTAAACAATCTAACACCTAGGATAGGAGCATTGGTAGTTGTATAGTTGATAGGACTGAACACCACTGTGTCCCAATAACTGCATAGAAACAACTGACCATTACAAGGGAAAGCATCTAGGCTGGCTCCTCGCAGTGGAACTTCAAGTTGGTTGGCCACGTTCAATATGGTAGGTGTCCATGTTAAAGGAGCAGTCTCAAGTCCAAAGTTCTGGCTCCACTGTACGGTAACAGGATATTCTTCTGTTTGTCCAGTGGTCTTATTTGTAGCTGTTAAGTTACCTGCAACTAGAATACTACCAACGTTGGGTGTATTGTATAAGCGCATCCATCCTGCGTGTACTGCACTCCAATTGGGATTATAGTTCCATGAATATTCCGGTGCCACTGTGCCTATACTGTTGCCAGGATATACTGTGCCGATACCATTGGGAGCGTTAAAGTTTATTGTTGATGTGGTCGCTGATACAACTTCAAAGACACCATTAAAGTAATTGTTGACGTTGGCGATCTGTATATTTTCTCCTGCTGTAAAGGGCGCTGATGGCTGTGTTTGGTCTAAGGTAATTTGATATTCTGTATTACTAATGTAGGTAATGTTTGATATGCCCATGGGTATTTGATTACTGTACATGATCATGCGAGGTAATTCTGGACCCACCGTGCCTGCTGTTGTCTGTGCGCCCCATGTGCCTGTTAATGCATAACTCACGCTGGTAGTGGTTGATGCAGTGACTACATATGTGCCTTGATACTGCGCTGGCACAATGGTTGATACTGCAATGGTTTGTCCCACGTAGAAAGGAAAGTATACAAATGTCAGGCCGGTAGTAGCACCTGGCAGTGTAGTAACTGCTGTGCCACCTAGTGTAGTGCTCAATGTGAATTCATTAAAGCCATTTGTTGCTATAATGAAATATGTTGTGGGCGTGGTATAACCTGTAATTGCCGGAGGCTGAATGCTGAATGTGAGTCCAGTGGTAGATCCCACTGTGGTAACTATGGCCGCTCCACCTGTGGTCTTAAGCGTGAACAGGGTGGATCCATTGGTAGTGGCAATCACGTAGGTAGTGGGATCACTATAAGCTGTGATCGTGCCCGTGCCTGAGAGCGTACCCGATACGATGACTTGCTGTCCTACCAACAGTGTAGTTGCC
>Ga0114977_10001081_pt1 | contig 17903 bp, 18 predicted proteins | sample S_130805_MF_Meta_FD_87026 | JGI IMG/M metagenome (GOLD analysis project Ga0114977, IMG submission 87026) | Freshwater microbial communities from Lake Simoncouche, Canada to study carbon cycling - S_130805_MF_MetaG | ecosystem: Environmental > Aquatic > Freshwater > Lake | place: Lake...
ATCAGTGGCTGTTGGTTGCTTGGCGGTTGCGCTTCTCGTCATCAATAACTTGCGTGATATTCCAGGAGATACCGAAGTTGGCAAAGTAACTCTTGCGGTACGGCTAGGCGACAAGAAGACACGTTCGTTGTACAACTTGTTGTTCGTGGCTTGTGGGGTGGCGATTGTGTTGTGCGCATCATCTCGACGCGGATCTATCGTCGGACTGCTTGGGCTCGTGGTGGCTATTCCGGCTATTCGGACTGTGCGAAGTGGCGCTACTGGACGGGATCTTATTGCTGTATTGGCAACTACCGGAAAAACACAAATGGCAACTGGGTTGTTGTTGTCGTTAGGTCTCTTGCTCTAGAGGGTTGCGAGCCAGTTCGACAGAATCTCGGCCGTTTTGGCGGGTTGCTCGAGATGAACGCTGTGCCCTGCATCCTCGAGGATGTGAAGCGTGGCGGTTTCGCCAATAAGTTCATGCATTCGGCGAGCATGTTGACAAAATGCTTCGTCGTGCGCACCTGCGATGAGCAAGACAGGCATTGAGAGTGTGGGCAATTTATCCACAAACTTTGTTGGGTACCAGTTCCGCACTTTCGCAAACTTGTGGCGAGTGATGCGGCCGAGTTCGTACATCGTTGAGCGATGTCCTGTTGGTCTTCTGGCAACAATGCAAACATGGGTTTGGCGAGCCACTCCTGCATGAATTGTGGTGTGCCAACTTGTTCGACATGATCAGCTAATTCGTTGTCTGCATCTCGACGATGCTGTCGCTGAGCTGGATCAATAATGCCTGCAGTTCCACTCAATAGAACGAGGCCCTGCACGGCGTTCGGGTGTTGAACGGCAGCGTGCAGGCAGATGCGCGCGCCCATGCTGTATCCCACATAAATTGCAGATCCGCAAGTGTCAACTAATGCGTCAGCGGCACCCGAAACATCAGTCGCTACATGTTGAGACTCGCCGTGAAATGGGGCATCGACAGATATCGCGTTGAACCTTGCAGATGAAACAAGTAATTCGTTGATAAGCCCAAGCATGGAGCGTCGAGTTTGTGTGAAGCCATGCACAAAGGCAATAGACCTACCAATGGATGCATCTCCAAGTTGCTCGTACGCAAGGTTCATGAAGTGGATCGTTCGCTGAGTCTTTCGATCACGCGTTCAAACATTTCAACGTCCTGTGCGCCTGGCACTGACCACTGATCATTGAAAATAAATGTCGGCACTGCAGTGATGTCATTTTGCGCTGCCATCTGCAACGATTCTTGAACATCATCAACACACTCATTGCTGAGCAGAAACTGCGTTGCGATATCGCTGGCTATGCCAACTTCGGATGCGCACATTGCAAGTACGTCGACACTCGCGATGTCATCGCCGTCAGTGAAATAGGATTGCATGATCCGCTCTTTGAGATGCCCCTGCACTTCATTGCCGAAGTCGCGTTGTGCCATCACAAGCAATCGATGGGCCATCAGCGTGTTGGCTCGAAGGGCGATGTCCATATGAAAGACGATGCCGTCTTGAGAGGCGATGTTTGTCACATGCGCAAGAATCTGTTGAGCCTTTTCTTCTCCACCGAACTTCTTGGCGTACGCCTCGGCTACAGGCGTCGACTGCCCAATGGGGGCTGTGGGGTCCAGCTGGTAAGGCTTGTAGGAGATATCGAGGTCTACTTCAACCCCGCGAGCCCGCAGATTGGCCACAGCCGTGTCCAGCCTGCGTTTGCCGATGTAGCACCAGGGGCAGACCACGTCAGAGAAGATTTCAACGCGCATAGATGCCACGATAGAGGGGATGACGAGTAGTTCTGCAATCTCGGCGACCTTTTGCGCCACGCTCGTGGACGAGTGGATTCGTTGTGGGGTTGAGCATGCAGTGGTGGCACCCGGCTCAAGGAGCACTCCGATGGCATTGGCAATTGCGGCTCGAAGCGAGTTGAAGCTTCACGTGTTCCATGATGAGCGATCGGCTTCTTTTGCGGCGCTCGGAATTGGATTGTCAAGCAAGGGTGGCAAATTAATGCCAGCAATTCTGTTGTGCACATCTGGAACCGCAGCAGTTGAGTTTCACGCCGCAATTGTAGAGGCGCATTACGCATCGATACCAATGTTGGTGTGTACAGCCGATCGGCCTCCAGAGTTGCAGGGTGTTGGAGCACCGCAGACAATCGATCAACAGAATTTGTATGGTGCTTCAACGCGTCTCTTTGTCGATGCTGGTGTTGCTGACGACACAGAGCGAGATAATTGGCGCCAATTGGCTCAAGAGGTCTTGAGTGCAGCCGTACAAACAGATGCTGGCCCTGTTCATTTAAATTTGCCGTTCAGAGAGCCGCTCGTAGGTATTGCTGAAGCATTGCCTCCCGCCATCGGATCATTTCTCGATAGCTCGATTGAAGACCAACAATCTATTTCGGATGATCTACTTCGCATATTGTCTGCAGCGTGCGAACGTGAGAACGGCGTCATAGTTGCAGGTAATGGCATTGACAACCCAAAATTAGTTCTTAAGCTTGCGCATCAATTGCAATGGCCCGTGTTTGCTGACAGCCGCAGCGGATGTCGTGTTGATGAAAACAATGCTTTCGGCGCAACAATTGTGAGCAACGCCGATGTGTTGTTGCGTGATGCACCAACCGCGCAGTCATGTGTTCCGCGAGTCGTTTTACGTTTTGGTGAACCACCAGTTTCGAAAGTTGTAAACAGCTGGCTACGAGAAAGTAAGTGCACATATCTGGCCGTAAGTGAGACGCTCCAGCTGATAGATCCAGATGGAATTGTTGCTGAGCATGTAGTAGCACAAGCGTCATTTGTTTGTGGAAGTCTCATTGCTGCAGTGCCCGTGAAACCTCAGACTGTATGGATAACAAATTGGGCAAAGATGCAAGCAACGTGCAGTGCTGTTCTTGGGTCGATGTGGAACGACGAAAGTGAATTGACTGAGCCGTCGATCGCGAGAACGCTTGTGGAAGTTCTGCCAGCAGATTCAAATCTTGTGCTGTCATCGAGTATGCCCGTGCGAGATGTTGAATGGTTTAGCGCCCCACGAATTGGCGTGAAGGTGCTGTCTAACCGTGGCGTAAATGGCATTGATGGTGTGGTTTCAACGGCGGTTGGGGTCGCAGCGGAAAGCGGAAAATTGACTGCTCTCTTGATTGGTGATATCGCGTTACTGCACGACACAAATGGAATGCTCAATCTGATGCAACGAGAGGTCGATCTCAAGCTTGTCGTTGTGAACAACAAGGGCGGCGGAATTTTTAGTTTCTTACCTCAGTCGACAACCTTGGACTCACAAAAATTTGAGCAATTATTTGGAACTCCGCACAATGTGGATCTTGGCTTATTGGCACAAGCTCACGGACTGCCGATCGTCACAGTGAAGACTGTTTCGCAACTCAAAGAGGCGCTATTGCAAACGGGTTCTTGGGTAATCATTGTGAACACTGATCGCCTGCAGAATGTTGCTGATCATGATGCGGTGTATACCGCTGTAGCAAAGGCCCTTAGGGACGAATAATCGCTGCAAGCATTGCTTGCAGTTTGGCTTGTGTTTCTGCCAGCTCTGAAAGCGGTTCGCTGTCTGCAACAATGCCACCGCCAGCAAACAGACGCGCGGTCTTGTTGTTGTTTGAGAACTCCGCACAACGAATTGAGACAGCAAAAACTCCGTTACCACGACTATCAAACCATCCAACTGCACCGCCGTATCGTCCACGAGACATGCCTTCAACATCGGAAATGAGTTTCAAGGCTTTGTCGCGAGGAAAGCCACCGAGTGCTGGGGTAGGCGACAGCGCATAGACGGCGTCGAGCACGTGAAGAAATGGTTGGGAAAGACGGCCCGACATATGTGTGCCGAGGTGTTGGACGTTGGCGACTGCGACGATGCTCGCTTCGGGCTCCCAATCGAGGTATGAACACCATGGCAACAACGTGTCATGAACGGCGTCGATGACTATTCGATGCTCGATCTGATTTTTGGCTGATGAAAGTAGCGAAATTGCTAGTTGCGCATCGGTTGCTGGGTCGCCCGTGCGCGGTGCAGTGCCTGCCAATGGATGACTTGATACTTCGCCGTCGAGGATGGAGACGAGCAACTCGGGCGACGCGCCAATGAACCCATCAACCGAAAATTGATAGCTCGAGCCGAAGGAGTTGCGAAGCCGAAGAAGCACTGAATGAATATCGATGGGTTGACTGCTCGTAACGAAAACATCGCGAGCGATAACAGCCTTCTTTATAGCGCCACTGCGAACTGCATCACGAGCGCTCGTGACGGCATTGAGATAAACCTCTACTTCGACCCCTGGCGAAACCTCGTACGAGGACGATGTTGCATTCGGAGCGAGTGATGGGTTTAAATCCAGATCACTGTCATCTATTGAAGTAACCCAGCAACGCCCGTCTTCGGATTTAAAGATGAGCAATTTCGGAAGAATGAAATCATCGTTCTGCGAAGAATCAAATGGGATCGCGCCGATGAGTACGGGGCCACTTCCCGGAGCATTGACAGTGTCGTCAACTTGGATATTTGCAAGAAATGTTTTTGCTTCACGTGATGTGACTCGAGCTGCAATGCCGCGCGTCGCGAATCCAAACCCGTTGCGAACAAATAACATGCCCTCAGAGCCAGCAAAGGCTGTGAGATCAAGTTGATCGACTGTGTATGTCGCTGATACTTCGGAAAGTAGACGCGTGGTAGCGCGCATGGCTATGCCTTAGTCGCGAGAAGCAATTGTGTGAGTCCACCAGAAAGCTGACGGTGTTCAACAGAAGTGAAACCATTGCGCTGCAACATGTCGACCATTGCACTAGGAGATGGAAGATACGCGACACTTTTCGGCAGGTAGTTGTACGCAGCACGATTGGAAAGTAGTCCACCGATTCGTGGAACAATTTTGCCAAAGTAGATGCTGTTGCCCCACTTGATGAGTGGGTTGGTTGGAATGCCAACGTCGAGCAGGGCGATACGTCCTCCCGTTTTCGTAACGCGAGAGAGTTCAGCAAAGAAGATATTCAGGTCAAGCAAATTTCGTAGAGCAAACCCACAAGTAACTCCATCGACAGAGTTGCTTGCGCAAGGTAAGTTCAAAATATCGGTTTGAGTGCGTGGGGCATTACTGCGGTCAGCGATCAACATTCCGAGTGAGAGGTCCATTGAGAGCGGTTGGTATCCGGCCTTTCGCAAGTCAATGCACATATCACCAGTGCCACTGGCTAGATCGAGAATGACACTCTTTGCAGGAAGCCCAAGGCTGCGAATGCCTTTACGTCTCCAACGCACATCGAGCCTAAATGTCATGATGCGATTAACGAGGTCGTAGCGCGGTGCGATGGCATCAAACATGCTTCTCACGGCATGAACTTTGGCCTGTCCCTGAGGCAAGTCGACCGAGTCCCAAGCGTTGTCCACAGCGTTCAGGCTACGACCAGAAGCCGACTCGTGGCAATGTCTCTTGATCGGGCAAACTTGCAAGATGATTGATTTTTCCTTCCCGCCAGAAGTTGAGAAAGTCCGGATGCAAGTGCGTGAATTCATGGACACTGTCGTGCGACCCGAGTGGGATGCGATCGATCAGCATGATCGTTCGCAGGTCGTGAAGACGATTGTGAAGTTGCGAAAAGTTGCGCGAGAAGATTGGAAATTGTGGTTGCCGCATATGCCTGCGGAATGGGGCGGCATGGGTCTTGGTCCGACAGCCATGGCGGCAGTTTCGGCTGAAGCAGCCAAAGTCAATATCGGACCTTTCGTACTCAATGCTCAAGCCCCAGATGAAGGTAACCAGCACACGCTGTTGCACTGGGCAACTCCAGAGCAGAAGGAAAAATATTTGCGACCGCTGTGTGAAGGTACGGCACGTTCGTGTTTCGCGATGACAGAACCCGAGGTTGCGGGCAGTGATCCAACCCTTATCAAAACATTCGCTTATCAAGACGGAGATGAATGGGTCATCAACGGCCACAAATGGTTTATCTCCGGGGCACGTGGCGCCCAATTTGCGTTGCTGGTTGCACGAACCGAAGAAGATCCAGATCTGCCTCAGGCCGCAAACTCATGCTTCATCGTTGATATTCCGAGCGAAGGATGGAATGTAGTTCGCGACGTTGAAACCATGTCGGGTGGTCATAACCATTGTGAGATATTGATTAAAGATTTGCGCGTACCGGCAAGCAGCATGCTCGGTGGTCGCGGTCAAGGTCACCTGCTCGGTCAGTATCGATTGGGACCGGCTCGACTTGCGCATTGCATGCGATGGATAGGTCAGGCCGAGACAGCTCTTGACATGATGGTCGCGCGTTCACTCGACAGATACTCACACGGTTCGATCTTGGCAGAGAAGCAGGGTATTCAGTGGCTGATTGCAGATTCTGCGATGGAGCTATACCAATGCAAACTTATGGTGTTGCATGCTGCGTACAAGATTGAGCATGGACTTGAATTTACGAGCGAAGTCTCGATGGCAAAGCATTTTGTCGCGAACAGCTTGTGGCGCATCGTTGACCGCGCAATTCAAGTGCATGGCGCATTGGGCTACTCAACAGATACACCTCTTGCTGGTATGTTGCAGCAAGCACGATGGAGTCGGTTTGCCGATGGTGCAGACGAGATTCATCAAATGCGAATTGCGCAACGCACAATTGCTGCGTATAAAGATCACGGTTCGACAAAGAAAGCCACTGGAGATTTGCCATTATGACAAAGCAACACATCACATTTGGAGTGTTCATCCCGCAAGGCTGGAAGATGGAGCTCGTAAAAATTCCAACTGCAGCTGAGAAATGGCAGGCATCCGTAGATATTGCGCTGCGTGCCGAAAAGCTTGGATTCGATTCGATTTGGGTCTACGACCATTTTCATAACGTGCCGCGTCCGGCTCATGAGGCAGTTTTTGAGTGCTGGACGGTAATGGCAGCGATAAGTCAGCTAACAACCAAGATTCGACTTGGGCAGATGGTTGGTTGTGCGTTGTATCGACCACCGGCGTTGCTTGCGAAGATCACATCAACACTTGACGTGATTTCAGGTGGCCGTTTGGACTGGGGCATCGGTGCCGGTTGGTACGAAAATGAATTTAGAAGTTACGGCTATCAGTTTCCAGTGCCAAAAGATCGTATTGGTATGTTGCGTGAGACTGTTGAGATCGTAAAGATGATGTGGTCGCAAGAAGAAGCGACGTACGAAGGCAAGTATTACCAAACATCGCGAGCTAACTGCGATCCGAAACCTTTGCAGAACCCACATCCGCCGATTTGGATTGGTGGAGGTGGCGAGCAATTGACACTACGTGTTGTTGCACAACATGCCGACTATTCAAACTTTGGTGGTTCGCCAGAAGATTTTGCTCGCAAGGTTGAGATATTGAAAGGTCATTGTCTCAGCGTTGGTAGAGATGCGGATGAGATTGGAAAGACGATTTCTGGTGAAATTCTCATTCGTGATACGGAACAAGAGTGCCGGGAGTTTCAGATTGCCAGTGGACGTGGAGATCAATTCGAGACTTGGCAGCGATCCAATATTGTTGGCACACCAGAACAGGTTGCAGAAAAGATCGAGCAATACATCAAAGTTGGATGTACTGGTTTTATTCCATGGTGTGTCGATTATCCGAGCACGCACACGATGGACGAGTTCGCCAAGATCATGGCGAAATATCGTTAACTAGTTAAACGTTTAACTAGTAGTAATAACGGAAGATGAGCTCAGCAACGCACGACGGCTTTGTTGCACCCTCAACTTCAAAAGTTGTTTCAACAACAACTTGAGCTCCACCAGCAATGTCGTCTACTTGCAAGAGTTTCGCGCCTGCTCGAATTTTTGAACCAACCGGAACAGGTGACATGAATCGAATCTTGTTCGCTCCGTAATTGACACCCATCTTGGTGCCTTCGTGTCGCCAGATACCAGCCATCAAAACAGGAGCAAGTGACAGCGTGAGGTATCCGTGAGCGATGGTTTGACCGAATGGACCGGTCTTTGCTTTCTCAACATCAAGGTGGATCCACTGATGATCGCCTGTCGCATCGGCAAAAAGCTGAACTTGTTCTTGAGTGACTGTCATGTAGTCGCTGAAACCCAAGTGCTGGCCTACATGAGCTTTGAGATCTTCGTGGTCTTTAATGATTGTTGTCATGCTCAAAGTTTAGCGATACCAGATGCGCTGGTGCTCACGGGACTGGGTGTGGAGGAGAAGAGCTATGAGCGCAATGTCAAAAGCACTGCTGATCACAGAACCACCGAAGACTCGTCCCGTGAAATAATCGGTGAACTTGATCGGGGTGTTGAGTACAAAGTCTGAAGCGACAGACCTTACGGCCAATAAGCGAAGCACGACGGGAGAGAAGGCGGCCGCGATACTGAGTCGATACCCAATCTTGCGTTCGTTTGCCATCAGCAAACCACCCGTTACATACAGGGCCACCGACACGATTCCGAGAAGGAAACCGAACGAATAGCGGTATCGCAGATAGCCAAGATGTCCGCTTTTGTCGAGCACGCTCACGAGGGCAAAAAACCCGTCGAAGTACAACAACCAGGTAGCGATTTGCAGCGTTTGGGGCTGCATACGGTCAAACCACTTTTTGGGGTCGATGTTTTGCATCTTTGCATTATGGCAGCGCCAAGTCCCGAGGGGGCACATCATCTACTCGTAGCCTGTACTGCATGCGTTCTGGTTTCGTGTCTTTTGTTGGTCGGCCGAATGTTGGTAAATCAACGCTGCTTAACGCAATCTGTGGAAAGAAAGTCAGCATCGTTTCTGACAAGCCACAAACTACGCGTAATCGAATCCGTGGGGTCTTGACAACAGCGGAAACCCAATTGATTTTTGTTGATACTCCAGGTATTCACAAAGCGGTGAGCGCTCTTGGCGAGAGAGTAAATGCCACGGCGATTGAATCGACAAAAGATGTAGATGTTGTGTGTCTTGTGATTGATGCGACACAAACATTTGGCACCGGTGATAAATATGTGAGCAGCCATATTGACATGTCGAATGCAGTCGTGATTCTGAACAAGATTGATAGAGCTGAGCCTGCAAAAATCCTGAAACAGCTACAGGCGCTTTCATCCTTGGGTGCCGCTGAGTATTTTCCTATTAGTGCCAAGTCCGGCGATGGGGTCGCTGAACTCACCGCGTATTTGGCCTCGCGTATGCCAGAAGGAGAACTCTTGTATCCAGATGACATGGTCACTGAGACGCCGGACAGCGTGTGGATTGCTGAGTTGGTGCGTGAACAGTTGCTCGAGAATACTCATGAAGAACTGCCGTACTCCATTGCGACACGAGTAACAGAATATGAGCCGCCTCGAATTCGTTGTGAGATTGTCGTTGAGCGCGAGAGTCAAAAAGGAATGGTCATTGGCAAAAATGGTGCAATGCTCAAGATTGTTGGAACCAATGTGCGTCGACAGTTGCCAAGCGGAACGTTTTTAGAACTTGCGGTTGTGGTTGACAAAAATTGGCAGCAGCGACCGGAGCGCGTGGAGCGACTGGGCTACTAATCAAGTTCTGGCAATTACTACTGCTGATTGATGAGTGATGAGTAGTCATCGAATGTGACTGCCACTCCGCTTGCGACAGAATCTCCACGGCCTCGTGGCACAGAGATGAGTTTGCCGTCGACACTAAAGAGAACTTGCCCGACGCCAGGTCGGCTCGTCAGAGTCAAAACAATTTGAGCAATAGCAAGTTTTTGGTCGAGCCCTGAAAGCGAATTGAGAAATGCACGCGTGGCATCAACTCTGGCCACGCCACGGATGACGTCAACACTTGCTGCAAATGTTGTCGGGAGGGCGGTGCGAAGACCAACGAACTCAGGGCTTGTGCTCGGACCTTCAACGAGAGAAGACAATGCCTGAGCTGGGTTGGCGGGGCTTGCAACATTGCGCTGCACTTTGATGATCCTCGAGTTGGAGATAAAAAATAGGTCGATTGGCTCGGAAACGGCAACGGGCAAGGAGTCTGTGGCGATGATGTCTGGAATCGTTGTTGTGGTCTGAGGGATAGTCGTCTGAGGAGCATTGAGACCAAAAGGAATATCATCGGAAGCAACTTGTTGGTACGAGCCACTGCTAGGTACTGCACATGAAGAAACAACAGCCAATAACAGCAGGGATTGCCACATGGCTGAAGTGGACTTTCGCCTATTCACGATTGATCCGTTCGTCTGATTGTGACAACGAATTTTGCGCCACCCGTTGGAGAGTCTTCAACATGGGCGGTGCCGCCAAGTGTTCGTGCATGCTCTTGCACAATTGCTAAGCCAAGTCCGCTGCCAGTTGAGAGCCGTGCTGCGGTACCACGCGCGAAACGCTCAAATATTCGATTTCGTTCACTCAGCGCGATTCCTTGTCCAGCGTCTTCAACACTCAGAACAAAATGGTCAACTTGTCCATCGAGCGATACGCGTGTGGCCCCGCCGCCGTGATCACGAGCATTTTCGAGCAGATTCAAAAGTATGCGTTCCACACGCCTGCGGTCAACCATTACGGAATCGTCAATTTCGGTTGAACCCTGCAACGTAGGTAGCGAATGCGTTAAAGCAACTTGGTCAAATCCGTGTCTCGACATAATGCGTTTAATCAGATCAACAAGTCGCACATTGTCAAGGTTGTTTTCACTCGCACCCGCATCAAGTCTTGAAAGTTCAAGTAGATCCACAACAGTGCGATCGAAGCGCTTGACCTGAGAAGCAAGAATGTCAATCGCTTCTTTGTTGCGATCAGAGAACTCTGCCCGTTTTGATACGAGGACATCTACTGCAGCGCCAAGAGCGGTTACGGGCGAACGCAACTCGTGACTCACATCGCTGGCAAATCGTTGCTCTCGTTCGATTCGTTGCTGCACAGCATCGGCCATGTCATTAAAGGAGGTGACAAGTCTTTCCAAGTCAGGGTCTGTTTCAATTTCGAGTCGAGTATCGAGACCCCCGGTAGCGATGTCGTCTGCAGCACCCGTCACTCGCAGAAGAGGTCGCAATACATTTCGGCTCGTAGTCGATCCAAGAAATGCAGCTGCAACGGTAATGAGAATTACACCGATGAGCAGAGTCGTTTGAATGGTGCCAAGTGTTGTCGCTACGTCGGCTAGTGGAAATGCCTCAAAGTACTGAGCGTGGATGGAGGGGATTGACACCCCAATTGCCTCATACGGACTGGAGTCGAATGTGAATCGTTGTCGACCGGTGCGGCCCTGCAACGTTTGAGTGACAAGTTCTTGTGGCAAATTTGATTGCGTGAACCGAAGTGGCTCTTGTGCATAAAAGTATTCGCTCTCGGCGTTGCTGGCGTCAAGGTGTAAAACTGCGTAGCCACCGCGCTCGCTACGAATGTTGGCTATGAGTTGGTCTACGTCTGAAGGACTCTCTGCGAAGAGCGTTCGCACAAGTTGCGCGTTGTTGAATGCTTGGCGCTTGGCGACTTCGCTTCGTTGACTGAGCAGATAAGAGCGAGTGCTGGCAAATGTCACGATGCTCAGGGCTAGGGCTGCCGCAAATGCACCGAGACTGAAGAACAAAACCATTCGACCGCGAAGACCAAACAGATTTGGAAAGCGTCGAACGTCCCTCATGCCCTAAGCATGGCAGGAAGAAGGGGAGATCCGAACCGGTGAGGATCAAGGGGGAGCATGATCGCCCACCGGTTCGATGGCTCTATTGTTGTTGACTGATTTGACACCCACGCACGATTTTTGTGCGTTTTTAGTAACAATTTGCTGATTTCGGGCAGACTGCTGAGATGCATTCGCTGCTTTTTATCGAGGACGACACAGCGATCAGAACCGCCTTGCGACTAGCCCTTGAAGACGAGGGCTACATGGTCCGTGAGGCTCGAGATGGTGCGGATGGGCTAGCAAAGTTTGCCGAGAATTGCCCAGATTTGGTTTTGCTTGATCTTCGGCTTCCCGACATGTCGGGTTTTGAAGTCTGTCGTCAGCTTCGTGCGCATTCAATCGTGCCGATCATCATGGTGACGGCACAGACCGACACGCATGATCTTGTTGCCGGCCTTGAGGCAGGAGCGGATGACTACGTAACGAAACCGGTCGTTGCAAAAGAGTTAGCCGCAAGAATCCGCGCAGCATTGCGACGTACGCATTTTGTCGAGGCTCTTGCAGTTGGATCCGATCACCATCTTCAAAGATTCGGCGATGTTGAACTCAATCGGCAACTCAACGTGGTCTCTAAAGATGGAGTTGAATTGAGTCTTACAAAAACAGAATTTCATTTACTGTGCGAGTTTGCTGATCATCCTGGGATGGTGATGTCGCGAGATCAATTGCTCGAGCGAGTTTGGGGTTACGAGTATCTCGGAGACTCTCGATTAGTTGATGCACACATTCGTCGCTTGCGAGTGAAGATTGAAGACCAGCCGATGAATCCTGTGATCATCCAAACTGTGCACGGTATGGGATACAAACTTGTTGCCAAGTAGGACATTCGTAATGTCACGTAAGGCTTCGTAGAAAAGATTCAGCTTCTTCAAGATCAACAGTTCGCGGCATTGGTGGGAGCGTGGCAACCAGTGTTTTGCCGTAACCCTTGGTTGCAAGTCGTGGATCGAGAATCGCAACGACTCCTCGATCTGTTTGCGAGCGGATGAGTCGGCCTGAAGCTTGGGCAAGTTGGGTTGCTGCAAGTGGAATATCAATCTCGTTGAAGTAGTACCGACCAATGACGTCTCGCCGCGCGCTCAACAATGGTTCATCTGGACGAGGAAATGGAATTTTGTCAATGATAACGAGGCTCAAAGTTCGACCAGGAACATCAACGCCTTGGAAAAATCCGGCAGTGGCGAATAGGCATGTCGACTCTTCTGCTGCAAAGGCGTTGATGAGAGCCATCTTGGGCAGATCATCTTGACGCAAAATAGTGAATGGCAGACGCTTTGCCATTTCGTCTGCGGCTAGATGCATAGCTCGGTACGTAGTGAAGAGGGCGAGCGTCCTGCCACCTGCTGCAAGTATCAAACGCTCGATCTCATTGTGAAGGGCGTCATCGCGCAATGGACTATTCGGTTCAGGTAACTGCTTCGCGCAATACAACAAACTTTGCTCGTAGTCGAACGGACTACCAACATCGATGACATCGACGGAATCTTCTGCAAGGCCAATGCGGTTTGGTAGAGAAAGCGGAATTGTGGCGCTCGTGAGGATCGCTGTGCGTTGATTCCAGACATTTTCTATCAACGAAGGTCCAACGTCGAGCGGAGCAATCTCAAGGACTGGCCGATCTTTTGAGCCACTTACGAACGCAACGCGTCCTTTTAACTCCATGAGGGAAATATCTACAGAGTCAATCAGTCGTGTCGACAAGGTTTGTGCACGAAGAGCTCGCTGCTTAGCGGATTCGTCTTTGCTGCTGATGCCACGCAGCATCTCAAGGGCGGAATCCACCTTGAGCCTCAAGTTGATGAGTGTGTTTTGAATTTCGTCGGGTAGGGGCATCGACAAACGCTTGTCGACAAAGGGTGTGAGTTGCGCATGAAGGTCATTGGCGATCTGGTTGAGAGAACCGCTCATGGCGTCATCCCGGATGATCGCACGTATTGATGCTGCGACTGCATTGACTCGACTTGGTCCAATTTCGGTGCTTACCGATGCACTGATGACATCTTCAAGTTGATGAGCTTCGTCGAAAACCACAACTTCATGCTCCGGAAGCAACGCACCACCAGTCGCGATATGTAGACCGTATATGTGGGTGTTCACAACAATGACGTCTGCATCGGCGGCTTTATCTCGCGCACGCTCAGCAAAGCAACGTGAACCCGCAGGACAGCGTTGTGCACCGGGACATTCGTCGCTTCCTACGCTGACCATGCGCCACGCCTGATCGCTTGGGCTCCACGTCAAATCGCCTTGATCGCCAGTGTCGGTTTGTGTGGCCCATTCGGTCAACTTTGCAATTTCGCTGGTGACCTTTGCAGGAGTCGTTTCAAGATCGAGTTTTGAATGCTTCGGGGAAACTATTTCATCGACTCGTTGAGCACAGATGTAATTGCTTCTGCCTTTTAATATCGCCCACGAGATATGACGATTCAATTGCTTACCCAACACATCAGAGAGTAGTGGCAGATCGTTTGCTGCAAGTTGATCTTGCAAAGCCTTCGTGTAGGTGGATACGACTACTCGCTTTCCAGATGCGATGAGGGGAACCAGGTAACCAAGAGTTTTGCCAGTCCCGGTACCTGCCTGAACTATCAGGTGCCGTTTGGTGTCGACGGCGAGGGCGATAGCAACCGCCATTTCATTCTGACCTTGGCGTTCTTCGGCTTGAGGTAATGCTGCTGTGACGGTGTGCAAGAGCTCGAGAGTCTTGCGTTGAATTGTTTTGTCGCTCACTTGCGAAGTAACGCCAATGCTTTATCAATCTCTGATGCGTCAAGGTCGGGCCAAGAACGTTCAGTGAAGTACACCTTTGCTCGAGCAATCTGCCATAACAGAAAATTTGAGATACGACTTTCGCCGGAGGTACGGATCAAGAGATCGACGTCAGGCAATTCTGAACTATAAAGATGAGACTGCATATCCTCGGATGTGATGGATGCAGTGCTGCTAGTTTCGCTGATGCATCGTTGTGCGGCACGCAATAATTCGGCGCGACTTCCGTAGTCAAAAGCAACTGTGAGCACCATTCCCGTGTTGGTGGCGGTATCGGCAATGGCTTGACGAATTGCTCGCTGTACAAACGCAGGCGTGCGAGCACCTGGTTCGTCGAAGGGTCGGCCGATCCAGTTTATTCGCACATTGTTTGCGTTGAGTTCTTGGATGCGGCCAAAGAGTCTTTTGTGCAGCGAAAGGATGTGTCGAACTTCGGCCTTTGGTCGAACCCAATTTTCGGTAGAGAATCCAAACACTGTGAGATATGCAATTCCACGAGAAGATGCAATGCGAACGATTTCGGCAAGGTTTTCTTCGCCCGCAGTGTGCCCTTCGGTGCGAGGCAACCCGCGGCGTTTGGCCCAACGCCCATTGCCATCCATGATGCATGCCACGTGCGGGCCGGGAATTGGAAGAATTGCATTCATTGGAAGCACCATCGTAAGGCTTCATGCGACAATAGGGGGATGGCCAAGAGGACTCCAAGTACTGCGCATGGCCAAGCCGCCAGCGAAGGAGGACTCGCTCACGTTTTGGTATGTGGGGGCACCTTGCAAGAGTGGAGCCAGGCAAGTGTTGGGGAATGGAAGTTACAACTCGACACATTCGTTGACTCAGTGCATGACTCGGGGGCTCGATGGCTATCAGTGTGCCCATACGGTGGCGCGAGTGGTGCAGAAGATGAGATTGCACTAACTGTTTTGAATGCATGCGGAGGGCAACGTAACGGAAACAGGATTTCGTTTATTGCAAAAGACGGATTGGTCGTAGTTGTTGATCTATGTGCCGATGGCAGAGAGAGATTTACGACTGCACTCAACGAAATCAACCGAAAAAATGGTGACGAGCGCAAAGATAGAGATGTCAGTGAAGCAATGTTGCGAGCCGCAATGTTACCGCCTGGTTTTGTTGACCCCGATCTGATTTTGGTATTTGGCTCTCCAACGCAAATTCCACCGAGTTTGATGTGGGAACTGAGCTACAGCGAGCTTGTGTTTTTGGACGTGTCGTGGCGTAAATGCAATGTTGAACATGTTCAGATGGCCATCAACGACTTTCAGCGCAGAGATCGTCGATTTGGTGGTGTTGACTCGTGAATCAATATCGCGACAAGGGCGTGGTGTTGCGCACCTACAAACTTGGTGAAGCCGATCGCATCATTGTCTTGATGACGCAAGAACACGGCAAGGTGAGAGCCGTTGCGAAAGGTGTTCGTAAAACCAAGTCAAAAATTGGCGCACGACTCGAAGTGCTGAGTCATGTCGAAGTGTTGTTGTACAAAGGTAAAGACCTTGACACTGTCAACCAGGTTGATTTGATCGAATCATCTGCGCCGCTACATGCAGACCTGGACCGACTAACACAGGGACTTTCAATGTTGGAGGCAGTAGACATGATCGCAGATGATCGACAGCCCGCCCCACATCTGTATCGCATGTTGGTTGGCGCACTGAACGCACTTGCCCAACACGCTTCGCCATTGGTGCTGGCAGCGTTTTATTGGAAGCTGCTTGCAGCAGAAGGAGTGTGTCCTCAGATGGAGAGATGCGTCACCTGCAACTCGGATGCACCGCTTGTGGCATTCGACATGATCCAAGGTGGTGTGCAGTGTCGGGAATGTCGTACCGGTGTCTCCATGAGCCAAAGCGCAATTCTCCTTTTGCAGCAAGTACTGGGCGGGCAATTAAATTTTGCTCTCGCTCAGGCAGCAACACCGGCAACTGCCGAAATAACTCATTTGGCAACGCAATCAATGGAGCACCATATTGAACGGCGCCTTCGTTCGGTTGCGATGTTTGAGCGCGGCTAATAGACGCATGTAGTAAACGTGACAAGTTTGGATATGTAGCTGGTTGTAGTCTGTATCAATGCCCGCGTCCGATCTTGAGCAAATAGTCAACCTTTGTAAGCGTCGTGGCTTTGTCTATCCAAGTGCCGAAATTTATGGCGGTTTTCGCTCTTCTTACGATTACGGTCCGCTCGGATCTCTGATGTTGCGAAACGTGAAAGATGCTTGGGTTCGCGCGATGGTCCAAGAGCGTGACGACGTGATGTTGATCGACGCAGCAATTTTGGGACCTCATGCTGTGTTCGAAGCCAGCGGACACTTGGCGAACTTCAGCGATCCATTGGTCGATTGCACTGTGTGCAAGAAGCGATTTCGTGAAGACCAACTTGATGATCGAGATTGTCCTCAGAAGATGAAGGGTTGCACGTTCACGGAAGCTCGCGCCTTCAATCTCATGTTTAAGACACATGCCGGTCCGGTCGAGGGTGAGGGCACAGACGTGTTTATGCGTCCAGAAACCGCTCAGGGAATGTTCGTCAACTTTGCCAACGTATTGCAGACTTCGCGTCGTAAGCCGCCGTTTGGTATTGCTCAGGTTGGAAAATCGTTTCGCAATGAAATCACACCTGGAAACTTCATCTTTCGCACCCGCGAGTTTGAGCAGATGGAAATGGAGTACTTCGTTCCGCCAGCGGAAAGTGCGAAGTGGTACGACTACTGGTGTCAAGAGCGCATGAACTGGTACGTCGAGTACGGAATACCTGCAGACATGTTGCGGCTGCGTGCTCATGCTGCAGATGAGCTGTCTCATTATTCGGCTGGCACAAGCGATATTGAATTCAAGTTCCCATGGGGCTGGGGAGAACTTGAAGGCATTGCTCAACGAACCGATTTTGACCTAAAGCGCCATGCAGAGTTTTCAAAACAGAAGCTGGACTATTTTGATCAGGCAACGAATGAACGGTACGTTCCTTTTGTTGTTGAGCCTGCAGCAGGCGCCAATCGTACGATGGCAGCCTTCTTGCTTGCCGCCTACGACGAAGATGTTGTGAATGACGAACCGCGCACGGTATTGCGTTTGCACCCACGTCTCGCGCCTTACCAAGTTGCAGTCTTGCCATTGTCGAAGAAAGATACGTTGATGCCGCTCGCCAAAGAGATCTATTCGAAGTTGGCAAAACGCTACATGTGCGAATTTGATGAAACTCAAGCGATAGGTCGTCGATATAGGCGCCAAGATGAGATTGGTACGCCGTATTGCGTAACAGTCGACTTTGATTCACTCGAAGACGGAGCAGTGACCATTCGTGAGCGTGACACCACAACGCAGGAGCGGGTGGCGATTGCAGATCTAGATAATGTGTTGCGTTCCAAAATCGGTTTCTAATACCATTACAAATTCACCAATAAGGAGAGAATCATGAGCAAAGTAGCAATAGCAGTAAAAATTCGAGTCAAGGCCGGTCAACGAGATGCGATGACAGCAGCCGTTCAGCCAGGCCTAGCAACAGCTCAGGGCGAA
>Ga0114977_10001082_pt1 | contig 17894 bp, 24 predicted proteins | sample S_130805_MF_Meta_FD_87026 | JGI IMG/M metagenome (GOLD analysis project Ga0114977, IMG submission 87026) | Freshwater microbial communities from Lake Simoncouche, Canada to study carbon cycling - S_130805_MF_MetaG | ecosystem: Environmental > Aquatic > Freshwater > Lake | place: Lake...
CGGTAGTGGCGGTGCTGCGCAGCCCCTTTCTCACCCAGGGCCCAGCCGTACCAGCCTTCGAGCAAGCAGTGGCCGCCAAGGTTGGTGCTGCCTACGGCGTTGCCACCAACAGCGCCACCAGTGTGTTGCATATTGCTTGCTTGGCGTTGGGGCTTGGCCCAGGCGATCGGCTTTGGACCTCCCCAATTACCTTTGTGGCTTCTGCTAATTGCGGCCGCTATTGCGGCGCCGAGGTGGATTTTGTAGACATCAACCCCGCCACGGGGTTGATGTGCACAACCGCCCTGGCCAACAAACTGAAGCTGGCAGAAGCCAACGGCACGCTGCCCAAGGTGGTGGTGCCAGTGCACTTGGCCGGCAGCAGTTGCAACATGGAGGAGATCGGCCAACTGGCTGAGCGCTATGGCTTTGCCGTACTGGAGGACGCCAGCCATGCGATTGGTGGCAGCTACCAGGGAGAACCTGTTGGTAATTGCCGCTTTAGCGCTATTAGCGTATTTAGCTTTCATCCGGTGAAGATCATCACCACCGGGGAGGGGGGATTAGCCACCACTAACGATCCCCTGTTAGCGCAGCGCATGGCGGAATTGCGTAGCCATGGCATCACGAAGGATCCCAACAGCTTTGAGCAACCGGCTCCCGGCCCGTGGAGCTATGAACAGCAGCAGCTTGGTTTCAACTATCGGCTCACAGATATCCAGGCTTCCCTTGGCTTGAGCCAGCTCAAACGATTGGATGAAGTAGTAGCCGAACGCAATGGGTTGTTCTGCCGTTATCAGGAACTGCTCGCGAATTTACCATTGCGGCTGCTGGAGATCCCTGAGGGAGTGTATTCGGCCGTGCACTTGGCGATAATTCGCCTGACTGATTCAGATCCAGCCCAGCATCGGCGGGTATTTGAGGGACTGCGTGCTGCTGGTATCGGCGTGCAGTTGCATTACAGCCCTGTGCATTTGCAGCCCTATTACCGGCAGCTTGGATTTGCCGAGGGGGATTTCCCTAAAGCAGAGGCTTATGGATTTAATGCGATTAGTTTGCCTCTATTTCCAGGGCTCAAGGAGAATGACCAGGAGCTGATAGCCAAAACACTTAAAATACTACTAAATAACACTAGTCTGTAACTATATGAATCTCTGTATTATACCAGCCCGAGGAGGGAGTAAGCGCATCCCTAGAAAGAACATTCGAGAATTCTGTGGAAAGCCAATGATTGCTTGGTCGATAGAGGCCGCTCTTGCTTCTGAATGTTTTGCAAATGTGATCGTTAGTACGGATGATGATGAGATAGCCTCAATTGCACTTGATCTAGGTGCGCAAGTCCCTTTTCGCCGCCCCTCAGTGCTGGCTGATGATTATTCAGGCACTACTGATGTAGTGCTTCACTCGATCGATTGGGCTGAACAAGCAGGCCTTTCGCTAGAGGCAATTTGTTGCTTATATGCAACTGCTCCATTTGTTACGGCAGATGTTCTTCGGGATGGTCTTCAGCTTCTAGGTTTGACAGATGACGATCGTTTCGTTTTTACGGCCACTACCTATGCATCCCCCATTCAACGTGCATTACGAGTTGATTCAGATGGGCTAGCTCATATGTTTAATTCGTCACAATTCATAATGCGCAGTCAAGACTTAGAGGATGCTTATCATGATGCTGGTCAGTTCTATTGGGGTTATACACAATCTTGGCGATCCGATAGGCCCCTGTTTGAAGCCAGTAGGCCACTAATACTGCCAAGATGGAGGGTACTGGACATCGATACCCAAGAAGACTGGGTCTTGGCTGAAGGGCTGTTCCGGTTCTTTCAAGATCAAAATCTCAATTTCATTAACTGAACAACAATGAGTTTTCAAACTGCACAAGAAGCTTTTTGGCATGGTCAATTTGGCTCTGCTTATACTGAAAGAAACCAAGGGTTACAATCAAATCTTTCTGCGCTGCATTTTTGGAGTAGTGTGCTGAGGCGCACGGGGCCCCTTGGCAGTGCTTTTGAACTTGGATGCAATCGAGGAATAAACCTTGATGCAATTAAGAATTTCCTGCCAGATTGCCATACTTCTGGAATGGAAATCAATAAGGATGCTGCAAGTATAGCTGAATCCAATGGGCACAATGTGTTCAGGGGATCAATCTTAGCCCCCCCCCCACTGCCGGTATCCAATGGAATTGCCGAACTGGCTTTTGTTAGCGGTGTCTTAATCCATATTCAACCCGATCAATTACCCTGCGCCTACGACCTCCTTTACACTATATCCAAAAAATATATTCTCCTGTCTGAATATTTTAACCCAACGCCCGTGGAGGTTGATTACCGTGGGCATGAGGATAGATTGTTTAAGCGAGATTTTGCTTCTGAGCTTTGGGATAGGTTCCCGGATCTCAGTTTAATTGATTATGGATTTGTTTGGCGGCGTGATCCCTTGGCAGCTAAAGACGATACTACTTGGTTCCTTTTTGAGAAAACATGTCAGTAACTTCTTCCTCGATTCTTATTGTAGCCGCCCACCCCGACGATGAAGTGCTCGGCTGCGGTGGCAGCATCGCCCGCCACGCCGATGCCGGCGATCATGTTCAGGTGTTAGTTGTGGCTGAAGGCGCCACATCGCGCCAGCAGCAACGTGATCGAGGACAGGTAGACACGGAGCTGAGTGATCTTGCCTTTGCAGCCCAGAAAGCTGGTGAGATTCTTGGGGCCACAGGTGTCGAACTTCTCGACTTGCCCGATAACAGGCTCGACTCGATAGATCGTCTTGATCTGGTTAAACTAATCGAGGAAAAAATTGAGCGTTATCAGCCCCAGATCGTTTATACCCATCACTCTGGTGATCTAAATATCGACCACCGCCGATTGCATGAAGCGGTGGTCACGGCCTGCCGCCCCACGCCTGGGCACTCTGTCAAGCGCCTACTCAGTTTCGAGGTGGCCAGTAGCACCGAGTGGCAGCCGCCAGGATCCGCGCCGGCGTTCCAGCCCAATTGGTTTGTAGATATCAGTGATCAATGGGACCGCAAGCGGCTAGCTCTTGAGGCCTATGCCAGCGAAATGCGCCCCTGGCCCCATGCCCGCTCGCTAGAAGCTCTTGAACACCTGGCCCGCTGGCGTGGTGCCCAGGTGGGGGTAGAGGCGGCGGAGGCGTTTTGCCTATTGCGAGAGCTGCGCTGAGCCGCTTGCCGCGCGGACTACAATTTGATTACGCCCTAGATCCAGTCGCGAACCAAGCCTGTTCCTGTTAAGCGGGTACCCATCAGCGAAGCCCGGTTTCGTGATCGAGTCGTGCGTATGGGGGTGGTGAAGCGACCAACCACCACGTCTGCGGCCATGGAGGGTCTGTTGCGCCAGGGGATCTGCACCCAGGCGACCCGGCAGTGGCTCGATCAGAAGCAGGAGGCTGGCCCTATTCGAGATTCGCTGCTGGCGCAGGTCTACGAGCGACTGCAGCAGTGCCCGTGTCCCACCACCGAATGGCAGCCGTGCGCGAGGTACTTGATGACGACGATCTGCTCGCTGCTCTGTTGGGGATTCGGCCGATCTCCGTACGCCGCTATGCCAAAGGCGAGCGCCACTGTTCCGACCCGGTTGCGGCTCGGCTGCACTGGCTGGCCCTGCTGATCGATCAGCTGGAGGGTACCTACAACGCCTATGGAATCCGCCGCTGGTTCAAGCGTCCTCGCGCCGTGCTGAGTTGCCAGGCTCCGCAGGATCGGCTCAAAGGCGATTGGGACCCCGATGATGACGCTGTGCGGCCCCTCATGATTCTGGCTCATTCGGCCAGCAGCGGGCTGGTCGCCACATGAGACGGGCCCCATGAGGCGGTATTGATTTGAGCCCGTTTCGCGTGGGCTTTCGCGTCTGCGATCGCCGCTATCCATTCCTATGGCAAACGCCAGGGCAACAGGCCGGACGCTGGAACCGTTCTGGAGATGATCCTGTGCACTACCTGGCAAACACCCCCACGGTTGCCTGGGCCGAATGGATCCGCCATCAGGAAATCGAGGATCAAGCAGATCTGGAGGGCGTGGCAGCGGCCTTGTGGGCCGTGCTGATTCCTGCTAACTGGGGTGATCGGGATCTTCATGTTGTGGAGATGCCCCTAGAGCTTGTTCGGGGCACCACGCCAGAGGCAGAAAGCGCCCGGCTTGCACTGGTCGATCAGCTCAAAGACCAGGGCGCACAGGGCCTGCTGGCACCCACTGCAGCACTGCATCACAGCGATACCGTTATGCCCCTACCTACTTCTGCGCAGGTGATCCTGCTTTGGTGTGCGGCAGAACAACTGCCGGGTTGGTGCTGCGTGCCCGAGGGGCGCCCCGGCCCTGAGCTGCTGCCGTTGGTGCGGCGGGAGGGGATGTTGATCCCATGAGCCCGCTCAGGCAGCTCAACTGCTCTCCGGTGAGTCCATGGCTTTACTAATGACAATGCAACGACCCCAAAGCTATGCTGCTGCTGACCAACAGACCAGATGACCATGCGTACGGTTGCTTTGGCAGAGGCTAAGGCCCAGCTTTCGGCATTGTTAGACGCGGTGGAAGCTGGCGATGAAGTGGTGATCACCAGGCGCGGTAAGGCAGTGGCACGATTGGTGCGCGATAGGCAGGGGCCCCAGAACGAGGTTGCTATGCCTTGGCCGCAGCGGCTGCGCAGTTTCCATGCGGGTGAGCCCAGCCTGGCGCTAAGTGCTGTGGAGCTGGTGCGTGAGTTGCGGGAGGAGGCGTGATCGCAGCTGGAAGCGCTGCGCCGGTTTATCTGGATAGCTGTGTGGTGCTGTCTTTGTTTCTTGGTGATAGCGGCTATTGCGCTGCTGAGCAGTGGCTACTGGCCCAGGCTGATCAACCCCTTTGGGTGAGCCATTGGGTGTTGTTGGAGTTTTCCGGTGTGGTGGCGTTATGCCTGCGCCGCGGTGAGCTCACGGCCGAGCGCTGCCTGGCTATTAATGCTGAATTTGAGTGTTTCCGGCAGGAGCGGCTCAGCTTGCTGGAGCCGCGTGGCGCGGACTATCTCCTAGCGCGCCAATGGTTGCAGGAGTTCAACGGCCCTTCGCTGCGCAGTGGTGATGCCCTGCATTTGGCCATGGCCAAACGCCAAAGCCTCACGATTGCCAGCGCCGATCAAGGGTTGGCCAAGGCTACCAAGGCACTGGGCCTGCCCTTTCAGCTGATCACCTAGTGGGGCAGCCATGCTGCCTTTCCGCCTTGCCTGCTGCGCCAACTGGTTTAAGCCCGGACGTTTTAGTTACACTGAAATCACTGCCGGTCTACGGCGATGAGCCTCACCACCAGCCCAGCCACACCCAACGCAACGCTCCTGAGGCTTCCTGCTGATCTGAAGCTCACACCTAAACAGTTTGAGTTGGTGTGCGCCGAAAACCGTGAATCAGTCTTAGAGCTCACTGCCAATGGCCGGGTGTTAGTGATGACACCAACCGGCAGCGAAACGGGTTCCCGCAATGGTGAACTGTTCTTCCAGCTCAAACTTTTCGCGCAGCAGCAGGGGCAATGGAAAGCCTTCGACAGTTCCACTGGCTTTCTGCTGCCCGATGGCTCTGTGCTCAGCCCCGATGCGTCATTGGTGCGTCTTGATCGCTGGCAGGCCCTCAGCCCCGAACAGCGCCGTGGTTTCGCACCGCTCTGCCCGGATCTAGTGGTGGAACTAGCCAGCCCTAGCGACGAGGGCCCCCGTGGCCTAACAGCACTGCGTAAAAAGATGGGCGCCTATCAGGCAAATGGTGCCCCTCTGGCCTGGCTGCTGCTGCCCCAAGAACAAGCAGTTGAGGTGTGGTCTGCCAATGCTGAACCGCAGCGCCTAGAGCAGATCCAGCTGCTTGATGCCAGTGGTGAGCTTTCGGGTTTGCAGCTGCAGCTGGCCAAGATCTGGGCTGGCTAGCTGAACTCTGCGTTAGCATGTGCAGCACATGGTCATAGGCTTTGACTGATGAAACAGGCCTCTTTGGGCAGCGCTGAGCGCGCCACCGAGCGTGTTGCTGTTTTGATGACACCAACGGAAAAAGCCACCTATGTCGATCGAGCCAGCAGCATGGGGCTCTCGCTGGGGCAATTTTTCCGTGAAGCTGGAGCTGCCTATGCCTCTGTCTCAACCAGTGAGCAGGCCGAGCAGGACGCCCTAGAAGCGGCCTTGAAGCAGCTGGAGCTAAGCACCGACCGCACTGAGAAGGCGCTTGATCAAGCACTTGCTGAGGTACGGGGAGCTCTGCAGGTTCAGCCAGCCAAGCAGCCATGAGCGTTACCGACCGCATCCTGTCGGCGCTCACCACCGTAATTCGAATGAACGACAAGGTGGAAGAGATGGCAGGCCTAATGAAGGAACAGCAACGCCGCATCGATGACTTGAACGCCCGGATGATCCGGTTGGAAACAGTCCTTGAGTTGGCACTGAATCGCGCTTCAGTGCAGCGCACCCTGGAGTGAATCACACATTATTCCGCTGTGACGCCTCGTTCGAGATCGGCAGCGGTCATGTGATGCGCTGCCGCACTTTGGCCCGTGAACTGCGCAGCCGGGGTGCTGAAATCAGATTTATCTGCCGCCAGCAGCCCGGTGATCTGATTGAGCTGTTGCGCCAGGAGTTCCAGGTATTGGTCTTGCCGCCCCTGGGAGCAGTTGCCAGCTCGAGCCCCTTGGAAGGCCGGCCTCTTTATGCCGCCTGGCTCGGCTGCAGCCAGCAGCAAGATGCCGCCGATTGCCTCGCAGCCCTCGCGCAGGCCGGCATCAACAGTGCCCAGTGGCTAGTGGTAGATCACTACGGCATTGATGCCAGTTGGGAGAGGGCGCTGCGAGAAGGGCTCGGATCTGAGCCCCCGCCGCAACTTCTGGTAATCGACGATCTGGCCGATCGAACCCACAGCTGTGAGCTGCTGCTGGATCAGAATTTCTTTGGCGCGGCAACCCAGCAGCGCTATGGGGGTTTGGTGCCGCCCCAGTGCCGCCAGTTACTGGGACCCCAATACGCCCTGTTAGGTCCGGAATATGCCCTGCTCCATCCCTTGGTGCCGCCCCGCACAGAGTTGCGCCGGGTGCTGGTGTTTTTCGGCGGGGTGGATCCGGCCAATTACACCTGCCAGGCCATTAAGGCGCTGATGGTCCCCGAGCTGGCCCACCTAGCGGTGGATGTGGTGCTTGGGCTCCAGTGTCCGCATCGCCAGGCAGTGGAAAGCCTCGTGGCCCAGCGGCCCCACACCACCCTGCATGGTCCCCAACCGAGCCTCGCCGGCTTAATCGCCCGGGCGGATCTGGCCATTGGTGCCGGTGGTGCCACCACTTGGGAGCGGGCCTGCCTGGGGTTGCCAAGTGTGGTTATGCCGATTGCGGCAAATCAGCTTCCTTTTAGTGAAGCTCTCGCCGCCGGAGGCTTGATTCATTTGTTGCTGGATCCCGCTGATCTAGTAAGCGAACTGGGCACGATTGAGCCGCACTTGCTAGCCCAAAGCCAGAATTGCCAAGGGCTTACTGATGGCTGGGGCGCCCAACGATTGGCCACGGCTCTGCTTGGTGTGGAACGTCCCTTGCGGCTGAAGCCAGTGTCTTGCGCTGATGAAAGTCTGCTATTGCGCTGGGCCAACGATCCCCAGGTGCGTGAACGCAGCTTTTCAGCTGATCAGATCAGTGTTGAGGCCCATCACAACTGGTTTCAGGCAGGTCTTGTCAATTCAGATCGTTTGCAGTTTATCGGCAGTGATATTCAGGGCTGCTCCCTAGGGCAGGTGCGTTTTGATCGCCTAGCCGATGGGGAAGACAGCCCTGTTGCAGTGATCGACATCTCGGTGGATCGCAGCGCCCAGGGGCATGGAGTTGGTGCCGAGCTGCTGCGGTTGGCACTGAGGGCCCTGGAAGATACTTGGGGGAGTGCGGTTATGGCCCAGGCCGATGTGCTGGAAACTAACAAGGCCAGCCGGGCCCTGTTTGTACGCTCGGGATTCTCGCCTGTCCCCCCCCCCGTCTCACGCTGTGATTCGCTATCGCTGCCACCTGGCCGCATCACCCTGCTCTCCGACGAAAACAGCTGGCTAAACGCCTACCTCCCAGAGCTAGTGATCGCCCTGCAGCAACGCGGGCATGCCTTGCGCTGGATCCATGAACCGGCCCGGCTTGCCCCCGGCGATGTTTGCTTGCTGCTCAGCTGTGGCCAATTACTCAGTGCCGAGCAGCTAGCGATGCATCGCCACAACCTTGTGGTGCACGAGAGCGATCTGCCCCGTGGCCAGGGCTGGAGCCCAATGACTTGGCAGATCCTTGAGGGCGTCAGCTGTATTCCAATCAGCTTGTTCGAAGCGGTGGCAGATCTTGATGCCGGTCCAATCCACCTGCAAACTTCAATCAACTTGAATGGCAACGAACTCGTAGACGAGTGGCGCCAACTGCAGGCAGAAGCCACGATCAACCTTTGTCTGCAATGGGTAGATAACTACCAAGATCTAATCAATAGTGCCCATCCCCAAACAGGAGAGGCCAGCCATTACCGCCGCCGCCGGCCTGCTGATTCCCGCCTCGATCCCGAGCGCACCCTGGCCGAGCAGTTTGAACTGCTGAGGGTGGTTGATAACGATCGCTACCCGGCCTTCTTTGAATGGCGAGGGCGGCGCTATGGGCTGGGTATCCAAGCAGCGCCCCTACAATACCTGTAGCTTTTGGGCCCATGAGCTTCCGTGACCTGTCGCCACGGCTAGAGTCCATGCCGTCAGCCGTCAGGAAATAGTGGCCTAAACTGAGAGGAGTTTAGAAAATTTTGAGGGACACGCCCTTCAGTAAAACCCTTACAGCCATTGGAGTTTGAATGGGATGACAACAAGAGCGAACAGATCTTCCGTACCCGTGGTTTCGACTTCGGCTTTGCCGCCCAAGCCTTCCTCGATACGAAGGCGGTCCACAGGCCAGACACGCGCAGCAACTAAGGAGAAGAGCGCTTTAGGATCATCACAGCCTGGAAGGCAAACGAGCGTGAGATACAAGATCACGCCGGATGGCAGCTTGCTGAAGGAAACATCTAGCCATCAATGGATTGTTGCCACAACACGTGTTGATTTCTTACGCCTCGACGCCACCACCGACAATTATATTGATCGCCAGAAGCTCATAGACTTGGTCGATGAAGCACTGCGTACGTCGATGGGTAGCGTGACTGCTCTTGCCAAAGACTTGTATCTCAGCCCTTCTACGATTCGCCGTTGGCGTCGCGGCATAAATGTCCCAACTGCCACCAATATGGACAAACTGCAAAAACGTCTTACTTACTATGCACTACAGCATTAGCTTACTTAATTAGCAGTCGCAAATGTGTCAGCAGCGCGCTCAGCAAAATCGCCCCCTGCTCCTCCTCTCCAGTCGCCCCTGGAACAGTGGCCTAGCCGAGCGACTCCAGGTTCAGCTGGCTAGGCCAGTGCACACGATTACTTCACCAGCAGCACTAAGCCCTGAAGCTGTGGCGACGCTCGATCCCGAATGGATCTTCGTGCCCCATTGGAGCCAACTGATCCCAGAGAGCATCTGGGGTTCCTGGCCCACGCTGATCTTTCACATGACAGACCTGCCCTATGGGCGCGGCGGCAGCCCCCTGCAAAACCTGATCCAACGGGGCCACAAAAACACCATGCTCACGGCGTTGCGCTGCGGCGCTGAACTCGATGCTGGTGATGTGTACCTAAAGGAAGTGCTGAGTCTTTATGGCAGCGCTGAGGAAATCTTCCTGCGGGCCGATGCTCTGATTGAGCAGATGATCCTGCGCATTGTGCATGAAGCCCCAACCCCCCAGCCCCAGCAGGGTGAACCGGTGCTGTTCAGCCGCCGCAAACCAGCCCAGAGCAACCTTGCCAATTGCAGCGCTGGCGATCTGGATGCCTGCTACGACCAGATCCGCATGCTTGATGCCGAGGGCTATCCCCATGCCTTCATCGAGATCCATGGCATGCGCCTGGAGTTCCGCCGCGTTAGCCGCCGTAGTGATGGGCTCCATGCTGACGTAAGAATCACAAGTCTCAACAACTTGCCCCCCCCCCCCCATAAGCGAAGAGAGCTGAGTTGCGGCAGCCTTAGGCCCCTAGCCATCGCTAAGGGGAGGCCGTGGTGATCCACGAACTTCCCCTCACCAAGGCCCCTTGGCAGCAACTGCAACAACTGCTTGATCAATCCTTTCCGCTGCCCCCGCGTGATGTATTCGAACTGGTGGTGCAGGCCAGCCATCGGCCCCAGCGCCTCTGGATCGCCACGTCCCCACAGGGCAGCGCCCTGCACGGCTTAGTGATGCTGTCGCCCCACAGCAAAGGTGGCCACCTAGACAACCTGGCGGTGGCACCCGGTGCCCGTGGCCAGGGGGTAGGCCGTGCACTGGTGCAACGCTTGCTTGCCGACAGCGCTGTCGATGGTCCGGCGATGATCAGCCTCACCACCCGCATTCCAGCATTCTTCTCGGCTCTGGGTTTTCAGGTTGTGGGCCCCCTGGGCGATGCTGCCATCGCCATGGTTCAGCTACTACCGCCCCTTCCTATGCCGCCAACTCGCTTGCAAACCCCATGACGATTGAGATCTCCGGACGCCAGATCGGCCCCGACCACCCACCATTCGTGATTGCCGAAATGAGCGGCAACCACAACCAAAGCCTGGAGCGCGCCCTGGCGATCGTGGAGGCTGCCGCCGCGGCTGGCGCCCATGCCATCAAGCTGCAGACCTACACCGCTGATTATGACCTTCAACAATAATGCCTGCATGAGGTCAGTCAGCTCATACAGGCATTATTGTTGCTGCCTCGATTTCCCGGATTGTGAGTCTGGGTTTTCCAGCCCATCTAGAAGAAGAGGTCTCCACTGAATTGCGCATTCTGCAATTAAGGATCTGTCTGAATCAACCGAGCTGATCAAAAGTTTAACAGCATTCGAGATCTGACTGCGCCTGTTCACCCCGCCAACATAGCCATAGGTTCTCCAGTCATGCTCATCTGCAAGGTTGCGCATGCATAATGCAAAGGAAAAAAAATCTTTTGACTTAACCTTTTACCAGTGTTTCTCATGATTTTTGCCTAGTTTCGCTACATCAAGATCCATTGATTGTTTCCCGCCCTAATTATGACTCAAGCAAACGCCTCGCTAAGTATTTCAGAAATCCGTTCAGACGAATATTTGGATCTTCAAGTTTCCGCCTACCAGAGGGACCTTGAGCGCCTACATGCTCGACTTGGTGATTTTGTACAAGTCGTCTGCCCAGCCTGTGGAGCCGATGACACTACGGCTCGCTTCGAGAAATATCGTTGTCAGTTTGTTGAATGCCGTAGCTGCGCAACTCTGTATATGTCGCCAAGGCCGTCGCCTGAGGTTATGGAAGATTACTATAGAAACTCTGAAAACTATGCTGTTTGGAATCAATACATCTTCCCAAAGTCTGAACATAGCCGTCGGGAAAAAATTTGCCGCCCTAATCTTGAAAGAATCATTTATGAATGCCGTAACCGCTACTTGGTTCGCCCTTCATTGTTGGAAATCGGACCTGGCTTTGGTACCTTTGCTGCGCTTGCTTCAGAGTCAGACTTTTTTGATAAAGTTACAGTTGTCGAGCGAACTACGGAAATGGTAGCCGCGTGCCAAGCTAAAGGTCTAAATGTTATCGATTCGTCACTGGAGGACCTCCATGATGCAGAAGCAGATTTTGCAGACGTCGCAGTTTGCTTTGAAGTCATTGAGCACATATTTGATCCCACCCTCTTTCTAAAAGCCGTAAATCAAATTCTTAAGCCTGGCGGACTGTTCGTGTTTACATGCCCTAATGGCGCAGGCTTCGATACAATGCTTTTGCAATCTTCCTCGCCAGCAGTCGATACTGAACATGTTAATCTGTTCAACACTCAGTCTATAGGTACTCTGCTCTCACGCTGCGGATTTGAAACGCTTTCAATTGAGACACCAGGCCGGCTTGACGTGGAATTAGTTAGGCGCGCAGTGCTTGCTGGTGAATTTAACATCACTGATCAGCCATTTTTACAAGAATTACTTGTCAATCGCTTCGAAGAACTCGGAATGCCGTTTCAGCAATTTCTGGCGCAGCATGGCCTTTCTGGAAATATGCGTGTATTTGCTAGTAAATCAGCTGAATCTGTAGCAAAATGATATACTGCAATCTTTGCCTTCAACCTGATACACGTCCAAACACCTTCTTTAATTCAGACGGGGTTTGCCCTGCCTGTGCTTACTTCAACAAAACAAAGGACATTGATTGGCAGGAGCGCGTAGAGATCCTGCAGGATCTATTTTCTAGCCGTAAGCGCCGCCCCGGTGTTTATCATGACTGCATTATCGGCATTAGCGGTGGCAAAGACAGCACGCGCCAGGCTCTGTGGGTGCGCGACTATTTCAAAGTTAACCCGCTGCTAGTGTGCCTTAGCTATCCACCCGAGCAAATTACGCAGCGGGGAGTGGATAATCTTTCCAATCTGATTGAGCTCGGCTTTGATGTTGTTGTTTCTGCGCCGGCGCCTGGCATATGGAGAAACCTAAAACGCGATGGCTTTGATGAGTTCACTAACTCTTTTAGATCTACCGAATTAGCGCTTTTTTCCTGTGTCCCACAGGTAGCGCTGCGCTACGGCATCGACCTAATCCTGTGGGGCGAGAACCCCGCACTGCAGTTGGGCGACATGAAAACGCTTGGGAATACAGGTTTTGATGGCAATAATCTACGCAATATGAACACATTGACGAGTGGCAAGGCCTGGATGTTTGCACGTGGCTATCGAGAGTCTGAGCTCATCCCCTACACATACCCCGAAGTCGACGAATTCCTAGCCGCTGGCCTTAATATAATTTATCTGGGATGGTTCCTTGGCGATTGGTCGCTCGTCAACAATGCGATGTACTCATGCGCATCTGGATTGCAGATCCGCACTGACAATGTCACTGCTACAGGAGATCTGTTCGGAGTAACTGCCCTTGACGAGGACTTTACACCAGTCAATCAAATGATCAAGTACTTTAAATATGGCTTCGGACGAACCACGGATTATGTCAATGAAGAAATCCGCATTGGCCGCATGACACGCAATCAAGGCGTCAAACTCGTTGAGCATTTCGATGATAATTGCTCGCCTGATTACATCTCACGATATTGCGACTACTTGGAGATCAGCGTCGAGTTGTTCTGGGATAAGGTAAGAGAAAGCTGTGATCTCCGTTTGTTCGCCATCAAGGAAGATGGCACGATCACACGCAAGTTTGAAGTCGGTGTTGGCATATGAGTGCACTCACGATAGGAATTATTGATTACGGCGTAGGCAACCTTGCATCGGTGCACCGCTGCCTAGAATTGCTTGGCTATCGCTGCAGGGTCAGCCGCGAGCCTGCGATACTTGATCACACAGACCTATTTGTATTACCAGGTGTAGGCGCGTTTACTGCCGCCATGGAAGCGCTTAATTCATTTAATCTTGTTCAATACCTACAGCAACAAGCTCACAATGGCAAGCCTATTGTAGGTATCTGCCTGGGTATGCAGTTATTAGCTGAGGCCTCCAATGAGTTCTCCTACACTACTGGCCTGGGCCTTATCCCCGGAAAGGTATCGGCGCTAGCACCCGAGCGCTGCCACATCGGCTGGAACACAATCGAGGTCCATCATCGCGATATGTTGCTCAAGCCCAGCGATGGTATGTCCTTCTACTTCAATCATTCCTACGTCCTTGAACCACCAGTGGAATATCAAAGTGCCCTTGCGCGTTTAGGGGCGCCATTCACAGTGGCTGTTCGGCATGACAATATAGTTGGCTTGCAATTCCATCCAGAGAAGAGCCAGGGCGAAGGTCAGAAGCTACTTCGCAATGTCATTGAGGGGCTTTGCTGTGCTTAAGAAGCGCCTTCTCGGTGTTGTCACTGTCCGCAACGGCTGGGCGGTGCAGTCCTTTGGCTACCGGCAATACCTGCCGCTCGGCAGGCCTGAAGTGCTAGTGGAGAACCTTGATCGATGGGGCGCAGACGAGATCTTATTGCAATGCATAGATCGCAGCCACCACGAGGCTGGCCCGGATCTCGGCCTCCTCGAGCGAATAAGCCGACGTGGGTTGGCCACGCCGCTTATCTACGCCGGCGGCGTTCGCAATGCAGACGACGCGATTTCCGTCATAAAATTAGGTGCAGACCGTGTATGTGTTGATGCCCTGCTGCACGAGTCGCCAATTAGACTTCAGGGATTGGCAAGGAAGTTAGGAGCCCAGGCCATCATTGCCAGTTTGCCGCTCTCGATTACCGGAGGCGGAGAGATTGTTTGGCTTGACTATCGCAGTGGGCAGCAGCAGGTCTTGACGCCTGAAGTGGTGGAATTTTTAGATTCCAGCTTCGCGTCTGAAGTATTGGTAATCGACTGGGTTCACGAGGGCAGGCCTGTCGCATTCGACAGCAGATTGGTGGCACGCTTCCCAGCGAGTAGTATCCCATTGATTGCATTCGGCGGGCTAAGCGAGGCATCCCAACTACGCCAACTGCTACAAGAGCCTCGCGTTTCTGCCGTTGCTGTGGGCAATGCTCTGAACTACCGAGAGCATAACATCAGCAAATTAAAGACCGCGCTTATCGAGCAACCATTACGGCCTCATCTCATCCAATGCTCAAGATGACTTTATTCCCCGTTGAAACGTGCAAGCGGTGCCTCTACAACACGAACCATCCTCTTGGCTTGGTAATTGATCAAGATGGTATCTGCAGCGGCTGTCGTATCCACGAGGAGAAGGATCAGCTGAACTGGAGCGAACGCTGGCAGCTTTTGGAGTCGATTGTGGCCCCCTACCGCAGTCTTTCTGGTCACAACTACGACTGCATCGTGCCGGTTACTGGTGCGCACGACTCTCACTTTATCGTCCACTTGATAAAGGAGCGGCTAGGTTTAAACCCATTGCTCGTTACCTACAATAAGTATTTCAATACCAGCCTTGGGATCCGCAACCTTGCCAACTTGCGCATCCGCTTCAACTGCGATATTCTTACTCAAAATGTAAATCCGGTGTCGGTGAAGAAGATCACTCGCACCACGCTTCGAATTTTTGGCAGCATGTATTGGCATTGCTTGGCTGGCCAAACCGTCTTCCCGGTGCAAACCGCAGTGCGTTATAAGGTACCTCTAATCATCTGGGGAGCCCACCAGGGGCTGGAGCAGGTAGGCATGTTCTCGCATCTGCATGAGGTGGAGATGACCCGCCGCTACCGCAAGGACCACGACTTGATGGGTCATGAGGCAGACGATCTGCTGTGTATTTTTGATACACTCAATGAGGCTGATATTTGGCAATATCGATACCCTGATGAAGCATCACTGGAGCAGGTAGGCGTTCGAGGAATTTACTTGGGCAACTATGTCCGCTGGGATCCTCTCGCCCAACACCACGCGATGGTTGCCACTCATGGCTATCAGGGTGCCAGATTCGCACGCAGTTTTGATACATACGACCATGTTGACTGCTGGAACTTTCTCGACTTGCACGACATCATCAAGCGCTTTAAGCATGGCTATAGCAAAGTCACAGATCATGCCTGCCGAGAAATCCGCCATGGCCGCCTCACTCGCGAGCAGGGCGCCAGCCTAGTACTACATCACTCAGATCGAGCAGCCGAGCACAGCGATTTATTTTGCGATTGGCTTGGAGTAGATCGCGGCGGGCTGCAGTTCATGCTTGATCAACACCGCAACCCGCTGTACTGGAAGCAACCTATACCAGGCCAGTTTGAAGCTACGTCAGAAATTGATGGCCCTGCCCGCGAAAGTGTTCAGCATAGTACAGTAGATACAAACACCGTAGACATCCAGCTTGGGATGCGCTCCCATCGAGGCCTAGATGGATCAGAGGACAGGCGTTACATCACTATCGGGAAAGGATATCCAGTTTGAGGCGAATGACCCTTGAAGCAGCCGCATTGATCGCAATGGGCATAATATCTTGCCCTCCTTTCTTGGCAAAGTTGTCGTGTCCTATGTTTACTCTCTTATGGCCAGATTTTAGCTATTGCTTTACGTTCATATTTTATCAAAATATTTTCTCACCCCATGACGATTGAGATCTCTGGCCGTCCGATCGGTCAAGACCACCCACCATTCGTGATTGCCGAAATGAGCGGCAACCACAACCAAAGCATGGAGCGCGCCCTAGCGATCGTGGAGGCTGCCGCCGCTGCTGGCGCCCATGCCATCAAACTGCAGACCTACACCGCCGACACGATGACGCTCGACGTGCGTGGGGACAGCTTCGAGATCAATGATCCAGATTCTCTTTGGGCCGGCCAGAACCTCCATGACCTCTACAAAAAGTCCTACACCCCCTGGGAATGGCATGGCCCGATCATGCAGCGGGCCCGCGAGATCGGGCTGATCTGTTTCAGTTCACCCTTTGATGAAACAGCCGTTGATTTCCTAGAGGATCTCGGTGTGCCTGCCTATAAGATCGCCAGCTTTGAAAACAACCACCTGCCCCTGATCGCCAAGGTCGCCTCCACCGGCAAGCCACTGATTATTTCCACCGGAATGGCCACGCTTGGCGAACTGGATGATGCAGTGAAAACTGCCAGGGAGGCCGGCTGTCAAGACCTAGTTTTGCTCAAGTGCACCAGCACATATCCAGCCAAACCTGAGAACACAAACCTGCGCACGATCCCCCACCTGCGCCAGCTGTTCAACACCGAAGTAGGCCTCAGCGACCACACCATGGGCATCGGAGCCGCAGTGTCCGCCATTGCCCTGGGCGCTTCCTTAGTGGAGAAGCACTTCACCCTTGCCCGTGCCGATGGTGGGGTCGACAGTGCCTTTTCCCTGGAGCCATCGGAACTCTCAGCCCTAGTGCTGGAAACCGAGCGGGCTTGGCAGGCATTGGGGGAGGTGCGCTACGGGCCTACGGAGGCTGAGCAGAAGAGCTTGGTGTTTAGGCGGTCGATTTATGTGGCAGAAGATATTGCAGAGGGAGAGCTATTTACTACTAAAAACTTAAAGGTCGTAAGGCCTGGCGATGGTGCTCCGCCCAAATGGCTTGATCTTGTTTTAAATAGAAGATCAGCCTGTGCATTGTCAAAGGGTCTGCCTCTTCAGATTTGTCAACTAATGGGTAAACAAGCATGATCGTTGAAACCTTATTGATTCCTATATTAAATAATGTTGCAGGTAAGTTGGCTGAGAATAGCTGGAAAAGCTTCGCAGTAGCCATGAAGTCAATGTCCTCAAGGCTATCAGTCGCTCTAGGCTTCTAAGAGAGCTATCATTAAATCTTGAAGTAAGTAAACTCCTCTACGCTAAGCGTGGATCTGTGGCTTCACTTGAGGAGTGCAAGTTCATGGTACTAGAAGAGATAATGGAGGGCACGCTTCCGCTGGATTACCTCTTGAATCGTGCGCGATTGGATGATCCGGCAAGGGCAATGCTAGGTCAAGATAAATCAGAGGAAACAAAGAATAAAAACTTTGCAAAATGGGCTAATAGCATTTTCCCTGAGGTTGACTTGGCAACTAGATTATGGCATAGATGGCGAGTTTTTCAGATCCGAATGGTTCACGAAGATTTGGGCTCAGGAAACCCCGCATATATCAGATTTTTAATGGCAGCATTACAGGTTTCCCTCAGAGAAAATACAAAGTAAGAGCACTTCGAAAAATCAAATACCATAGAGATTTTGGATAAGCTGAGTGAAAATCCTGTGAAGGTAAGCTAGGTCTTGATTGGGTGGCAATATCAACACTCCTCATGAGACGTTCTAGCCAGGCTATATGATCGCCACCACAAACAGCAAGCCTTGGTTTTAAGGCCAAAGAGCTGCGTTAAATTGAACGGCTAGTCAGCATGAACCGAGCTATCCTGCTGAAAGCATGGGAGGAGTTTCATGGTTAACCCTGGCGAGCGGGTTACAAACGTTGCCTTCACAGAGGACAGTCTCACAGTCGAC
>Ga0114977_10001086_pt1 | contig 17872 bp, 10 predicted proteins | sample S_130805_MF_Meta_FD_87026 | JGI IMG/M metagenome (GOLD analysis project Ga0114977, IMG submission 87026) | Freshwater microbial communities from Lake Simoncouche, Canada to study carbon cycling - S_130805_MF_MetaG | ecosystem: Environmental > Aquatic > Freshwater > Lake | place: Lake...
ACTAAATTCGCTTCCTCTCCTTTAAATAAAAGTATTCTTGGATGTTGTTGCGTTATTTGTAAATCATCCTTCGTTTTTACTTGTGCAGTTAAATCTAACACGGCGATTAACAAAATAAATATGCTACAAAGATGCTTGAAAATATTTTTCATTATTATTATTTTTTATTACCCACTAAAAAATGGAAATTTTTCCTTACCGAATTTAAGGGAAAAATTATAAAAAATAAATAATGCTTAGGTTTATCTCATTTTTAACGCGATACTTTCACCCAATCCACCCACATTTTTACTTTACTATTTTTAATCAGTTCCGCAGTGGATTCTGGTAAACCATACTTTACTCCTTTTCCTTTAATACCATTAATTTTTGCAGGGTAAATGCCACCCACTGCAAAGTTTAATAGTAAATGTTTGGGCTCATCAAATACCCATTTGCCGTAATGATTGATCATTGTTTTAGACACCTTATACATGACAATACCATCATATTTAAAAATCATTTCGGTAGGTGACCATTCCACGGCATATACATGCCAGTTAGTAACATCATTAGAAGCATTAAAATATTGACGATTCACAAAAGGTGTTTCGCCGCTATATCCTGGTCCATGAACTGCCACATTCGCCCAATCAGATTCACCAATATTTTCCATGATATCAATTTCGCCAGTGGCTGGCCAAATTTGATTTCCTAACATCCACCAAGCAGGCCACAATCCCGAACCTTTGGTTAATTTTATTTTAGCTTCGGCAGTACCATAAGCAAAATCAAATTTGTTTTGAGTCGTAATACGTGCTGAAGTAAAATCAAAGCGTTTGCCGTCCTTGGTGATAAAACCAGGGGAATATTGGGGACGAAAGACCAAGCATCCATTTTCTACAAACAAAGTGCTGGCAGAATCAATATATGCCTGTAGTTCATCATTGAAATGATCCCCTGTTATAATTACATTCCATTTGGAACGGTCTAAATTGGCACTTGTGAAATCATCAAAAAATAATACTTTTTTATTTGATTGTGCATCTAATTGTAATTGTAATATCAAAACGCAAAATAGAGATATAAAAAATTGAAATATGTTGAAACGTTTCATTGTTGTAATTAATAATTAATTTAAAATCGCAAGTAGTGAATTAGCCATAGGCTTTTTTAGAAAAGAATTATTCTTAACTATAAAAGTGAACCCTATTATTATTGATACACTCTTACATAATCCACTTCCATGAGCGCACTATTAAATGCAGCATCTATATTGCCTCCGAAAGTTCCCCCCATAGCCATATTTAAAATCAAGAAAAATTTTTGATTAAAAGGCAAATTGTTCGCATTCACGAATGTATAGCGGACTACATCATCTACTAAAAATTGTAAACTTGCACTGGTCCAAATAAGTCCATACTTATGAAATCCAGTAGTCACATTATCTATTAAATACGAAGTACCAATGGCACTGCCACCAGAATTACCTGAATAATGTAAAGTGTTATAAATACGATTCATATCGCTTCCCTTTTGTTCCATGATATCAATTTCACCGCAAGTAGGCCAACCAGCTGTTGTAAAATTATCGCCCAACATCCAAATAGCGGGCCAAGTACCGATACCTCCAGGAAGTTTAGCAGAAATTTCTACTTTGCCATATTGAAATGAAAATTTGCCTTTGGATAATAAACGAGCCGATGTATAACTACTTCCGGAATATGCTTCTTTTTTAGCAATGATTTTTAAAGTACCATTGGACACTAGAACATTATCGGTACGATTCGTATAATACTGTAATTCACTATTCCCCCAACCACCTGCACCAATATCATATCCCCATTTGGAAGCATCGGGTGCGCCAGCTGTGTTAAATTCATCAGACCATATTAATGATAACGCCACCACAATAGTAGCATTGGTAGTGGCTGAGATTGTCTTGCCTGTTGAACTCTTTGCTTTGACAGTAATTGTATAAGTTCCTGAAGCAGTATACTTATAGGTTACCAATCCAGTAGTGGAATTTTGATATTGACCATTGCCAAAATCATATTCATAGCTTACTGCATTGGTTGCAGTGGCTATAAAACTTACATTACCAGAATTATCTGTGCTAACAGTTGGTGTAACGCTAAGATTACTGGGTCCTACATCTGTAGTACCAGATCCAACTTCACCACCTTTACTGCAGCCCAAAAACCAAAAGCTCAACAGACAAGTCATTAATAATCTCATGCAATGCCTTTATTTAACCTTTAATTTTTCATACCAAGAATTTCCATCAGCGCCAATGGTTCTTAAGATCATGGTAGTTGCAGTCAAAGATAATATTTCGTATTTATTACTACCCATACCAATTAATACCAATCCATTACCGGGTACCATAAACTGAATTCGTGTAGAATTAGCAGCGGTGCTTGCGGAAGTAGCGTCCATAAACGATAATCGTTTAACGCCTTTTGTTGCAATTGGGTATTGAGCTTCAGGGCCACTTAATCCATAATAAGAAACGGCTGCACCCAAAACGAAGGTAGTTCCCTTATTATCTAGATCCATAGAGACATTATTATTGGCATCTTTACTAAAAGTAACTTCATCATCATAAAAACCATCAGAAGCACGAGAGTTAGGACCTGCTGCATACCATATTGGAGCAAACGCGTCAGATGGTCCCACACCAAAATGTGCATCTGCCGCTTTATCACACATCCATATTTTAGAAGATCCTCCGGTTAAGTTTTGTAAAATTGCAGTAGGAATAGTAAATGCAACAAATACAGTGATTTTTTTACTGGTATTTGAAATAATACCGCCAGTTCCAATGGCATTAACAGTAATATTATAGTCACTAGTACCAGGACTAGTATACTTGTAAGTAATGACGCCAGATGGCACCATTTCTGTATTACCATCCCCAAAATCCACTTTATAAGTAAGGGCATCTGTTGCTTTCACATTAATAGTGACTACGCCAGTACCATTACCAGCTGGGTTGGCATTATCCACGCCAGCAACAGTAGTGGTTAACACTAATGCCGTGGGAGTTTTCATGCTACCAAAACTATATTCTTCTTTTTGACAGCTAGTGAACCCAAGGATTACTAACAAGCTGAACAAACTAAGTAATTTAAATTTATTTTTCATAACGTATTGTATTATTCGTTAGTTAAGTTTTATATCATCAAAGTAAAAAGTAAAATTAGAAGATCCGTCTCCTATGGTACCAAGGTCAAATATAAATACCACTTTATGGTATTTATTGGCAGCATTAATCGTACTATAGTCAAAAGTTATTTCTTCCCACTCATTTGCTTTTGTAGTAGACACTTCTTTTTCAAAATTAATATTAGGATCGGTCAAGTGTTCTAATTTCAGTAACAATTTGGCACCAACTCTAGGCGAATATACTTTTACTTTAAAAGTTTTTCCCGCTGAAAAATCAACAGCATTATCTAATGTAATAAAAGCACCTGCCCAAGGATCCCCTGCTCCTTTAATCATTTTACCTACTTTACTGCTTGTATTCAAACCTGTCTTACTTGGATTATCAACAACAGACGCGTTACCGCCACTAAAATTTGTAAACGCATAACTAAGTGAAGTAGATTCAAAAGTTAAAGGAATTTCAACTGCATTAGATACTGCTGATCCACCAAAGACTACATTATCCCAATAAAATGTTTTTCCAGAACCCGCAGTTCCAAAATCAAAGAAAATAGAAGCCTTATTAAATGTGAAACCAGTATTCAATACAGCGGTTCCAGCAGCCTCCTTACTAAAATCAAAAGTGATTGTCTCCCACGCGTTAGCTTTGGTAGTTTTCACGTCCGCTTCAACAGATTTTGTAGGGTCACTTTTATCTTCAATTTTTAATTTTATAACCAGTCCGGACGCTGGTGAATATACATCTACAGACATTTTTGTAGCGCCTGCTTTAATTGGAATCGTAGAAGCAAAACCGTTTGGCGTTCCGATTGTAGTGCCTGCCCATGTTTCAGCACCATTTGACTTTACTGTTTTTTTAACGTTATTGGCGCTATTAGTTGGGTCAACTGCATCAGTGGTAGCGTTATTACCAAAGTCAGTTACTGCATAGTTTACACTCTTGGCATCAAAAGTAACAGGTAAATCAATTTGACTTAATACAACCTCAGTTGGCATCAATATAACATCATCAAAATAGAAAGTCTTTTTAACATTGTTGGTAGGGCCATAAGTATTCCCATTTCCAAAATCAAAAAAGATAGATGCTTTGTTATAATTAAATCCAAAATTAGCTTGTGGGGTACCGCCACTAGGTTGGTTAAAATCAAATACTAAAGTTTCCCACTCATTCGCTTTTGTAGTGAGGGCATCGGTCTCTACCGATTTATTTCCATCTTTAGCATCTTCAATTTTCAACTTCACTATATAACCAGCAGCAGGAGAATACACTCTTACGCTCATTTTAGTTCTGTTAGCCGCTAAAGCAATTTTATTTGTAAATCCTAAGCCTGTACCAATTGTGGTACCCGCCCAAAATTCAGCACCCACATTTTTATCTACTTTCATCACTTTGTTAGCGGCATTAGTAGGATCTACTGCAAAAGTAGAAACGTTACCACCAAAGTCACTCATCGTATAATCATAATTTGGATCATCAAACGCAACAGGTAAATCAATTTGCTTACCTACTTTAATGGTATCTCTTTTTTGCGTAGTGGCAACACCCCCCGATAAAGCAACTACTCTAACAATATAAGTTCCAGCTTTAGGATAGTTATGCGATACAACTTGTCCTTCAATAAAGGACATAAAAGGCTCTGGATTAGTTGTTGTTGAGTCTCCAAAGTAAGCCCTAAAGAAAGTTTCATACAAAGCAGTTGCATCCACTTTAAGATTTAATCCATTTTGCTGTAAAGTTACTTTCAAGTTTTCAGGTGCTCTAAAAGTAACGGTCAGATCTTGCGTTACTTCAGTTGTTTTACCAGTAATATTATAACCAACAATTTTTACTTTATAAAGCCCTTCCTTATAAACGCGTTGCGTGCTTTTACCTGGTAATACTTTAACAGGCGCAACGGTACCGTCACCATAATAAATATCAAAGGAACTAACTCCTTCTCCAATAGGTATAATAGTTACTAAACCTGTATTATCTTGCGTTATATTATATATAGCAGATAATTTGGCAGATGCACTTACCCCATCAAGGAAAGCAACATCTTCAAAAAGGTCTTTTTTACAACCGACCAATAAGATCAGCGAAGTACAGACAGCGAATAAATATTTAAAATTTTTCATTATCATTAATTTTTAAAAGTTTTTTAATATCCAGGATTTTGAGTGAGGCCTGAAATTTCAACTTCGGTTTGTGGAATAGGGAACACTTCATGTTTGCCTACTTTAAAGTTGGCACCTAATACTGAAGCCGCTTTTCCTGTTCTCACTAAGTCAAAGAAACGTTCACCTTCCATAGCTAATTCTAATCTGCGTTCTACTAAAATTGCATCATATAATGCAGTTCCTGTAGAAGTGATATCATGCGCGTTATCTAAAAATGCACGACGACGAACTAAGTTTAAATAGGTTTTCGCTTTCGTTTCATTTACTGTTGTTCCTTTAGTAAAAGCTTCAGCAGCCATTAATAAAACATCTGAATAACGAATAATTCTGAAGTTATTCAAGTAGTTTAATTCCACTTGGCCCGAAGTTTGTCCTTTACGAGGTAAATACTTTTGATTGTATAAGCCTGTATTTTTATAAGGAGCCACTTGGTAAGAAATATTAAACTGCGGGTTCGCTGTTTTATACGCATCAATATCTAATACAGTTACGTTTTTACGTTGATCGCCTGCAGCATATGCATTCGCTAAATCCTTAGTAGGTAAGTTCGTACTCCAACCTGGTGCATAATCAGAAGTGCCAGATAAACCACGAATACCACATTGTTGAATCGCATAGTTACCTTGTCCGCGTGTTGCACCACCCCAGTTATAATAAGGAGAAGCATTAGAGTACTGAATTTCAAAAACAGATTCAGAACCATTCTCGCCAGATAATAAAAAGATATTGCCAAAATTTTGTACTAAAGAGAACGCATTTGCATTTATAACATTGTCTAACATGGTTGCAGCTGCATCAAATTTGTTTTGATACAAATACACTTTACCTAATAAAGCTTGTGCAGCATATTTTGTGATACGTCCTTTTTGAATTTGTGAAGGAGGTAATACCGCAATCGCTGCAGTTAAATCTGCTTCAATTTGCTTGTATACATCTGCTTTAGGAGCACGTTTCAAGGATTTTGAATCGGTTAATGATAATCTCTTATCAGTAAACAAAGGCACATCACCAAACATTTTTACTAATGTAAAGTAATAGTAAGCTCTTAAAAAGTTTACTTCACCATACAAAGCATCTTTACCAGCAAAATCAATTTTATCGCCAGCAGGATTGGTGGCTTTATATTGAATTAAATAATTAGCACGATTCACACCTTCGTAAGCAGATTGCCAAATTTCAGTCAATTGGCCATTTACTGGAGTTGTAGTATAATCGTCTATTTGTTGCAATGGAATTACATCTGAGGCGTTTTCACCACCTGCTACAGCATTATCAGTAGCGATGTCGCCAATAGGAACTACTTGGTTAATCCATTGTAATGGAGTGTAACAACTAATTTCCATAGTACGGTAATCTGATTCAGATTTTAGATAATCCTGATCAGTAGTTTTAAATTCTTCTTGGGGATTATAATCCACAAATTTAGTGCAAGCGGTTAAGCTACCGAAAAAGGCAACCAACGCGAGCATTTTTAAATATTTTTTCATGCTTATTTTCATTTTATGAAGATTTAAAATTTAATATCAAGTCCTACAGCGTAGGTTCTAGGTTGAGGATAAGCACCGCGATCAACACCAGTTTCTAGGATACCTCCTGGAATTTCTGGATCAAACCCAGTGTACTTCGTAAGCGTGTACGCATTTTTAACTTGAACATACAAACGCATTTTATTGATTCCTTTTCTTGTCATAGAAGCAGGTAAGGAATATCCTAATTGTAGATTCTTGATTTTTATAAATGAACCGTCTTCAACATATCTATCAGATACTCTCGCATTGTTGTTATTATCTACAAAAGAATATCTTGGGAAGCGCGCGTCGTTGGTAGAATTTTCACCCGTCCATCTTGCTAAAATTTCACGTGGCTTATTAGTATAGTTCGCGTTTCTTTCAAAAGCACGATATATGTCATTGCCTACTGAAGCATATACAAAAGAAGTAAAATCAAAATTTCCAACTTCAATGTTTAAATTCCAACCCATTGTGAATTTCGCAAATGGATCACCAATTTTTGTTTTATCATTCGCATCAATTTTGCCGTCACCATTGATATCTACAAACCTGATATCCCCAGGTTGTGCCCCTGTTTGTTTAGGAGCGGCAGCAACATCAGCTGCATTTTGGAATAAACCTGCTGTTTTAAAACCATAAAAATAACCAGGTGTAAATCCTTTTTCAAATACAGTTACCGACTGTGATTGACCGTTAAAGTACCCACCTCCAAATATTTTAGCAGTGCCATCTGAGTTAGTAGCTGTTACTAAATTAGTAGCAGTAGTAAAGGTTACCGCAGTATTTACTTTTACTTTTCGCGTATTTGAATTATGATACGTTAAAGTCATATCATACCCTGTAGTTTTTGTTGTACCAATATTAGCTTGAGGAATAGGCACTGTGCCCAAATACAAAGAAGCAGAAGGTGTAAATAATAAACCATCTACAGTTTTTTCAAAATAATCTGCCGTTAAACTAAAATGACTATTTAAGAAGCTCATATCAAATCCAATATTAGTTTGGAGTTGTTTTTCCCATCTTAAAGCATTGTTAGCAGCAGAACCAACGGTAGAACCTGGATAAAATACTTCACCATAACTGTAACCGTTACTGTTCGCAGTTGGACCATAACTTGGACCGCCTGTGATAATACCGATATATTGAGGATTCACATTTTCGTTACCAGTAGAACCATAGCTACCTCTAATTTTTAGGAAGTTGATGAACTTGGTAGTAAAGAATTTTTCTTTAGACACTAACCAACCCAATGAACTAGAATAGAAATTACCAAATTGATTGTCCTTACCAAATGCGATAGAACCATCACGACGAGCAGAAAAAGAAGCTAAATACTTATCATTGTAGTCGTAGTTTAAACGACTAAAGTAAGATAAGTTACGGCGGAAATACTCGTAATAATAACCAGATAAGGCATCGGTATTATTCGCATTATTCGAGCCAGTAGCTGCTGTGAAATCTGCAAATGCCCATGAGTTAAACGGCACATCTTGACGACTCGCACCTGCAGTATTGCCTGTAGTTTTTTGAGCAGACATACCCGCTACAGTTTCGAAATGGTGGTTGGTATTAATGTTAAAATTATAGTTGAAATAGTTTTCAAAAATATAATTAAAGTTACTTGCCTTGTCGTGCGAAATTTTATTATGCTTACCTAATACCGCAGAACCATCTTCATTCATTGAATTATCAACGTTGTAAGTGCCATAATAAGCAAGTGGACTAAATGATTTAGCATTACCATCATACTTTGTATATCCAAAACGAGAAGTGAACTTCACATTTTTAATCACGTCATATTGTAATTCAAACTTACCATATAACTTAGTTCCTATATTTTTATTATAAGTATTATCTAAAACAGTAAGTGGGTTAAAAATTTCAGATAAAAGCAAATTACTGAAGCCAAATTTACTTGCTGTATTTTTTGTATTTAAAATAGAAACGGTAGGATCAAAGTTTAAAGCACTTCCAATCACACTATTAAACGAGTTTTCTAAAACGACTTTAGAATCTAATATTAAAGCGCTGGTATTCATGATGAATTTTAATCTAGAAGATAAATCAAAATTCAAATTAGCTGTAAAATTAGATCTTGTGAAATTAGATTTATCAGTACCGCCTACAATACCACCTTGGTTTAAATAACCTGCACTTAATAAATAAGACATTTTTTCGGAACCGCCTTTAGCAGTCAAATTATAAATTTGTTGCGGAGCATCTTTGAAAATTTGATTTTGCCAGTTGTTGCCTACTCCAATACCAGATAAGTTAGAAAAGATTGGAGCACCACCTGCAGTAGTACTTCCTTCATTTAACATAGCAGCATATTCAGTGGCATTTAAAACACCAATAGTGTTCATGACTTGTTGTACACCATAGTTACTGCTAAAGCTAAATTCAGCTTTTTGATTTTTCTTGCCTGATTTGGTAGTTACCACAATCACACCGTTACCGCCTCTCACACCATAGATAGCAGTGGTTGCCGCATCTTTAAGTACGTTGATGGTTTCAATATCGTTAGGGTTGATAGAATTTAAATCAACTAAAGATTGTTGCACTCCATCTACTATCACCGTTGGATCTGTTCCTGTGAAAGAAGGAATACCTCTAATTAATACTGTAGGTTTAGAACCTGGAGAACCACCTTGAATGACACTCACCCCAGAAGCACGACCCTGAAGGGCCTCTTCGGTACGAACTGCATTCACTTTCTCGATGTCTACACTTTTAATAGTGGAGATAGCACCAGAAACGTTGGTGATTTTTTGGGTACCATACCCAATTACAATCACTTCACTTAAATTGGATGTGGCTACTTCGGTTAATTCAAAGTTGACAGTTCCCGCAGCAGATACTTTTTTCTCTACTTTGCTCATGCCTACATAACTAACTACTAAAGTTGCTCCTTTTGCAGGAATGGAAACTGTAAAATTTCCTTTCGCATCAGTCAAAGTAGTTTTGTTGGTTTCTTTCACTACTACTGAAGCGCCGACAAGCAATTCGCCGTTGGTCTTATTGGTCACCTTGCCCCCTACCTCAATGTTTTGAGCAAAAGCTCCTACAAATAGGCATAAAATAAAGGCAGAAGTAATCCAAAACCTGATTTTTAATTTCATGTACACTTAAATTAATGGTTTAAATAATAGAATTTTTATGATTTAAAAAGATAGAATGACGCGTAGGGGAAAGCATAATATATTTAATAACAAATTTTGAAGCAACTTGATTATGAAAGGATAATGTTTTTGAAGAAAGTCCAATAAAAAGCAAGGAAATGGCTAAAAATTGGGGGAAGGATAAGCTAAAATTAGCTTTCACCGTAGCAGTAGCTAACCCATATACTAGGATAGCCCAAAAAGCAAGTTTTGTAGCGTTTTTCATTGGTTTAAGCTTAGAATCGTTTAACAGATGTAGTGTTTAGGCACAGTTCTATTAATAAGTAAAATTAAGCAAGCCTTTCTCTGTAATCAATAAATTTACCACATCACTACTACTACTTAAATTAAAAATGTTATATTTAGTCTATAATTACTACATCACTACTACATCTGTAATAACATGTATTTTTAAAACATTATGATGTACCCTATGAAAAACTACCAACTCTTAGCTTTTTTGTTATTTTCTAGTCAAATCCTAGGGCAACCCTTTATAGGACAGAGAGAAATAACCAATTATGAAAAAAAGAAGTACAATGCAGGTACGCAAAATTGGCAAATACAACAGGACAAACAAGGAAGGATGTATTTTGCCAATAATGAGGGGGTTTTAAGTTTTGATGGCAATTACTGGGAATTATATCCCCTCCCGAACAAAACCATTGTCTGGTCAATAGAAATGGCAAATAATAAATTGTTTGTAGGAGGGCAGGATGAAATTGGTTATTTAAGCCCAAATGACGGTGGTCAATTGATTTTTCATTCTTTGAAGTCCTTACTGGACGAATCAGATCAGAAGTTTGCAGATATTTGGAATATTGTCCATGTAGGCGAAGACATTTTTTTTAGATCTATCTCTCGTTTATTTAAGTGGAACAAAGGGAAAATGAAGGTTTACCAGCCAAGTTCTACCTGGTTTTTTTTAGGCAAGTTTCAAAATAAAGTCATAGCGCATGATGAGACAAGAGGAATCATGATGTATAAAAATGGCAATTGGGAGGTGTTCATTAAAAAACAGGATCTGCCAGAAAATTTTTATATCACATCCATAAGTGATTATACCCAAGGTAGTAGCATTATAACTACTTCTAAAAACGGGCTTTTTCAATTAACCGAAGAAGGTATAAAACCCTTAACTATTAAGGGCGTGAATAATAAGCAGCATTTTACGAGCGTTGTCAAAATAGATGAATTTAATTATATACTAGGGACCTATAATAATGGGCTGTATTTATTCAATGAAAAAAATGAAGTCATTGAAAGTTTCACCAAACAAGAAGGATTACAAAATAATAATCTTAGAAGTTTATATGTTGATAAGTCAAAAAATATATGGATGGGATTAAATAATGGAATTTCATTTATCCCTTTTAATAATGCCATCAAAGATATCAACCCTGTTAATTTTGGAGATGGATCAGGTTACAGTATGGCGGTGCACAAGAATCACATGTATTTTGCTTCTTCCAATGGAACTTTTGAACTGCCGTTTGAAAATAAAAAGGATTTAAGTTATTTAAAAAATGATTTGACAAATATCTCAGAAGGACAAACCTGGAAATTAGGTATATTAAATAACGAACTTTATGCGGGAAAGGAAGATGGTTTGTATCAAATAGAAAATAGAAATGCCAAAGTAGTAGATAAAAAAAGCGGGTACTGGATATTCGAAACCTTATCTAATAAACAAAATATTGTTGTAACAGGTAGTTATGAACAAGTAAGATTATTTGATCACAACGAAGGTCAATTGAAAGACATAGGTAATATTAAAAGCTTTGCGGGCTCTGCTAGATTCTTAGCCACAGATGCAGATCAGAATATTTGGATATCTCATCCTTATCGTGGTGTGTATAAAATAAATTTGAAGGATTCAAGTACTAAATTATACACCAGTGATCAAGGACTGCCTTCTACACTTAATAACCACGTTTACAAAATAAAAAATAAAGTACTCATTGCCACCGAAAGAGGCATTTTTGAATACAATGAAGTAAATGATCGTTTTGAAATGTCATCTTATTATAAAAAAATTTATGGAGATAAAAGCGTTCGTTATTTAAAAGAAGATGTACTAGGCAATATCTGGTTTGTACAAGACAAAAATTTAGGTGTGATAGATTTAAGTGGTCCAAAACCAAGCATAGTTTACATCCCTGAGTTAAATGGTAATATACTAAGTGGTTTTGAAAACGTATACTCCTATGACAGGTACAACACCTTTATTGGAGGTCAAAAGGGATTCTATCAAATTAATTTTGAGAAGTATAAGGAAAACATCAGCCCTTTAAAAATATTTATCAGAAATGTAAAAATTAAAGGGGATGTAGATAGTGTTTTATTTGGGGGTTACCATGGAGATATCAATGAAGAGCAATCACTTACCAATATAGGCAATGCAAAGGTAGCATATCAATTAAACTCCTTTCATTTTGAATATGTATCTCCATTCTTTGAGCAACAAACTAATCTAGAGTACAGCTACCGTTTAAAAGGATTTGATAAAACATGGTCAGACTGGAACAAAAAAACAGAAAAAGACTATACCAACTTATCTACAGGTTACTATGTATTTGAAGTGAAAGCAAGAAATAATTTAAATAATGAATCACCAGTCACGAGTTATATATTTCAAGTATTACCTCCTTGGTATTTTAATATTTGGTCTATTGCTTTTTACGGTATTTTATTATTTATACTAATATACTTGCTCTATAAGCTTCAAGCAAAAAAGTATTCAAAAAGATATCAGGAACAACAAAAGGAATTAGAATTAAAACATCAAATTGAATTAGAAAAAACGGATAAGGAACTCATTCAATTAAAAAATGAAAAATTAGAAACAGAAATTGAATTTAAAAATTCAGAATTAGCTTCTTCTGCTATGAACTTGGTACAAAAAAAGGAATTCATTTTAAAGATTAAAGAAACGCTTCAGCATTTAAATAAAAGTGAGAAGGAGTCAATGGATTCGCAGGACCTTAAAAAATTATTACGCAGTTTGTCCGAAGAAGAAAAGCTAAATGATGAATGGGAGCAATTCTCTATACATTTTAACAACGTACATGGCGATTTCTTGATCAAACTAAGTGAAAAATATCCTATATTAAAAGCACATGAATTAAAATTGTCTGCTTATTTAAGAATGAACTTAACCTCCAAGGAGATTGCACAATTAATGAGCATCTCCGTACGTGGAGTAGAAATTAGCAGATACCGATTAAGAAAAAAATTAAACATCCCCACAGAAACGAACTTATTCCAATTCTTATTTGAAATTTAATATTTTTACTGGTATTTCTGCATAATTTTTTTTCCTAGTTCAACGCCATCCACATTGAATAAAAATTGTGCAGGCAATGGGGATGGATTGTAATAAGTAATTCTTTTTTTAAGATTCAAGTCCGCCTTTACCCCTAATTTACCTTGTGGTGTTATCACTGATACATCCAAAATACCCGCATTATTGGTGATATTTGATTTTGCATTTAGTACAGTTGCCCTAAAATTGGCAAATGCAGCGTCAGTGGTTATGCCCTCAGCAGTTTTCCACCACATGGCAATGGTCGCCTTACCATTTTTCGAATGTTTTAATGTCATTCGAAGTAGTTTATTATTAGTTAACGAAAAGTTTTCACGAGATGCCTTGTATTCAAATCCATCATTAATGATATATGCCACTTCATTAGTAGGTGCATCATCATATAAAATTTTAAAAGCAACCACAACATCCTCAAATTTTACAAAAAGTGTTTTTGTACTATCTAAGCCAAGCTGGCTGCCAATGGTTGGAACTGCCATTTTTTTATTGCCAATCCAAACTTCATTAAAAACATTAGGTAACAAAATAGTTGAATTTAAATAATCCTTGATACTATTATGGTCCTTTTGTCCTGACACCAACATAACAAACTCATTTTTATTTTGAGCAACATGCATATATGGCATCAAATGTCTTGTTTTTTCCCAACCTCCATTTAATGGATAGTTTTTGGGTTGTAAACTAAAATATTTATCTCCCCAGCCTTGTAAAGCCCATTGTCCATAATGATCATCTCGACCTTCCATGACATAGGTAATATTAGCCATTTCAGGAACTGTTTTACTACTTAAATAAATAACAAAAGCTTTGTCATCAGGGCTATAGGTTTGATTCGATGAAGCTATAGCTACTTTTTTACCCACGTATTCGGTCGCATATGCATTAGGGAAACTGTCCCACTTTTGAATGATAAATTTATTTTTTCTATATAGTAAATCCTTTTGTTGCGGGCTTAATCCAATTTCCTTTAATCTAGCAAAACATACTTGATGAAATAATTGATTATTATTATTGACTTTCCCTAATAAGGGATTAAAATATTTTTCTTCTAGCAAATCTCTCGCAAATGCTCGGTTATAATCTCTACTATGTGCGCCTCCCAAAAATCCACCCAATGGATTATAATGCGAACAAAAATCAGTCAAAAATAAATTCAACAAATCTGCAGTCTTGGTTTGAATATCCTTATCTTTTGCAAATTGCGAAAGTAATAAAAGCGACTCTAAATCAACACCTCCATAGGTAGGACTGTCATACTCTCTATTTCCATAGTTTGCAATATGCTTTATAAATGTATTAAGATACGCTCGGCCTTGTTCTAAAACTTCCGGCTTATTATATACTTGGCCAAGTGCAATTAAGTTCCAAATACGCATTAAATATATATTGGTATAGGAAACGCGCACATTGGCTCTAGTTATTCCACTTAAAGCATAATCAAATATAGTATCAAGCGCTTTTCGACTTCCAGCAGATAACTGATTATCATATAACAACTTGATAAGAATACCATATTGTACGCAAAATTCAACATTATTATTATCCTCAACTATATTTTTAGGATTTACCCAGCTCCAATAAATATTACCATAATTAAAATCTTTGGGATTTGTAACAACCCGAGTAATCATTTTATTTAATAGCCACTCAATGTCGTTTTGATTAAATTGTTTTGTATCCATTGCATCTAAAATGAATAAAAAACAATCACGCAATCCCAATTTAGGTATGGGCTGATGCAATAGGTCCCATTTTTCTTTCAGTAATGCTACTCTAGCTGTAGGATTTGCTACTGCTGGAACTTTGTAACCATTAGTTTGTGCAGTTGAAAAATTTGCAAATAACAAAATGACTATTAAACCGATTACAATTTTTTTCATATAACACTTAACTTGAAGCACATTAATAATGCGCCTCAAGTTAATTAAATATCTTGAATAATGATTACCGCTACTGTATATAGCGCGTCAGTTTAATTGCGATTTTTTTTCAAAATACTTTCCTTGTGATTTTTTTGAAGCCCCCACCATTGTGTGTCAAAACTTGTACTTTTAACTGGGGTTATGGCAGCGCTTGGAAAGTTTTTATGGCTAATTGTAATTACTTCTCCCACTTTAGTATTAAGCGTGATATAGGATTTATTTTGCTCCTCTTTTAATTGATAAATGGGTTTACCCATATTGGAAGCGATATTTAAAGCAATTGCAGGAATAGTTGTAACAATAGTAGTAATTCCACCTTTTTCACTTTTAACAATTACAACTGCAGTTTTACTTGACTTGCGCGCAGCGCTTACTAAAAATGCCCCTTCTGCACGCAAATTTTCAAAACTTGCTTCTTCCCATGCATCTGGTATTGCAGGAAAAACTTGAATGAATGGCTCCTGACTTTGTAACAGCATTTCTAATAAACTATTCGTCATGCCATGGGGTGTTTCAAAACAAGGCCCTGCCTCTGCATACAATCCATTCACTTCGGAATGCTTTAATAAAAAGGTATCTAAAAAATTATAAGCTAAGTTGCCTTTATTTAATAAGGAAGCCATCGATGATGCAGCTACATAGGAATAACCCCTAAACTTTTTATTCATTGAAATCCAATAATTAGTGGATTTATTTGCAATAGCTAAAGTGGCAGCATCAGTAAGTGAAACTTCGCGATAGGGATAAATCATCATCAAATGTGAAAAATGGCGATGTCCAGTTAATAATTCTTTGTCCTTCCCAATTAAGTACCCCTTTTCATTGGTATAATAAGGTGGCAAATGGATTAAAATTTCTTCCCATTTTTTTCTGTCCGCATCATTGGATTTAAGTAACCGGTCTGTATTAATTAAAGTTTTTAATCCCCATTTTAAAGCACTTAAACTATAATGTGCATCTACCGCATCACTGTATTCTGGCGAAAATGAATTTACCAAATGATAAATACCTTGATCATCCTTATTTAGTAAGTGAATTAAAAAATTGACGGATCTTTTAAGTAATGGGAATATGCGCGTTTGTAATTCATTGGTATCTTTCGAATATAAAAAATACTTATGGTAATAAAATAAAGCCCAAGTTAAATTACCAGGTTCAAATTTTCCATTTTCAATTTCTTCGTTTAATACAGGTGAATGTAAATCGTAGGATGAAATTCGATTAACAGCAGCTGCATCATACTGCCATTTCGCTGGGGCATTTTTAATTAATGTATTTTGATTATTATAAAACGCATCAAACAAGGACCTGCCTAATTCCAAATGATTCGAAGCAAATACGGACGAATAAGCCAATTGTGTATTTAAGTTCCACCAAATAGCAGGCCAAGGTGTTTTACTTTTATACCATGGACCCATCAAATCAACCATGGGCTTACCTGCTCTGGTAGCGGATGCCATATTGTATTGCTCCATCCAATAATATCCTTGCATTCTAGCATCGGGAATGGAAATAAAACTTTGCTTTGTAAAATGATGCCACCAATCGCGGTGATGTTGTAAAACAGCCGATTCCCCTTTTTTAATATAGTTATTTATAAATTGAATAGCTTCTGCAGTGGCACTTTTATTTATCGCAACTTCATTTCCCACGGCAATTAATAATACACTGGTATCTATTATTTGCTTTACCTTATACACTGTGCTATACCCATTGCTATATAAAAGTGGTTGATGACAAATATGATATCCTGCAGAATCTTTTTCAATAAAGGATGGATTATACTGATAATCTATAATGCCATTTTTTTTACTTTGGGAAGTAATTCTTGGCGAAATACTTTCTTCTCCCACCCATTGCCATTGTATATTTTTTTCATCTGCTGTCCCATATACTTTTACTACAATAACATCTTGTCCTGTTGGAACGTATGCGAAAAAATGAATGCTTCCTTTGGTTGTTTTTATAGTTCCAGTACTTTCCGCATTGTAAATATCCAATTGCATATCAGCAGATAAAATTGCTCCATTTGTATTTAATAACATTTTTCCAATAGGTAAGCGCGGTCTTGATAATAATTGTTCAAAGGCAACCGTATCCGAATTATGTGGTCGTTGATCAGTAACATCTGATCTGCCGATATCAAATCGAATCGCTTGATTATTTTCCTTATAAATATTTGTACCTAGCTGCCCGTTGCCTAAAAGTATACCCGTATAATAATTATCACTAATCGAATCCCATTTAAGCCTTTGCGCTTGCATAAAAGCCGGCCAATTAATATTATTATTGGATGATTGCGCATACCCTTGTAAAGAAATAAATAGAAAAAATAGATTACATATTATTTTAATCGGTTTAAAGAAATAGCGCATAAAGTAATTATTATATACACAAAATAATACTTTATTTATAAGTTAGTGTTAAAATAAGAATAGTTTTAAATCGTATCAATAAATAATCACCTACAATTTAATTTCACTAAGTTGAACGCCAAACAACTTTAGTGTTAAAGCATTTAAATCCATTTCATTTCCTTTTAGGTGGATCGTTTTTTGAATATGCGTTTGTGTATCACCTGGAGATAAAGCCATTGCTGGAGAGGACCCTTCTAATTCATAAAACTTACCCATTTGTTTGCCATCCACC
>Ga0114977_10001087_pt1 | contig 17868 bp, 16 predicted proteins | sample S_130805_MF_Meta_FD_87026 | JGI IMG/M metagenome (GOLD analysis project Ga0114977, IMG submission 87026) | Freshwater microbial communities from Lake Simoncouche, Canada to study carbon cycling - S_130805_MF_MetaG | ecosystem: Environmental > Aquatic > Freshwater > Lake | place: Lake...
CGATTATCGTGAGCTAAGAACGTAGCTTTAGTTTTATCTTTACCTGAGTATTTATATGCAAAATAAAATAAAGCACCATTTGTTAAAATAGAAGCAATGGTAATTATCCACATATTAACATTCCATAAAGAATCTATATTTAAACCGTGAACAGATGCAGCTCCTGGTAAAGAGTTATCTTCCCAACGATCTATTTGCCATAATAAAAGTACAAAAAACAATATACCAAAACTCAGCATTAATTTCCCATTAAATGTATTGTCACTTTCTGTAACATTCCATTCCTTGGTGTTTTTAAATTGTCGAGATAACTCAACAACACGCATCAGCTGATGAACAGCTATTATTAAGAGTACAAATCCGATTAAAATTAATAATTTCATATGATATAAAAATTTATAGTTCTATTTATTAGTGTGTTATGTAATTGATTAATAAGAATGGTGTAAACTTTCTGATAAAAACGGATGGTTTTTCACCAATAATGGGCGTTTTGCAAGATTTGTTAATACAACATAAATGAATAATCCTAAAAAGAATAAGAAGTTTCCGATTTCCATCCAACTTAAACCAGTCCAATTATGACCAACAGTTCCTGGCATTACAATCATAATCATATCTAAATAATGACCAATAAAAATAATTGTTCCAACAAAAACTAAGAAGTAAAAGTTACGTTTAGAGTCACGACTCATCAACAATACCATTGGGAATAAAAAGTTAACAAAGAAAACAGCCCACATCAATGCCTTATAAGATTCCCAACGTGTTTTGTAATAAACAACTTCTTCTGGAATATCAGCATACCAAATAAGCATAAATTGAGAGAAATATAAATATGTCCATAAGAAAGATATTGCAAACATCCATTTACCAATATCATGAACTGTACTTTCAGTAACAAATTCTAAATAACCATTTTTCTTCAACCACACAACCAATAATGTAATTGTGATCATTGAACTAACCCACATTCCAGAAAACACATACCAACCCATCATAGTAGAAAACCAATGAGTATCAATACTCATTAACCAATCCCAAGCAGCAGTAGATGAAGTGTAAGCGAAAAGAACTAAGAAATAAGCACTTAGTTTAATGTTTTTCCAGTGAAATCCTTTCGATTCTTCAATTCCTAAAGCATCTGCATCACTTGAATTCTTTCTTAATTTCCAAGCAAATAAAACCCAAGCAACCATATATAAAATTGTTCTAACCCACCAAAAAACACCAAAATAGCCACTTTTTCCAGCAATTACAGCATCATAATTTGGAGAATTTACATCAGAAACTCCTTCAGCCATCCAAGGGTAAATTGTATTCAAATGAATTTGCCCACAAATAAAAATTAGTAACAAAAATGATAAACCGTAAGGTAAAAATGAAATAATAGCTTCCATCAAACGCTTTATAGTAGTTGACCAACCTGATTCGGCAGCATACTGCAAAGCTAAAAAGAAAACAGAAGCCAAAGCTATTCCCATAAAATAGAAAGAACCTGCAAAAAGGTTTGCCCAAGCACGATTATGTTGATAGTGATGATCTTCAACATTGGTATCAAAAACAAACATACAAACAATGGATACTAATCCAACTGCCATCAATATCATTGATATCATTTTTGTTTTTGAAGGAAATACGAAATTTAATTTATCTGTGTTCATATTTTTGTAATTCGGTTATGTCTCTATGAATTCGTTTAATTAATTAGTGAACAGGTGATGGAATCTTTTCAACAACTGTTGCCGTTGGAGCAGCTTTAGCCGTAGAATCAGCAACTACTGTTTTTGGTCCTTGTAATTTTTGCACATAATGTACTAAAGTCCAACGTTCTTGTGTATTTAAGATACTAGCATGATTTCCCATTGAATTTTTGCCATAAGTAATAGAATGAAATATTTTTCCTTCGGGTAAATCTTTTAATGCGCCATTGTATGCTGGCGGTGGACCAGGTAATTTTGCTCCAACTTTACCATCACCTAATCCTGCAGCACCATGACAGTGAACACAAAATTTACCATATAAAGCTTCTCCATCTAATTCAACTTGAGGTGTTAATGCAATTGGATTTTTCAAATATAAACCAGCTTGCTCATAACCTTCAACTGTATTTGGATAAGCATAAGGAATAAATCCTCTGCAAATTGTTCCTTTAACTGGCAACATTGCACTGTTTAAAGTGTCATCACCAATTATATAAGTTCCGTAATTTTCTACAGATGGAGAGCGGTACATATCGGGCATAAATTCAAACCCAGGACTATTTAAATCCTTTTTACCACATGATGTAAAACCTGCAACTAAAATCACAGCGAAAGTTCCGCAAGTAATAAGTTTCAAATTTTTATAAGATATATTCATCAGTATTATATTTAATTTTGTTTTGTACTATTAATATTTTGCTTCAATAACTAAAGTTCCTTTGTAGTTAACCTCTTCAGCGCCTTCAGAACGTAAAATTTCATCTGCTTTTTTTGATTGCTCTTCGTTTAACTCTAAATAAATCATAAACTTATCATCAGTTGTGCGAGGATCTGGGTTTTTAGGACGGGCACCTGGTACTAACATACAACGTAATAAATAAGTTAATGCCATTCCATGAGCTGCACAAAATACTGTTGCTTCAAAAGAAATTGGTATAAATGCAGGGATATTAAAATAATAACTCCAGTTTGGCTTACCACCAATATCAGCATTCCAATCGCTAATCATCATGTACCACATCATTAATGTAGCTAATCCTAAACCAGTTAAGCCATAAATAAAAGCACAAATTGCTAAACGAGTTCTTGGCACACCAATGATTGGATCAATACCATGTAAAGGAAATGGTGTATAAACTTCGTTTATACGAATACCTGACGAACGTAATTTCTTACAAGCTTCAATTAAAGGAACCTCGTCTGAAAATATGCCGTGTATAATGTTTTTTGTTATCATATTCTTATTTAAATAAATCTAAATATTGTTTCAATTCTAAATATTAATGTGCGTGTTCTGCTGCAAGTTTCTTTTGTTCTTCACCTGATGCTTTCAAAATTGATTTTAATTCTGCTTGAGCAATTACTGGAAAAGTACGAGAATAAAGTAAAAACAATGTGAAGAACATTCCAATTGTTCCGACAAAAATACCAACGTCAACAAATGTAGGGTGATATGAATTCCAAGTAGATGGTAAATAAGTACGACATAATGTTGGAACGATAATTACAAAACGTTCGAACCACATACCGATATTAACAACAATCGACAATACAAATGTAAATGCTAAACTTGTACGCAATTTTTTGAACCAAAACAATTGTGGTGATATAACGTTGCAGGTCATCATAATCCAATAAGCCCAAGCCATGGGACCAGTTGCTCTATTTAAGAAAGCGTATTGTTCCCATTCAACACCAGAATACCAAGCCATGAATAATTCAGTTAAATAAGCAACCCCTACAATAGAACCGGTAACGATAATTACAATATTCATGTATTCAACATGTTTAACAGTAATATATGCTTCTAATTTATAAACCTTACGAACAATTAACATTAATGTTAATACCATTGCGAATCCAGAGAATACCGCGCCTGATACGAAATAAGGAGGGAAAATAGTTGTGTGCCATCCTGGTAAAATAGACGTAGCAAAGTCCATTGATACAATAGAGTGAACCGAGAATACTAATGGTGTAGATAAACCTGCTAATACTAAAGAGACTTCTTCAAAACGACTCCAGTGACGAGCGCTTCCACCCCAACCAAAGCTTAATAAACTGTAGATCTTTTTCATTTTTGGTTTAACAACTCTATCTCTAATCATTGCAAAATCTGGAATTAAACCAATATACCAGAATACAATTGATACAGTAGCATAAGTAGAAATCGCAAAAACGTCCCATAATAATGGCGAGTTAAAGTTAGGCCAAATTGAACCAAATTGATTTGGTAAAGGGAATAACATATAATCTAACCAAGGACGACCAGTATGAAGTGTTACGAAAATAGCCGCACAAAGTACAGCAAAAATCGTCATCGCTTCAGCAGAACGGTTAATTGCCATACGCCATTTTTGACGGAAAAGCAACAATACTGCTGAAATTAATGTACCGGCATGTCCAATACCAATCCACCATACGAAATTAGTAATGTCCCAAGCCCAATCAACACCGTTATTAGAACCCCAGGCTCCAATACCAACTCCAATTGTGTACGATAAACATCCTATACCCCACATAAAACCTAAAGCAGATATAGTAAACAAAATATACCATAATCTATTTGCCTTACCTTCTATTGGCGCAATAATATCGTCGGTGATGTTTCGGTAAGTTTTGTTACCTAATATCAAAGGTTCTCTTATCTGTGATTCTGCGTGCATATTATTATTAATTCAGAATTTATAATTTAATTTTTTAGTTATTTTTAAGAATGGTGTTCTTCTTTGTGTCCTTCTGCTTTTTCTTCATGTTTAGTTGCAGCATGAGCAGCGTGAGTGTGCATTTCCTCTTCTTGATTTCTTACTTTTAACAAATAAGAAACCGTTGGTTTAATACCTACTTCTTCTAAAAGAACGTAGTTTTTATCATCACCTCTCCACTTTGTAATTTCTGCAGTTTCATCATTTGCATCTCCAAACATAATTGCGTTTGTAGGGCAGGCTTGTTGACAAGCAGTTTTAATAGAACCATCTACGATTGGCATTTTAGCAGCCTTAGCAACTAATTTACCAGCTTGTAAACGTTGTTGACACATAGAACATTTTTCCATCACACCGCGGCTACGAACTACAACATCTGGATTTAATACCATACGTCCTAAATCTTGTTGTGCAGGATTAATGTCAGTAAACATATCGTTAGCGATATAATTAAACCAGTTGAAACGACGTACTTTAAATGGACAGTTGTTAGCACAGTAACGAGTACCGATACAACGGTTATAAGTCATCATGTTTAATCCTTCAGAACTATGACTAGTTGCTAAAACCGGACAAACTGTTTCGCAAGGAGCGTGATTACAATGTTGACACATCATTGGTTGGAAAGTAACCTTCGGATTATTTGAAGGATTTTCCATATCTAAATACATTTGTTTTCCGCCAACATGCTCTTCTTGAGCTTTGTCTTTAGTCATATCAGATGTATAATAACGATCAATACGTAACCAATGCATTTCACGAGTTTTACCAACTTCTTCTTTACCAACCACGTGAACATTATTTTCAACAGTACAAGCCACAACACAAGCTGCGCATCCAATACAAGAAGTCATATCAATTGTTAAACCCCATTTGTGATTCATTCTTGGAAATTCATCCCATAAATCAACTGCTGCAATTGGTGTTTTTCCTCCACCATGTGCAGGTAATGCAGCAATTGGATTCCAAATTTCTTTCTCTTTGTTTTTATATTCTTTTAAAGAAACTTCACGTAATAAATATTCTTCACGACCCATGATAGTGTGGTGAATTTGAGTTGCTGCAAATTTATGCTCTTCAGATGTTTTTTTAACAGAAACTGATAAATTAGAACTTGTTAATGTATCGTTTGCAACTGTTACAAAAGGATAAGCATTTTGCCCTACACCTAATGCAACTTTCATGTTTTTTCCTGTTCTACCATAGCCAACTGCTAAACCAATGGTTCCTTCCATTTGACCAGGTTGAGGATAAACAGGAATTTTTATAGTAACACCATTTACTGTTAATTCTGCAATAGAACCAATAATATCTTGACGTTTCATTTCATTTAAACTCATTTTAGCTACATCAGCTGGGCTCATTGTAATATAATTATCCCAAGTAACTTTCGAAATAGGATCGGGTAATTCCATTAACCATGGATTATTACTTTGATTTCCATTTCCCAAACCTACTTTTTCGTAAACTACTAACTCAAACTCACCACCTTTAGAAGAAGTAGCAAGTGTTGCCGCTTTACTATAATCTGCAGTTGGATAAGTTGTTTCAACAGCTGGAATTAATTCCACATGTTTTATTTGACTAAGGACAGTTTGTGGAGCAACAGTATCAACTAAATCAGCAACAATTGCAGCTACACCTGTAGCTTCAATTTTGCCAGTAGAATCTAATTTTACTGGAGCAAAAGGAATATCCTTAACCACAGTAACTTTTAAAACACCATCGTGTAAAGTATGAGCCCAAAAAGAAGCAAAATCTAAATATTTACCTTGTTGAGGAAATACGTGATTATGCCAATATCCTTGCAAATATGCTAAATAATCAGTTTTAACACCCGACCATTTCAATAATGTATCTTGTACTTGACGAGTTCCTTCATAACTAGGAGCTCTAAATATTTGGTTAATTGTAGGTTGTTGTAATGAATAGTGACCACGTTTTGGATTTGCATCACCCCAAGATTCTAAATAATTATTATCTGGACAAACATAATCAGCAAGCATTGAAGTTTCATCTAAATATTGAGAGAAGGAAACTTTTGTTGCAATTTTTTTATATGCTGCTTCGAATTTCATTGATTCAGGTGCAGTATAAATTGGATTACAGTTGTAAGTCATTAAAGTACCAACCTTACCAGCATTCATATCAGCAACTAGGTCAATAAATTCTTTATCGTTGCCTTGTTTTAAATTAAAATGTAATTCAACATCAACTGTTTTGCCATAGTTATTAAGCATTTTATTAATACCATTAACTAAAGTTTGACAAGCCTCGTCGTTATAACCACAAACAACAATTGAATTTCCTTTGTTTTCAACTAATTCTTTTGCTGCTTTAGCAATTGCTTTAGACGCCTCAGCATTTCCAATTTTCCCTTCAGATACTTTTGCGTTTCCTGTAGCACTTGCTACTTGATTATATAATGCAGCTATAACTTTTCCAAACTCAGATGGTTTAACCATGTAACGCTCATCTGCATTAGCACCAGTTAAAGATAATGTAGCTTCGAAATGGTAATGTTTACTCATTTCTAAATTTTCACGATTTACCTTACGAGTTTTGCTATATTGATTTGCAAATTCGATTGGGTTTAACCAAGTTCCTAAAAAATCACAAGCAATACCAACTATAGTTTTTGCTTTTGAAAAATCATAAGAAGAAACAACTGATTTTCCGAATACATTTTTATTTGCATTAATTAATGCTGAATAAGAAATTGCATCGTATGTTACATGCTTAGCATTTGGATATTTTGAAATAAATTCAGCAATAACAGCTTTTGTAGAAGGGCTGATAATTGTAGAACTTAATAATACAGCTTGACCAACAGATAAAGAATTTGAAACAGCATCATCAACATTTTTCCAAGTAGTAGGATTTCCTTTTGCTAATGGACCGTTTAAACGAGCGCCATCGTACAAACTCAATACAGAAGATTGAACACGAGCACTTGTTGCACCATTACTTACTTTAGACAACTCATTTCCTTCGATCTTAATGGGACGGCCTTCGCGCGTCTTAACTAAAATTGATGCGTAATCATGTCCATCATAAAAAGTGGAAGCATAAAAATTTGCTACACCAGGTGTAACTTCTTCTGGCTTAACAACGTAAGGAATTGCTTTATTAACAGGCGTTTCGCAAGCAGCTAATGCAACAGCAGCAGTACTAAAACCCATTACTTTTAAGAAATCTCTACGGCTAGTGCCATTTGTTTTTGCATCATCACCAGTAAGAAAATCTTCCATTGGTAACGTTTCTGCAAACTCATTGTTTTTGCTTTGTACAAAGTCTTCGCTGTTGTTTAGTTCAGGTAAGCCTTTCCAGTATTTTTTTGACATTGACATGTTTTATATTTCTTGTAATTACCGGTTTTTAACAATTAATAGTGACATTTAGCGCATTCAAGTCCTCCGATTGATTCAACCGTAAACTTAACACCAAATTGCCCTTTGTATTTCTCTTTTAATGCTTTATGAATTTTGTCGTAGTAGGCGTTACCTTCCATTGAAACTTCTGTTTTTCTGTGACACTCAATACACCATTTCATTGTTAATGGAGTTTTTTGTTCAGCAACTGTCATTTTCTTTAAATCTCCGTGGCAAGTAGCACATTCTTGTTTACCTACAACAACGTGTTGTGAGTGATTAAAATAAACGTGATCAGGCAATGTGTGAACTTTAATCCATTTTAAAGGATTTTCAGGTTTATCATAAGTTCCTGTTTTTGGATTAAATCCAGAAGCATCATAAATTTTTTGAATTTCTGTTTCACCATATTGAGGTCCTTTTTGAATTCCCTTATGGCAATTCATACAAACGTTAACAGAAGGAATACCTGCGTGACGAGATTTTTCAACTGTGTTATGGCAATATTGACAAGCTATTTCATTATCACCAGCGTGAATCTTATGTGAAAATTTAATTGGTTGTTCAGGCTTGTAACCTTTTTGAGTTGTATAATCATAATACACACCTAAATTGTAACAAGCGTTCCAACAAGATTTCATTCCAACAAATAAAATAATGATTCCGAAAACACCAACTAAACGACGGTGACCGCTCATCCAATGTTTTATTTCTTGACCGAAAGTCATTTCAGGAACTTCTGGTTTTCCTTCTGTTTTATTGAATGAATTTGCTAATGAATGACGAACACTTCTTAAAGCACCAACTATAATTGCTAATAAAACAATAGATCCTAATAATAAATATAATGGGTCAATTGCACCTTTTGCTTCTTCAACTACTTCGCCAGCATTTCCACCGGTAGTTGTAGTTAAAGGGGTAACATCAACAGGAGGAGCAATTACATAAGCAACTAAAGCTTTTAATTCATCGTCAGTTAAAAACTCAAATTCACTCATGGCATCCGTACCACCGTTGTTTGCAACTAGTGTTTTTGCATAAGCATCTCCAGAAGCAATAACCTTATTATTGTTTTTAATCCATTTTGTTAACCATTCTGCCTCAGGCTTTGGAACGCGGCCCGCAACACCTAACAAACCAGGGCCTGTTAATTTTTGATCGGTAAGCGCATGGCAAACAGCACAGTTTTGTTTGAAAATTTTAGCGCCATCTTGTGCTTTAACATTAAAAGAAAAAGCAAATAACAGAAAAACCGCAGAAATAAAGGGTTTTAGAGAGAAATGAGACAAATTGTTATGCATAGAATTATATCTAATTTTGTATGTGTTTAAGCAATTTAATGACATTATTATGACAAAAATGTCCGTGCAAAAATAACAGAATGTTATATAACTAAATAGGAATTTTTGTATTTTATTAACAATTTTCATAATTTATATTGATTCTAAATAAGGTTTGCGTTTTTAAAAAAAACTTCGATTCATAGATTCTAAAAAAATTTAGACTAAGTTTATTGAATTATTTAGTCATAACGAATTGTTTAAACATAAAACTAGCTTAGTTGTTTATATTTACAAAAATTAAAATGGAGACGCAATACGCTATAAAAGATTTAGAGAGGCTTTCGGGAGTAAAAGCTCATACTTTAAGAGTTTGGGAGCAACGCTATGGCATACTTAAACCGAAACGTTCTGATACTAATATTAGATATTATTCTTCAGAAGACTTAAAAAGAATTTTAAACATTTCATTATTAAACAGTAACGGATTTAAAATTTCTAAAATAGCAACTTTGCCCGACGATGAAATCTTAAATCAAGCTCAAATAATACTAAACAACTACAGTAGTGAACGTGACCAAATAGATAATTTGGTTTTTAGTATGATGGAGATGGACGAGTTGAAATTTGAAAAAATTATTTCGAATTGTGTTATTCATTTTGGTTTTGAAAACACTATAGAAAAAGTAGTGTTTCCGTTTTTAAAACAAGTAGGTAATATGTGGCAAATGGGCCTAATAAATACTGTACAAGAACATTTTATTTCTCATTTAATTCGGCAAAAATTAATTGTTGGAATTGATGGATTATTTGAAGAAAAATTAGTAAAACCAAAAACATTTTTGCTTTATTTACCTAATAAAGAACTCCATGAATTAGGTCTTTTATACAGTTATTTTTTAATAAAATCTAAAGGGCATAAATGTTTTTATATTGGTCAATCGGTACCTCATGAAGATTTAATAAAAGTAAACAAACTTGTTTCTCCAGATGTAATTTTAACCTCGTTTACAAATCCAATTGAGGAAAAAGTAATACAAGACTATTTAAACACAATCTCAGTAACGTTTAAAAATAAATTGATCCTAGTTTCGGGAAGATTAATTCAGCATAGCAATCAAGTAATTGACTTTCCAAACAACGTTTGTTTATTAAATTCTTTTGAAGAATTAAAAAATATACTTTCAAGTGTTAATTTTACTATTAATGACATCAAGCGTATTTAAATATTTTACTATTACCTCAATTGTATTAATTTCTTGTTCGGTAAAGAATGATGATGTATTAATTCCTAAAAATATTTTATCAAAAGAAGAAACAATAAAAATAATTACCGACTGCTATTTAGCGGAAGGAGCATCTGGAATTAACGTAAAAACAGTAAATGGACAAAACATCGATTCTGTTTATTTATTCAATCCGCTGAAAGATAATAATTGTCAAAAAGCAAAATTTGATTCCTCAATTTTATTTTACTCTAAACACCCACTAATACTAAAACAAATATACAACGACGTATTAGAACAACTCAATAAAACAGGTGCAAAAGGGAAATTATGATACATGAAATTTCAGAAATAAAATTATTATCAAAAGAAATTTTTAACGAAATAATTTCTGTTAGACGACACATTCATAAGCATCCTGAGTTATCTTTTAAAGAATATAAAACATCTGAATTTATTTGTTCCATTTTAGATAAACATAAAATAACATACACTAAAAACATTGTTGAAACAGGTATTATCGCAATTATTGAAGGAAATAATCCTACAACAAAAACGATTTTATTGCGCGCCGATTTAGATGCTCTTCCTATTGAAGAAGAAAATAATGCAGATTATAAATCAATAAATTTAGGCATAATGCACGCATGTGGACACGATGTGCATTCTGCTTCAGTATTAGGAACTGCCATGATTTTAAATAAATTAAAAACCACATTTAATGGGACAATAAAAATTATGTTTCAACCAGGTGAAGAGGTTTTGCCTGGCGGAGCATCGTTAATGATTGAAGCTGGTGTATTGCAAAACCCAAGAGTTGATTTAGCAATTGCTCAACATGTTTTTCCAAGTATGGAAGTAGGCAAAGTTGGTTTTAGAAGTGGCATGTATATGGCCAGTACTGACGAGCTACACATAACAATTAATGGCAAAGGTGGACATGCGGCAATGCCAGCAGAATATATCAATCCTTTAAATGCGGCATCTGCAATAATTCAAGAAATTGAAAAAGAATTTCCTTTTTATTTTGATGAAGATGGTGTTTCAAAAAATAGTCATAACCATATTCCAACAGTTGTTGCATTCGGAAAAATTGAAGGAAAAGGAGCGACAAACATAATCCCTGCAAGTGTTTATATGGGTGGCACTTTTAGAACGATGGATGAAACTTGGCGCGCTGAAGTAAAAGAAAAAATAAAATCGATTATACTATCTGTTTGTGAAAAACACAAAGCAACAGCCGATATTAATATTGAAAAGGGTTATCCTTTTTTGGTAAATGATATCGAGTTAACAGCACGTTGCAAGGCTTTAGCAATTGATTATTTAGGTAAAGAAAATGTAGAAGATTTACCGCTTCGCATGACTGCTGAAGACTTTTCATATATCACACAAAAAGTACCTAGTTGTTTTTATAGGTTAGGAACAGGTAATAAGCAAAAAGGAATTACTTACGGTGTGCACACTTCTACATTTGATATTGATGAAAAAGCTTTAGAGATTTCGACAGGTTTAATGGCATGGATGACAATAAATGAAATGCAATAAATTACCTCATCCTTACATACTTCTGATATAAAAAAGAAGTGCTTAATGTTGCTAAAAAGAAAAACCATAAGCGAATTAATTCTGGATAAATTTCTTTCAATCCAAAATTCCTAAGGAAAATTCCATAGAATGCTTCCAATCCCCAATTAAGTGGAGAAATAACACTTATCTGTTTCATTATTTCTGGCATAACAAACGTTGGGACCCAAATACCACCAATTGCAGCTAAAATAATAACAAACACGGCTCCAAACAAAGAAGCCTGATCGTGAGAATTTGAAATAGTTCCTACTAATAATCCAAATCCAGTAGCTGCTAAACCAGCTGAAAAAGCGACTAAAAATAACAGCAACACATTATCACCAACGTTTAGTTGTGGTAAACCCATTAGTGGCAAAATATATAAACCAACACATAACATTAATCCAAACTGAATTAAACTAACAGAGATATAGGTTAACATTTTTCCTAATATAACAATCATATAAGAGCCTGGCATCGTTAATAAACGAAATGCACTCCCGTCTTCCCTTTCTTTAATAATGTTTCCCGCCAATGGAATACATATAAAAAACATGGCAAAGAGTGTCCATGCTGGCACGTTATGTTGCACAGAGTTTGGGATGATGGTTGAATTATTATACGAAGCATATTCTTCAGTTGTTATAACTAAAGGAGCAGTTTCTACTTTTTGAGGCGAAGCGTATGGGAAATTTTCTTGCATTTTTTGGTTAAGCGAAGTTGCCATACTTTGCATTTCTATTTGCGAAATAATACTTGAAATGGAATTACTAATGGTTGTTTTAAAAGACAATTTCGTAATTGGGTCAAAAAATAATTGGAGCTGTAAACGATTGGTATCAATGGGCTCATCCTTAGTAATAGTATCCCCTGTAAAGCTATTTAATAATTTAGAGATACGTTGGGTTGACTTTTTTCTTAAATTTTTACTTGTGTTTTCTGGTATAACAATTCCTATTAAATAACTACCATGAGCAACTTCATTTTTTGCTTGCTCATTAGTTATGTTTTTTTTTGTGATTACAAAAAACTTTGAACCAGCTAATGATTTTTCTAAGGAAGATGCCAATGAATCATTGTCTCTATCTACAATTAATAAAGGAACAGAAGCCTCGCTTACCGAACGAAATGTGGTATCTTGAATAAGTGTGATAATTAAAATTAAAACAGTAGGCATTATAAAAGTAATCGCTAGCCCTGCTCTATCGCGCGTTAAAACTTTATATTCTTTATATATGCTGTATAATAATTTCATTTACTTATCTCTAAACTTACTTCCTGTTATTTTTAAATAAACCTCTTCAATACTTTTACAATCATTCTCACTTATAAGCTGTTTGGTTTTTCCTTGGGTAATTAATTTTCCGTCATCAATAATTGCAATGTGACTACAAAAATCTTCAGCTTCTTCTAAATGATGTGATGTGTATAAAATTGTCATTCCTAATTCGGTATTTAAATTTTTTAAATACTCGATAATGGCTTGTTTCGACTGAACGTCAACACCAACAGTTGGTTCATCTAAAATAAGAAGTTGTGGATTATGCAGAAGACCGGCTATTAAATTTACACGCCTTTTCATCCCGCCAGAATAAGTGCTAATTTTTTGATGCGTATTTTCTTCTAAACCAAGAATAGATAAGTTTTTAGTAATTCGTTCTTTCAGTTCTGCCGTTTTTATACCATACATATGTCCCAAAAACATAAGGTTTTCCCAGGCTGTCAGTTTTGAATATAAGGCAATTTCTTGCGGAACAACACCAATCATCTGCTTACACTCTCTACTATTTGATTGATGCGTTTTTCTATTAATTGTAATTATTCCTTCATTTGGAGAGAATAATCCACACAACATTGAAATTAAAGTTGTTTTTCCAGCACCATTCGGGCCTAATAAACCAAAGACACAGCCTTTTTCGATAGTAATTGAAACATTGTTTACAGCAGGACGCGGTGCATCTTTATACTTTTTGCTTAAATTTTTTATTTCAACTAGTGCTTCCATTTATGCGTTTTCTTGTAAGAATATTTTCATTTCACAAGTTGCGACTAATTCATTATTTGAATAAGAATTTGCTTCAATAATAGAAACATTCATGACTTGAGTTTTTGTAATAACTTCCGTGTATATTTCTGTTCCGGATGGCGGTAAAAAATTAATGGCTAGGTTTTTTATATTTCCAATAAATCCTAAAACAGGTTTTGTCCCATTTTTAAATGCAGAATATCCAGCCATACTAGCAGCGGTTTGAGCCATGTTTTCAACTATTCCAGATTCAGTCAGCTTATTATTCTGAGTTAAAATATGGCTATCAGTAATGTCGAATCCAGTAACGATTAAACTCTCATCACATTTATAAATTCTACTAATTAAAACCATAGGTTCGCGTTGCGGAATATAATCTAAAATGGTATCAGAATTTACTATGGGGTTTTGTAGATTATTCATTTGCAAAAGTAGGCTACAAAAATACGTTTATATTAGGATTAAGCAAATTGTCATCCTCATAATTTAAACAACACTTAAATAACACCTAAAGTGCATTGTTAAAATCAATCAATAGTTTACAAACATCCACATAATCGGTTAATGGCAATGTTTTTTCAAGATCATAAATATCATGATAGAAAGTAACTCCTCCGAGCGTATAAATAAAAAAACATGGGACCCCTTTTTCTGAAAACCAATAATGGTCGCTATTTGCAGCTTTTCCTCTTTGCTTTATTTGTGTAACATATTTTTTTTGATTATTAATTGAATCCAATTTCTCGAATTGAGTTTTATAAACTGTTGCATTAACCGCCATTATCCCTTCGCTTCCAGTGCCTAATAAATCCAAGTTAGTCAAAAATTTAATTTTAGATAAAGGGAATAAAGGATGCTCACTATAATATTTTGAGCCTAATAATCCAGCTTCTTCTCCACTAAACATAATGAATGCAATTGAATATTTTGATGGATTTTTTTTATAATATTTTGCCAAATTAAGCAATACACTTACTCCGCTTGCATTATCGTTAGCTCCTGGAAAATAAGCCGTTGTGCCCATTGCACCTAAATGATCATAATGTGCCGAATAAACTAAAAAACTATCTGGTTGTTCAGTTCCTTTTATATACCCAATTATATTTTGACATTTAAAATTTGGAAGAAATTTATTTTCAAAAATAATATCAATGTTTTTTATTTCATTCGGGAATGAGTCAATAAGCAATTCTACAACTGATTTATCGCCAAGTTTAGTTGCTACTGTATAAGTTAATTTTTTTCTCAACTTAATCTCTAATGGAGCTTCTTTTCGCGCATCAAATGCCTTATAAGTAACGCTATCAGTTTTAAATAATTGAAAGCCTGATTTAAGTGTTTTAGAGGACGGATCTATTAAAAAATGTTTCCCGGCTTCAAGTTGTTTGCCATCTATGGTAACAGAAATTTTACCAGGAAAGGTGTTCACATTAAAATTATAGGGCTGAGAATATGATTTTCCAATTGGCAATAATCCAATTGTTTTAAATTCGCTAATTAAATATTTAGCAGCTTTGTTTACGCCATCATTCACATAACCTCTGCCTAAAAACTCTTTCGAAGTTAGTTTTTTAATTACGGAGCGAGCATAAGTGGTGTCTTGGCCTTGGGACAAAAAAGTAACCAAATAAAAAACAAAACCTAGTATATATTTAAATATCATTTGTTGGTTTTAAGAAAATCGTTTTTCAATTAAAGCAATTAAAGTTTTCGCTAATTCATTGTCATCTTTCCATAAATAAATGCCTTTTAATCCATTAACATACGCCAATGCATCTTCTTTTTTATTTGCTGAATTTAAATGCTCAATAGCAATATTATATTCATTAGAATTTGCCGAAAACAATTCGTTAATGAAGCGAAATTTATCGTTTATATTAATATTAAGTTTTGGATAAATATTTTGCTCCAAAGAAACTTCTAAAATTGGGTCAACCATTTTAACTGATTGTGGTATTATTATTTTCTCCTCAACTACTTCAATTGGTTCTTCTAGTTTCGCTTTAACAACTTCTACAATTTCGGCAGGAGGAACAACTTCCATTAATTTTAAATGTAAATTTAATTCGGGCGAAATTTCGTGTTGTTCTTTTAACACCAAATAAGCAGAAACTAATTTATTAGTTTGTGTAATTGAAATGTGAAGTTGCTCAGCATAAGCTGTACTTGGAGGAGTATGTTTTTCAAATTTCTCTATTGCTTCTTTTAATTCGGCTAACGAAGAAGTTAATTGTTTAAATAAAAGGTCAGTTTGCATATATTGTGAATAATTAAGAATTAAAAATACAGTATTTTAATTTTACTTAGATTATTTTTAACGATTATATATAATTAGTAATTAACCATGTTTTTAGAAAACATAAAACATAGCGCTCATAAACGAGGTTGGATAGAAGTAGTTTGCGGTTCTATGTTTTCAGGTAAAACAGAAGAATTGATTCGCAGATTGAGGCGCGCGCAGTTTGCTAAACAAAAAGTTGAAATATTTAAACCTCAAATTGACACGCGTTACCACGAAGAAAAAGTGGTTTCTCATCAAGGAAATGAGATAATGAGTACGCCAGTTCCAGCAAGCTCTAACATTTTACTATTAGCAAATGATGTTGATGTTATTGGTATTGACGAAGCACAATTTTTTGATATGGAATTGGTAAATGTTTGCAAACAATTAGCAAATAGTGGAGTTAGGGTAATTGTTGCCGGCTTAGACATGGACTTTAAAGGCAATCCATTTGGCCCGATGCCAGATTTACTTGCCTGTGCCGAATACGTAACAAAAGTTCATGCCATTTGTATGAATTGCGGCAGCTTAGCCCATATTTCTCACAGAAAAACTACTGAAACAAACTTGGTGTTACTAGGTGAAACCGATAGCTACGAACCACTTTGCCGAGATTGCTATAATGCAGCAAATAAGATTTAGTTTTTTGATGAGTTGTTAAAAACAAAATCTGTTTTCATGATTAATTATATATAATTTTAGTTCTTATAAAAACAAAAAATGGCACACCTTATAGCACCATCAGTATTATCTGCCGATTTCGGAAATTTACAGCGAGACATTGAATTAATAAATAATTCGGAAGCAGATTGGTTTCATGTTGATATCATGGATGGTGTTTTTGTTCCTAATATTTCATTTGGTTTTCCAGTAATAAAAGCTATACAAAAACATGCGAAAAAACCAATTGATGTGCATTTAATGATTGTTGACCCTGATAGATATACGCAAGCATTTAAAGATGCTGGTGCAGATATCTTAACGTTTCATATTGAAGCTTGTACTCATTTACATCGCTCTATTCAAAACATAAAAAACGCTGGTATGAAAGCAGGCGTTGCTCTAAATCCTCATACTCCAGTGCATTTATTGGAAGATATCATTGCAGACATTGATTTGGTTTGTGTAATGAGTGTAAACCCAGGATTTGGCGGACAAAAATTTATTGAAAATACCTATACCAAAGTAATGGCTTTGAAAAAATTAATTACTGAAAAAAAATCGAAGGCTCTAATAGAAATTGATGGTGGAGTTGATTTCAATAATTATAAAAAATTAATATCTTGCGGTGCTGATGTTTTGGTTGCAGGCAACACCGTTTTTGGGAATGCAAATCCTACAGAAGCAATCAAACAATTAAAACAATTATAAATTTACTAATCATTAAAACCTAAACATTATGGCATTTGAATTACCACAATTAGCTTATGCACACGCTGCGCTTGAGCCACATATCGACACTAAAACTATGGAAATACACCATGGTAAACATCACCAAGCATACGTTACAAATTTAAATAACACAATTGCAGGAACTGATGCTGAAAAATTAAGTATCGAAGAAATTTGTAAAAACATTTCTAAATACCCAATGGCTGTTAGAAATAACGGTGGCGGACATTACAACCACTCCTTGTTTTGGACTATAATGGCTCCAAACGCTGGCGGAACTCCAAAAGGAGCTTTAGCTGCAGCAATTGAAAGTGA
>Ga0114977_10001090_pt1 | contig 17835 bp, 15 predicted proteins | sample S_130805_MF_Meta_FD_87026 | JGI IMG/M metagenome (GOLD analysis project Ga0114977, IMG submission 87026) | Freshwater microbial communities from Lake Simoncouche, Canada to study carbon cycling - S_130805_MF_MetaG | ecosystem: Environmental > Aquatic > Freshwater > Lake | place: Lake...
TAAAGAAGTAGCCGATGTTCCATTTGAAACAGGTATACTATAATTTCCTGTATAATGTGTTGTCATACCAGTAATAATAGTTGACCAATTAGTACCTTTAAGATAAGTAGCATCAGCTGTATTTTGAAGATATAAGGTAAATTGACCAATAGTAGCCGCATTAATACCTTGTAAATAATTAAATACAACACTTGTTATAACACTATTTGTTAATGCTAAACCAGCTAATTCAGAATTTTTTATTAAGAAAGCAGCGCGGTGATAAACAGCAGTATTTCCACCACTTGCTAATGCGAAATTAGAACCAGCTTGCTCGTTAGGTGGAGCATTCCAGGACACAATTGGCTGACTGATCATCTTGCCAAATAAAGCAGACAATAATAATAATGTTAACGTAATTTTTTTCATATTTAGTAATTTTTAGTAATTTTTAATAAATTCAAATATATTAAAAATAATTTATAAAAAAATATTTATTTAATAATATAGATAAAAAGTTGAAAATTAAATAGTTAATTTGTATTTAAAAAAACGATATAATTTATGAAAAAAATCATTATTTCAGCCTTAACACTTTCCACTTTAGTGCTTTGTTCGCAAACAAATAAAAGGCCTGACAATTGGATTAATTTAGATCCTGGTGTTGATAGTATAAATGGTGTTGGCTCTAACAGAGCTTACCAAGAGCTTTTAAAAAACAAAAAATCAAAAACAATAATTGTTGGGGTTTTAGATAGTGGAGTAGATTTCGAGCATGAAGATTTAAAAAATGTGATGTGGACCAATCCTGGAGAAATAGCTAATAATGGAATTGATGACGATAAAAATGGATATATAGATGATATTCACGGATGGAATTTTATTGGAGGAAAGGATGGTAAAAATGTATCGGACGATAATTTAGAAATGACCCGATTAATTCGCAAGTTAAAATCTAAATATGAAGGTAAAACTGAAATCGACTTTAAAAATAAAGAAGAAAAAGTTGAGTTAAAATTATACGAGGAAATTAAAGCAGAATATTCTAAAACAAAAGCTCAATTTGATGGCGGCTATAACCAATTAAAATTTTTAATTGAAGGCTTCGAAATGTTAACAAAAAAAATTAATTCGGACCAAGGAAAGTCTCAAATAACATCAATTGAGCTAGAAAAGTTTAATCCTGCAAATAAAAATGATTCAACAATAAAAACAGTTGCATTATCTATGGTAAAAAGATCAGGTAGTAATTTAGAAGAAACAATTGGTGGATTAAAAGCTGCATTTGAACAATATAAATCTTATGTAGAATGTGGCTTAAATGAAGCATTTGATCCAAGATCAATTGTGGGAGATGATTATTCTAATTCGAATGAGCGCTATTACGGAAATAATGATTGTAATGGGCCTGATAGTTTTCATGGAACTCATGTAGCAGGTATAATTGCAGCTTCAAGAAATAACGGAATTGGTATGGATGGCATTGCTGCTGATGTAAAAATTATGGCTGTAAGATGTGTACCAGCTGGTGATGAGAGAGATAAAGATGTTGCAAATGCAATTAGATATGCCGTTGATAATGGTGCTAAAATTTTAAATATGAGTTTTGGAAAAAGATTTAGTTGGGATAAAAAAGTAGTTGATGATGCTGTAAAATATGCTGAGAAAAAAGGTGTTTTATTAATACATGCAGCAGGTAACGATAATGCAGACATTGACATAGTAAATCATTATCCTTGCAAAAAATTTGAGAATAACAGCAAGGCTGAAAACTTTATGGATATTGGTGCATTAAGCTGGAAAAGAGAAACAAAAATTGTAGCGCCATTTTCTAATTATGGAAAAAATACAGTTGATGTTTTTGCTCCAGGAGTTGAAATATACTCTACGGTACCTAAAAATGGTTATAAAGATGCAAGTGGAACAAGTATGGCTGCCCCAGTTACAGCTGGAGTAGCAGCGGTTTTAAAATCATACTATCCCAATTTAAGTCCAAAACTACTAAAAAAGATACTAATTGAAAGTAGCTTGAAAAATTATAAAAATAAAAAAGTAATTAAGCCAGGTACAAAAGATGAATTAATAGAATTTGAAGAACTCGGAAAAAATGGAGGTATTATAAATTTATATGAAGCAATTAAACTGGCAGAGAAACTTAAATCACATTGATTAAATTTTTTATTCAAATTTAGATTTTTTTACTAGCAAAAAATTAATAAAAATAGCTCTAAAATTTAGAGCTATTTTTTTATTTAAACCTATTGTTTAATTATTGATTGGCTATAAATTAAAGTAATTATTTCATAACCCGCTCAACATACTCATTGGTTTCGGTATTTATTTTTAATTTATCACCTATAGATACGAATAGAGGCACTTGAATAGCAATACCGCCTTCTAATTCAGCAGGTTTTAATAATTTCCCTTTATTTCCTTCTTCGGTATAAGTTACAGTTAACTCAACAAACTTTGGTAATTCTCCGCTTAGTGCCTTTTCATTTTCATCAAAACGAATTTTTAAAATCATGCCTTCTTGTAAAAACTTTATGGCATCAGCAAACAACAATTTAGGAATATGAGCCTGTTCATATGATTCTTGATTCATACATACTAAAAAATCGCCTTCAGTAAATAAATACTGCATTTCAAACTCATCAACTCGAATTAAATCTATTTTTTCGCCTGAGCGAAAACGTATTTCGCTTTGTTTTCCAGTTTCAACGTTTCTGCATTTAACAGAATAAATTGCATTTCCTTTACCAGGAGTAATGTGATCGTAATCTAAAACCTTTAGTAATTGATTATCATGACGAAAAAAAGCGCCACGAGATAAATCGGATGTAGTTGACATAATTATATATTAGTCAACAAATTTACTACCAATTATTAGAACTGACAAAACTTAAACTTAACTGAATTAACTATTTGTGATTTCGTCGAACACGGCATCCCATAATTTAATGCGCATATTTAAAGAGTTTATGGTAGCTTCTTCGGCTTCTTTCCAAAAAGCATCATTTGTACCACATAAATTAGATGTCATTTGAATAGCCAAATGGCTGTGGTGATCACCATCAATTTCGATGTGACGTTCTAAATAATATTTAAATATAGAAATTGAATTTGGGAAATTTTGATCAATGTCTTTAATAATAGACATAAACATACTTGGTATTAAATCTTCGCGACCAAATGTAAAAATAGCAGATTGTAAATGAGGTTTGTTTGAATTAATTATGTTGAAAGTAAATTCAACGAATTGTTTTGCCGCATCAGGCACATTGGCCATTGAGAATGCTTGGTTTAAATCTCGAGTAGATTTAAGCGTTTCGATAAAAAGTGAAATTTGATTTAAGTTGGCTCCACTTTGTTGCATAGCCTCTTGATACAATTCAAAATGACTTTTTCTATTACCATGAGCATCAACATCAGATTCTTCGCCAACAACAATTTCGTTAATCAAAAAACGTGTTTCGGCGGTTCCAACAGGAAACCAAGGCACAGTAGTGCAGGTTAAATTTTGTTGTAGTGTTTTTAACAAAGACATAAAATCCCAAACAGCGTAAACATGATATTTCATAAACACTCTTAAATCTTTAACATCTTTAATTACACCATATAATTTATGATTAATAATTTGTTGTCTTAAAGGTTCTATTCTGGATTGAATATCAGAAATGGGTTGATCATGTATCTCTTTCATGAGGGTATAAAAATTTTAGATAATAACAAAAAGAAAGAGGTGTTTGTTTAAATACTAATTAAAAATAATTATAATGGAATATTACCATGTTTCTTTTTAGGTAAAACATCAACTTTGTTTTCGAGCATTTTAAAGGCCTTGATTAACTTTATACGAGTATCTTCAGGTTTTATTACTTCGTCAATAAACCCTCTTTCGGCAGCCCGATAAGGATTAGCAAACATGGTTTGATATTCAGATTCTTTTTCTTTCAATTTAGAATCTTTATCTTTTGCTGAAGCAATATCATTTTTAAAAATAATTTCGGCGGCGCCTTTAGCTCCCATTACTGCAATTTCGGCAGATGGCCAAGCGTAATTCATATCTGCACCAATGTGTTTACTATTCATCACGTCGTATGCGCCACCGTATGCTTTTCGAGTAATAACAGTAATTCTTGGAACGGTGGCTTCGCTAAAAGCATATAATAACTTAGCACCATTGGTTATAATAGCATTCCATTCTTGATCGGTACCAGGTAAAAAACCAGGAACATCTTCAAAAACTAATAAAGGGATATTAAAACTATCGCAAAAACGAACAAAGCGAGCGGCTTTAGTACTTGAATGTATATCTAACACGCCAGCTAAAACTGAGGGTTGATTAGCAACAATACCAATACTTCTTCCTGCTAATCTAGCAAAACCAACTACAATATTTTCGGCAAATAATTTATGCACCTCAAAAAAAGAGTCATTATCAATTACTTTTTCAATAACCTCTCTAATATCATAAGGTTGATTGGCATTTGAAGGAATTATTGAATTTAAATCAGGACGTAGTTCATTTCCAATTGAATATTGAAGAAAAGGGGGTTCATCTTCACAATTTTGTGGCAAAAAACTTAATATTTTTTTTAAATAATTAATGGCTTCTAATTCGTTTGCGCATGCGAAATGAGTTACTCCGCTTTTAGTTGCATGAGTAATGGCGCCTCCCAGCTCTTCACTGGTTACTTCTTCATGTGTAACTGTTTTTACAACATTAGGACCAGTAACAAACATATAACTAGTGTTTTCAACCATTAGGATAAAATCGGTAATTGCAGGGCTATAAACTGCGCCACCAGCGCATGGCCCCATAATGGCGCTTAATTGAGGAATTACTCCACTACTGCGAACATTCCGAAAAAAAATATCGGCATAACCGCCTAAAGAAACAACCCCTTCTTGAATGCGAGCTCCACCACTATCGTTTAAACCAATAATTGGCGCACCATTTTTAAGGGCTAGATCCATAATTTTACAAATTTTTTCGGCATGAGTCTCGCTTAAACTCCCACCAAAAACTGTAAAATCTTGAGAATAAACATAAGTTAATCGGCCGTTAATATTTCCATAGCCAGTAACTACTCCATCACCCAAATACTTCTCTTTATCCAATCCAAAATCATTACTTCGGTGTAAAACCAACATGCCAATTTCTTCAAAAGTTCCTTCATCTAATAAAAAATGTATGCGTTCACGTGCAGTGAGTTTAGCTTTTTTATGCTGAGCATCAATTCTATTTTGACCACCACCTAAAAGTGCTTCAGCTTTTTTTTGTTCTAAAATCTTTAATTTATCGATCATAAGATTAAAATTTTGATTAATTATTTCATTTTAAATGAAACAAAAATAATCATGTAAAGATATTATTTAATTCAATAAAATATTCCAATAATAAAATGAGATCAAACAATTATATTAGTATTTAAAATTAATGTATTGTAAATAAATATCGTTTAATAAGACACCTTAACATTAAAGTCAGCCCCTCCTCCACCCGATCGTGTTCCGCCTGTATTGTGCCATTTAGAAAATGCTTTTACTTTGTAATAAGAAGACGTTGAAATTGAACTAGAATAGCAAAATTTGGTTATCTCCATTTCGTCCATTAAGCACTCTAAACTGATAAAAAAGTCGTTATTTGTTTTGATATTATAATCTTTTAAAGGCAAAATAAATTCGCCTTGTTTTATACCCAATTTAAAAATAATTGGTTTTTTTAAAAAAGTACTACCTACCCAATCATTTTTTATTTTTTCATAAAACATTAAACGAAATAAGAGTGAATCTTTATATTTATTTTGAATAACATAAAAACCAAAAGACTCAATTAATATATTTTTAGTGTTTTTAATTAAAATAGCTGCTTCAGAACCTTTCCAGTTACCTCCCACATCAGAAAAACCTGTACAATTAATTGTAGTGTATTTAGTTGTGCCTAAAGTTTTATATTTTATTTTTTTTGAGTTTACCACAATTTCATCTAATTGAGTAGCAGACTGAAATAAAATAATTTTTTTATTCGCTAACTTAAAATAATCAAAAACAAGAATTGCTTGCGTTTGATAACCGATAGAAGAGAATTTCATACTATCATTTTTTTGAATATTGTTTACTGTAAACTCAAAAAATCCCTCATCATCGCATACTGTTCCAAAAGGTTTGCCTAATATGCCAACACTTACAAAAGGAATTGGTAATTGAGTTGATTTATCAACTATAATTCCTTTAATTATTTGCTGAGAAAAAATAATTTGGGAGAAAAGTACTATTAAGTAAATTAAACTAAGTTTCATATTAAACAGAACTAATTTATCAATTTAATTCTTAAAAACAATATTCCTTATTAATTTGTACTTTTGACCACTTATTTAAAAAAATGATTTCTGCTAGTAATATAAGTTTACAATTTGGTAAACGAGTTTTGTTTGATGAAGTAAATGTAAATTTTACACCTGGTAATTGCTATGGCATAATTGGTGCTAATGGGGCTGGTAAATCTACTTTTATGAAAATATTAAGTGGAGAAATTGATCCTTCAAAAGGCCGAGTAAATATTTTGCCTGGAATGCGAATGAGTATTCTTAAACAAAATCATTTCGAATACAACGAATTTACTGTAATTGATACAGTATTGATGGGAAACAAACGTTTATTTCAAATTATGAAAGAAAAAGATGCTATTTATGCCAAAGCAGATTTTACTGATGCAGATGGGATAAAAGCAAGTGAATTAGAAGGTGAATTTGCAGAAATGAATGGTTGGAATGCAGAAAGCGAAGCTGCCGAATTACTCACTAATTTGGGTGTAATGCCTATTAAACATGATAAATTAGTAAAAGATTTATCAGGAAAAGATAAAGTTAAAACCTTATTAGCACAGGCTTTATTTGGAAATCCAGATATTTTAATGCTCGACGAACCCACCAATGATTTAGATGTAGAAACAATAAGTTGGCTTGAAAACTTTTTAGCTGATTTTCAGAATACGGTTATTGTAATAAGCCACGATAGACACTTTTTAGATGCCGTTTGTACAAATATTTGTGATATTGATTTTAGTAAACTAAGTGTTTACTCAGGAAATTATAGTTTTTGGTACCACATGAGCCAATTGCAATTAAAACAAAGGAATGATGCAAATAAAAAAATAGAAGATAAGCGCAGCGAGTTACAAGAATTTGTTAGAAGATTTAGCGCTAATGCAAGTAAAAGTAGCCAAGCAACTAGTCGAAAGAAATTATTAGAAAAACTTACAATAGACGAAATTCCGGCGAGTACTCGTAAATATCCGGGTATTATTTTTAAACAAGAACGAGAAGCCGGAGATCAAATCTTATTAATAGAAAATTTATCAAAAAACAATATAGATAACAATATTTTATTTAAAGATGTAAGTATCAATGTTCGTAAAGGGGATAAGATAGCTTTTATTAGCCGAAATCAATTGGCTGTTTCGAGTTTATTTGAATTGCTTTCAGAACAAGATAAAAATTACCAAGGAAAATTTGCTTTTGGCACAACAATATTCAAAGCTTATTTACCAAACGATAATCATAGTTACTTTCAAAGTGATTTAAATTTGATTGATTGGTTGCGTCAGTTTAGTAAGGATAAAGATGAAACTTATATAAGAGGATTTTTAGGTAAAATGCTATTTAGTGGCGAAGAAGTTTTAAAAAAATGTAACGTGTTAAGTGGAGGCGAAAAAGTACGTTGCATGACAAGCCGAATGATGTTACTTAATCCAAATTTATTAATTTTAGACGAACCAACAAATCACCTAGACCTTGAAAGTATTATAGCGTATAACGATGCTTTAAAAGATTATCCTGGCGTTATCTTATTTACAAGTCATGATCATCAATTAATGCAAACTGTAGCCAATAGAATTATTGAATTAACACCTAAAGGAATTATAGACAAAGTTTGTACCTACGATGAGTTTTTAGAGAATCCAACGATTCAAGAACAAAGAAAGAAAATGTATAATTAACATTTACAATAAATCTATTTTTTCTATTCTTTCTTGATGTCGGCCACCTTCAAATTTTTCAGATAGAAAAACATCTACACATTTTAAAGCTTCGCTGATAGTAATATATCTTGCAGGTAGAACTAAAACATTAGCATCATTATGTTGTCGAGCCATAGCCGCAATTTCTGAAGTCCAACACAAAGCAGCGCGAATACCTTTGTGTTTATTTGCTGTCATATTAATTCCATTACCGCTTCCACACATTAATATTCCAAATTCAGATTCTTTTGTAATAACAGATTCTGCCGTGTGATGAGCAAAATCTGGATAATCAGCTCTTTCTTCAGAAAAACAACCTTTATCAATTACGATAAATAATTTGTTTTTTAAATAATCGATAATTTGTTTTTTTAATTCAAAACCTGCGTGATCGGATCCAATAGAAATTGAAATACTCATGATAAAAATAAATTAAAATTAAAAAAACAGAAATCTGATTTAATTAATGGTGAGCGTTATCAATAGATTCAGAAGCAGGCTTACTATTATGTTCTTCTTTTTTAGGATCACATAAACTTAGCACTATAATCATAATTAAAATAAACACAGATGCTAAAATAAAAGGCACTGTAAAGGATATTGGTTTAGTTTCTGATAAATCGGAATCGTTGTGAGAAGATGACATATTATTTGTTTTAATTTTTTATAAAAATAAGAGATAATTTAATTAAAAAAAAATTAATTAGTTTTTATAAAGTTAAACCAATTCACTTTTTGATTTTGAGAGATTTTTAATTGATATAATCCGATATTAAATTCAGACACATCAATAAAACGATTAAGATCAGACGACTCAATGCTTTGCTTTTTAATTAATTGTCCAGAAACATCGTATATTTCTATTAAAAATTTATTTAAAACAAAATCTGAGATCCATAATTTATCTTTAACTGGATTAGGATAAATAGATAAATAATTACTGTTAGCAATATCTTCAAGTGAGGTATCAATGGGAGGTGGTGGTGGTGGTGGTGGTGCACTCATTTTTTTATAACCACGATAACGAACCTGAGTTACAGTAAAATTATTACCAACTAAATTACCGGTTATTTCTAAAAAAGGTATTTTGCTATTTAAAGTAAACCACTGATAGCTCCGTTGAAAATTATTAAAACCAAAAGGAAATGAAAATCCACCAAAATTAGTTTTAATTGTGTCTTTTGAATATTGAGTTGTAATTAAACGAATACAATTTGCTGTATCATAAGGCGTAATAATTTTACCCCAGCCATCGACCAAAGTAACACGATAACCTTTTTTTGAGTAGGTAATAGGAATTAAAGAAGATGTTATGGTAGAAAATTTGAAAGTGGTGCTATCGTATTTTGGATAAGACATTGGGAAAATATATAACTCGTCTTTATCGCTAAAATAACTTGGAACAGGAATGCTACTAAAAGTCATCCCCGAACCATCAGCAATAAATGCATTTACCGGAGAAGTTTGTTTTTTGTAATAATTCCAATAATTATTAATTGTGATAGGTCCAGCACCTATTGTATCGGCAATTTTTTCGCCGTATTCATTTAAAGACAGGAAATAAAAACTATAAGGTGTTTGAAATGAACTTTTAAATGCTCTAACACCTTGATTAATGTCAACTAAATTAAAAAAATTCCAATTAAAATTTGCTCCGGTTTGAGTATAATTTCCTATGGAAGTAATTTGGGCATTTGTGTAACGCAAAGTATCGTTAGCCCCCGGCATATTTACATTATTTAAAGTAATTGGAACTTGAGCAATTATTACTATTTTAAAAACAAATAAGCAAAGTATAGAAAATATTTTATGCATAATTTTATTAGTTTTAATTTAAAATATTGTTTAAATATACTAAATATTTAATTATACGTTATTAATAAGTTGGAAGCATTGCCTAAATATATTTGTCTATTTATTTTTTGTCTATTTGTCAATAAGAGTGTATCACAGAAAGTTAGTTTAAGTATTATTTTAGACACTAAAAACAAAGAATTAACAAAATTAAATTATCAAAAAAAACATCTTTCAAAGAATTCGGCAATTAAAGAAATAGACCAAGTACTTTTATATCTTAAACAAAAAGGATATTTATTAGCAACATGCGATAGCATTAAAAGTGATTCAAATAAAGTAACAGGTATAATAAACGAGAACAAAAAATTTACACTTGCTTATTTAAAACTTGGAAATTTAAATCCTGATCTGGCCTCAAAAATTGGTATATCAGAAAAACTATTTTTGAATAAAGCATTTAATTATGATCAAGTTGTTAATGCTTTTGAAAAAATTATTCGACATTACGAATCAAACGGCTATCCATTTACAGTAGTTAGTTTGGATAGCATAATCATTGAAGATGAAACACTAAAAGCAGTATTAAATATAAAAAAAAACAAACTCTTTAAAATTGACTCCATTAAAATTATTGGAACGAGTGACATAAATAAGCGTTTTTTGTACAGGTATTTATCATTAAAAGAAAATATGCCTTATAATGAAAGTCTTTTAAAATCTATTTCAAAAAAAATTATTCAGCTACCATTTATTGATGAAAAAAAGGTTTTAGAAGTTCGTTTAACTAATAAAATAAATAAATTATATTTGTTTTTAGATAAAAAAAATGCTTCACAATTTGATGGGATACTTGGGTTTCTGCCAGATGCAGCTTCTAAAAAAACAGTTATTACTGGTGATATAAAATTAAAATTAATTAATGGTGTATTTAAAAATGGCGAAACTTTTGATTTAGAATGGCGAAGGTTACAATCTCAAACTCAAGATTTTAAAGGTCAATTAATTTATCCTTATTTATTTGGTACACCCATAGGAATTGATTACTCATTAAAAATATATAGAAAGGACACTACCTTTATTGATATCAATCATAACATTGGCATTAACTATTATTATAGCGGGCCTAATTATTTAAAATTATTTTACAAACAAAGAAATAGTAATTTAATATCAACTAGCGAACTAAATATAATTAGCACCATACCAGACGTTGCCGATATTACCACAAAATCATTTGGAATTGGTTTGTTTTATGAAAATTTAGATTATCGATTTAATCCTCGAAAAGGAATTATGATTGTTATTAATTGTCAAAATGGAACCAGAGAAATAAAAAGAAACTTAAATTTAAATGAACAAGCTTACAAAGATCTTTTAATGAAATCTTCGCAAAATCAATTTGAATTTACAAATGCTTATTATATTCCAATTAAAAATAATCATGTTTTAAAATTTAATATTCAGGCCGCTGGAATTTTTGGTAATTCTGTAATCTTTAAAAACGAACTTTATAGAATAGGAGGATTAAAAACACTCAGAGGATTTGACGAAGAAAGTATTTATGCTTCGGGATTTATAATTCCTACCCTTGAATATCGTTTTTTATTTGCTAAAAATTCAAATCTATTAGTTTTTGTTGAAGGAGCTTGGTATGAAAACAATAGCATTAATTTATATTTAAATGATAAACCGGTGAGTTTTGGTGCTGGAATTAATATAGATACAAAAGCTGGTATACTCAGTTTAAATTATGCCATTGGAAATCAATTCAACAACGGATTTGATAGCCGAAGTGGTAAAATTCATTTTGGATTAACTGCATTGTTTTAAAATAAAATTAAAAGGTATATTTGTGTTTATCAATATCAAATTATCATCCATGAAAAAATATTGTTTCCTTTTTTTTACTCTTATTTCATTTAAATTTTTTTCACAAACCTATTCAAGTCAAAACATTAATTTATTAGCTTTAATAAATCCTAACAACGGCTCGGTAGGCGTTGGAGGTGATAATAGACGCTATTCAGGTTGTTGGGGATGGTATCAACAAAGTAAAAATAAAGAATATGCAATAGTTGGAACAAGTAATGGAACCTACTTTATTGATGTAACAATTCCCTCAACCCCATCAGTATGTGCTTTCGTGCCCGGAAAACCAAATTGCACTTGGCGTGAAATGAAAACCTATCAAAACTTCTGTTATATTGTTAGCGACGATAGCTCTCCTAATACATTTCAAATTGTAGACATGAGTTTGTTACCTAGCACAGTTACTGTTGTATATAATGGAAATACATATTTTGAACGGGGGCATACGATATGGATTGATCAAAACAAGATGTACATTGGTGGTGTAACCTATGTTTCAGGACCACCTCCAGCAACCTCTCCAATGAATATATATAGCTTAGCCAATCCTTCAGTTCCGGTTTTACTAAGGCAAGTATCGCAAGATGTTCCAAACACTGTTTTTAATTATGTTCACGATATGTATGTTAGAAATGATACGGTATATGCTTCAACAGGATGGAATGGCCTTTACGTTCTTAAATATAACAATTCAACGAACACTTTTTCTGTATTAGGATCTTATACTAATTATCCTGCTCACGGCTATAACCATTCAAGTTTTTTAACAAAAAACGGAAAATACTTAATGTTCTGCGACGAAGTACCTGCAGCATCTCCAATAAGTTTTGTTGATGTTCAAAATCTAAACAACATTCAACCCATCGTTTCTTTTAAACCAACTCAACAAACTACACCTCATAACCCATATCTGATTGGAAATAATTTTGCTCTTGTTTCCTGTTATCAAGACGGCTTAATTATTTATGACATCTCTCAACCAAATAATCTAAGCCTCGCAGGTTATTTTGACACCTATCCTCAGGGGGGAAGTAATACAGGTAATTACTCCGACAGTGACTATAGAGGAAATTGGGGTGCTTACCCCTACTTACCCAGTGGAATTGTTATTGCAAACGATATGCAAAACGGAACATTTATTTTAAATGCTAACGCTGCCTATACAACTACAATTAAAAATCCATTAGCAATTCAACAAAATAATCTTCAATCAAAAAATTTAATATTATTTCCTAATCCTGCTTCTAATCGTTTATCGGTAAATTACTCAACAAATGAACCAAATACTCTTCAAATTAAAAACATGTTAGGCCAAATTATAATTGAAAAAAAAATTATTGGCTTAGTTAATGAAAATTTAGATGTAAGTTTTTTGCCCAATGGAAGTTATTTTTTAACAATTATTGAAAAAAATCAAATTAAAAATAAAAACTTTATTATTAATCACTAAATCGATTTACTGATTTGACTTTAAATTAATTAGAAATATGTTTACTGAAAAAAGTATTATTGGAATTATTGGTTGTGGAGCAATGGGAATTGGCATTGGACAATTGGCGGCAACAGAATCGCACCAAGTTTTTATTTTTGATTCAAGTATAGATGCGTTAAAAAAAGCAGAAATAAATTTAAAAAATTCTCTAAAAAAATTAATTGATAAAGGAAAAATTGATTCACAAAAAGAATCTGAAATCATTAACAATATAAATTTTTCAAATAACATAGAATCATTAAAACCATGCGATTTAGTGATTGAAGCTATTATCGAAAATATTGAAATTAAAAAAAAGGTATTTGCCGATCTAGAAAAAATTGTTTCTCAAACGTGTATATTAGCTTCAAACACATCTTCACTTTCAATAACATCTATTGCCTCGGCATGCATAAATCCAGAAAAAGTAATTGGAATTCACTTTTTTAATCCCGCTACACTCATGCCATTAGTAGAAATTATTCCTGGCATAGCAACTAAACCAATAGTTACAGAACATTGTAAATCACTATTAGATTCATGGAAAAAAACGACTGTAGTTGCTAAGGATACACCAGGATTTATTGTAAATAGAATTGCAAGGCCTTTTTATAGTGAAGCTTTAAGAATATTCGAAGAAGGTATTGCTGATATTTCAACTATTGATTGGGCAATGAAAGAAATTGGTGGTTTTAAAATGGGACCTTTTGAATTAATGGATTTAATTGGACACGATGTAAATTATACCGTAACAGAAACAGTATGGACGCAATTTTATTATGATCCAAAATTTAAACCATCTATTTCTCAAAAAAGATTATTGGAAGCAGGCTTTTTAGGAAGAAAAAGCGGAAAAGGATTTTACAATTATAATGATAACAATGAGCAACCAAAGCCTAAAAATGACCTTATTTTAGGGGAACTCATTTTTAAACGTATACTTGTTATGTTAATTAACGAAGCGGCTGATGCATTATATTTTAAAATAGCCACTGTTGAAGATATTGATTTAGCGATGACAAAAGGAGTAAATTATCCTAAAGGTTTACTTAAATGGGCTGATGACTTAGGTATCGAAAATATTGTAAACGATCTTAAAAAACTTTATTTACTTTATCAAGAAGATCGATATCGAATTAGTCCAATATTAAAACAAATGCTTGAGCAAAAAATCTATTTATTTCATAAAACAATTTAAAATAATCACAAACGATAATTTTGAAAAACCTCAAATTTTACATATTTTTATAAAACATATAAAAATTCATAATCTTAAATAATGAAAAAAATTATAATCACTATTATCAGTACATTATTTACAATTACACTTATTTTATTTTCTTGTACAAAAAAAGAAATTACTGGAATTACTCCAGACTATAAAGAAAATGCCGGAACGGCAGGTAATCCAAACGTAAATAATCCAACTGTTACAGGTGGAACGTTGGCTATTAATACCGCTACACAAAACTCAAGTTTATATGTTGGTGGTGCTAGTTGGATTAATCCCACTTGTGGTTCAACCAACAGTTTAACAATAAAAGGAATTAATGGGAATATAAATGTAAGTTTAACATTTGCAAGTTCACCAATCACAGGAACTTATACATTAGGAACTGTAGCAGGTTCTGGTATTTGTTCATTAACTATAATTGATGCACCTAATCAACCAGCCGGAGTAGTTTGGGTTGCTAAAACTGGAACAATATCCGTTTCAACATCGTCAATTTCAATTAACGCTTCTTTCTCAAATATTAAATGTTCGCAAGAAACTTTTAGTTTACCTCAAGTTACGGTGAGTGGAACCTTAGGTTGTTTACCATAAATTTAATTATTTTATAACAGCAAAGCAGATGAAAGTCTGCTTTTTTTATTTGTAAAAATTTGTATGCTTTAAAAAAAATATTGGTTAATCTTTCGATGTATTATCGATTAGATAAAAGAGCTTTAAGTTTAATGCGAATAGCAGTAGCATTAATTATTATCATTGATTTATTGATTAGATTTTCAGACCTAGAAGCACATTATACAAATAATGGGTTATGGCCACTTAATTTAATTTATAATTTTGGATGGAATCCAGGATTTTGGAGTTTACACGCATTAAATGGTAGCGTTAATTATATTATAATTCTATTTGTTCTACATTTTATTTTTGCATTATTTCTTTTATTAGGATACAAAACAAGGCTTTTTAGTGTTTTAGTTTGGCTATTTACTATCTCCTTGCATAACCGTAATTTATTTGTGCTTCAAGCAGGTGACGATTTACTACGTATGATTTTATTTTGGGGGATATTTTTACCATGGGGTAATTATTATTCTATTGACTCAAAAAAAACAACACGATTAAAAAATAATGCGCTAGCAAATATTGGATATCTTTTACTTATCGCATCAATCTATTTTTTTACGTTTAATTTAAAAAATAGTGCCGAATGGAGAAACTCTGGAACTGCAATTTATTTTGCACTTAGTCTTGATCAATTGAGACTGCCTTTTTTTGGAGACTGGCTTTATCAATTTCCTATTCTCATGAATATATTAACTCATTTTGTTTATTGGCTCGAATTCGTTTTACCTTTTTTAATATTATGGCCAAGTAAAAATGGTAAAAGTAGGTTTATTGCATTTATTTTAATTTTAATTTTACAAATTGGCATTGGAATGACATTATATGTTGGATTATTCTTTTTGATTAACATTGTAAGTAGCATTGGATTAATCCCTTCAATTAAATTTAATTTTTACAGAAGTAGGCTAAAACAAAATACATTTATTTTTCAAAAACCATTTAAACAAAATTATTTTCTTAAAATCTCCTCAAATCTAATTGCTGTTTATGTTATCATTATTTGTATAATTATTAATCTTAGCTCAGTCAATTGGTTTAATTATCAATTAAAAAGTGAATTTACATATTCAGTTAATCTATTTCGTTTGAACCAATTTTGGGGTATGTTTTCGCCAAAAGTTTTAAAAAATGATGGCTGGTTTGTATATCATGGGATTGATTCATTAGGCCAATCATGGGACCTAAGAATGAATGAAAAAAACATAAACTATTCTAAACCTAAACACATAGTTCGTCTTTATAAAAATGATAGATGGAGAAAATTAGCTGAAAATATGCAAAATCCTAAATATAATTTTTTAAGACCACAATTTGGTAAAAACATATTACGTTTATGGAATATAGAAAATCCTAAAAAAAATATGGTTACTTTAAATCTATATTTTATGGAAAAAGAAAATTTATTAAATTACCAAAATACTCAAATTAAAAAAATATTATACTGTGTTTGCACTAAAAATTAATAGACATCAAATCGTCAGTTATATTAAACATTTTTTTATTGCTAAACGAAAGGGGCATGGTGTTCATTCTCCATTTGCTTATCAATTATGCGAAGAAGTTTTTTATAATAATAATGTTTTTTATGAATTTGAATACCTTAATAATATTAGAAATACTTTATTTAAAAATCATCAAAAACTAGTTATAGAAGATTTCGGTGCTGGCTCTAAACTTTTAAAAAAATCATCAAGAAAAATAAAATCAATTGCAACCATAGGTATTAGCACTAAACATCAATCAGAAATTCTTTATCGATTAGTTAATTTTTTAAATTGTGCTAATGCTGTTGAACTAGGAACCTCATTGGGAATTAATACTCTTTATCTTGCTAAAGCAAACAGTAAATCATCAATCATTACCATAGAAGGTAGCATGGCTTTATTTGAATTTGCAAGGCAACTTTCAGAAAATTATAATTTTAAAAACATTCAGTTTATTCATGATAATTTTGATTCCGCTCTTCCAAAAGTTTTAAATATTTTAAACAAATTAGATTTTATATACATAGATGGAAATCATACTTATGAGGCTACTATTAAATATTTTAATTTAGCTTTAACTAAAAAACACAATAACAGTGTATTTATTTTCGACGACATTTATTGGAATAAGGAAATGACACAAGCCTGGAATAAAATAGTACAAAATGACTCTGTAACTTTAAGTATAGATACTTTTTATTTTGGAATGGTATTTTTTAAAAATGAAATAAAAGAAAAATTTCACCTTAAACTTTATATTTAAAATAAATTTTTATAAAGATGAACTTAAGTCACAAATCTTTTTTATTCTTTTTGTCCATTTTAAAATTTAATAAATAGTAACTTGTCCGGTGTATATATGAGGTTTGCCTGAATAGTCAAACAAACTTACCTTCCAAATATAAACACCAGCTCCCATGTATTTCGAATTATTTTTTCCATCCCAACCAACATAATCTTCTCCTGAGTCAAATATTTTATTACCCCAACGATCAAAAACCATTAAGTTATAGGTGTTTTTTTTCCAACCTTCTCCTACTGGTAAAAAAATATCATTTTTATCATCATCATTGGGTGAAAAAGTATTAGGTGCATAAAAAGAAAAAACAGGTTTAGATTCTACCAATTTAAATATGGTGTCTGAACAATTACTATTTTTAGCAATTAGGGTTATCTTATAAAACCCTGGCTCATCAAAATTATATGAAGGATGAGTTTCATAGCTTTGGTCTCTATCTGCAAAATTCCAAATATAAAAATTAGAGTTTATAGACTGGTTATTAAATTTCATCGTTGGAGTTAAGTAATTAATTTCTGTTTTTTCTAATTCAAAATTCGCAATCGGCGTTTTTAA
>Ga0114977_10001091_pt1 | contig 17835 bp, 31 predicted proteins | sample S_130805_MF_Meta_FD_87026 | JGI IMG/M metagenome (GOLD analysis project Ga0114977, IMG submission 87026) | Freshwater microbial communities from Lake Simoncouche, Canada to study carbon cycling - S_130805_MF_MetaG | ecosystem: Environmental > Aquatic > Freshwater > Lake | place: Lake...
ACTCTGAGAAATTCTTCGCCTCGGCTAAGACTATACCCCGCGATAAGTTTATCATTGATGCTTACGCATTTAATACGGAAGTAATCAAGGATGACTTACAAAGCGACACTTTACCAAATGGCGGCGGAACATCGTTTCATCAATTAGAAGAGCATCTACTTAAACAACGTGTATATCCTAGTGCGGTCTTTGTTCTTACGGATGGGATTGGTAGCGATGTATTGCCGAAGTTTCCTAATAGGTGGCACGTTTTCCTAACGACTGATTGGAAATGCTGCTTCCCGACAACCGTTAATTTCCATAGTTTCAATGATATAATGAGATTAGTAAAATGAAAATAGCAATGCTACCCGACATACACGAACACTTTCCTTTTATACAAGATGGTGTCGATATGGTCGTTTTCAATGGGGACTTCTGTTGCACGCCTTCGGCGGAAGAGAAGTGGGTTGCACGCGAAGCGGATATATGGAAGTATCTATATGGACCCTACATGCAGGAGATTCGTTCTCGCGGTATAAAGGTTGTAGGATGCCCCGGTAATCACGACTTCTACCCACAGTCATCAAAGTCGGCGTTTCAACATGTGGCTAGTTACTTTGACACATTTGTAACGCGGGGCTATAGAAATATCCTTGGACATTCATGGTATTTCTTCTGCTACAATAAGCTCTCCGAGTATTCCTATTACAGAACAGAGTTCGATACTAGGAAAATGCTCGGCAGTTTTGCTACGCGACCATTGGATTTTGTCGTAACACATACGCCCGCGTATGACATCTTGTCTATGGTTCCAGATTGGGGTTCGATGCCAATACGACATTTCGTTGAAAGAATTCGTCCTAAACACTGTCACATGTTTGGTCACTGTCACTCGGACTTCGGATACACACGTAGGGACGGTGTGACACATGTTAATGCTAGTTACAGTATGGCTGAAAACCATCCTCGGTACGAGTATATGGTATATGATACTGAAAGTAGAACGTTTGAATTGGTGCGAACGCACCATACACGATAGTCGCGTGTGTATTGGGCAACATTAGGTGTTACACTTATTGATTTTTTGGCTATCCCATTTTTTGTAGCACCGGCGTTTTCTAGCACGACTACACGTACAGGTCTCAAATCAAATAATACCACCCCCTTCAAGCCTGCCCCGATGGGGTTTTTTTTCTATAAACCCTTACACCATATAGGTTTACGTCGTCATTCTATAGCAATCCGCGTGCCATACGAATTATTCTCACCTTTGAGAATCTTGTCAATCTTCATGGTTCTGCTATTGCATCATCGCTCGATGGTCGATATAATATGCACACAACGAACGGGACACACGAACAAGGAACATGATGATGAACGTTACACCAGCGATGTTTGATGCGATGTATAGGCTTGCAATGGTTCTTTCCGATACGTTGGATGATGATTACCCAAATGTTCGTGATGATATTCTTTCTGAGTATGAGATGACAGATGAGCAAAATGATTACTGTGCGGATAATTATCTGACACACTACCTTGACGCTTGACATGCTAAGCGAACTCACTATAATACCTCGCATACGATACGACACACTCGAAGGAACACGATGATGAACGTTACACAACAGATGATTGATGCGATGAATGAACTCTTGGTCACGTTGGCCGATACGCTTGACGATGACTATAGTGATGTGACCGCTGACATCTTTGAGCGATACGAGTTGACACACGACGAGGAAGAATACTGCCGAGACTATTACATGTCGAAGCATGAAAATTTTCAGCTAGTGGGTTGACAGGCTCAGTGAACTTGGTATAATACCCGCATACGATACGACACACAACAGGGATAATACAATGACGCAAGCAACGCCAATCAAGCCAGTAATCAAGACGATGTTCAAGGTTGTGTATTGTTCATGCTGTGGGGGAGAGTTTCACGTTGTTCGCGACAGTGGATTCTCAAGTTGTGCTGACCATAAGAATCTGAAGAATCATGATTGATGACACTTGACAGGCTACGCGGTAGCGGGTACAATACACCCATCAGATACGACACACAAGCAAGGGACTACAATGACACACACTATCATCAACACTGTCGCCGCTCAAGGTATCGCAACCGCTCTCAAGGCCAATGCGGCTAAGTTCGCCCGCCTTGCCACCCAAGGGACTCGTATTGTTGCGAATAAGAATGGGACATTCGACGTTGTGACACCACGCCGAACGACTATGAAAACCGCTCTTGGTACGCTCAAGACTGTCAATGCTCTTGCCTTCATGTGATAAGGGAATGCAATTATGTTCTACGTTATTCTTGGCGGTGCGATTGCCTTAGTCCTTTTACTCATTTTCGATAGGTGAATCAATGTTCCCTTATGGATTTCAATTTGGTATGTATCGTGATGAAGAGGGTGGACCTACGTCTAAGCATCACAAGCTAACATCAAAGAACAGGCATACGTCTAGGCGTGTACTACATAAGAGCGAGCGAGCTAAGGTCAAGCAACGTATCAAGAGGGGCCAATACGATGTATGAAATGTTTATCGTCTGCTCTACTGTATTGGGTACGCTGCTCGTATTACAGGATTGTGATAAGCATACTAGGGATAGTATGCACACCGCCTTCTCTCTACTAGGTATGCTGTCCATACTAGGGCTAGTGGTCATTGACCTATCATACCTACTACATGTGGTGTCACAGTATTGATGTAACCCCTTATGGTGTAAGGACTTACGTCTACATCGGCCCGCCTAACGGCTCTAACCCTATACATACTAAGGACTTACGTCTATCACATACGCATGTACCATACCATAGGTGTGTGCCTATGTGTAACACCACATCAAACACGGTAGTGGCCACACCCATGCGAGTACACTGATGGGGGGAAATTGCAGAGAAAAAATAATTATGTGGGCTTCTGCTATGGACAAACCAGCGGACGGTTGATATAATATGAGCATAACGAACGACAACCACTAAGGGGATGAATGATGTTGACAATGAATAACTACGACACCCAGTTCAAGATGTTCCAAGCTGGCATCATCAGCCTCAACTTGTGGAACGCGATTTGTATGGTTTACCTGCATCAGGTTCTCGATGCCAATCGTGATGTTCTCGTCCGATTGAAGAATCGGTGATGATTTGCTATTGATATGCGGGCAGTATGTCGATACAATATGAGCATACAGGAACGGGACACAAGTAAGGGTAAGAAAATGAAGACGAACATCATCATCGCGAAGGTTGCTATCAGTGGTATCCGAACCGCGTTGAAAAGTGGTAAGTGGGTCGCATTTAGCTCACAGGTAAACCATTTTGAAAAATTCATATTGAAAACTGCGAATAAGACGATGGTCACGCTTGGAATTGGAAACGTCGGTGATAAGATTTTCCTCAACATGTTTATTATCGACACGTCGAGAACGAGTAAGACGGTTAACGCTTTGTCCGCACTGAAAACCATCAACGCTCTAAATGCGATGTGAAGACACAAAGTCTAGTGGCTGGTGTAATGCTAGCCACTAGATGATATATTGGTGTTTGCCTATGGTATGAAAAACGCCCGTTTTTTTACGCAAATCCTTACACCATAAGGACTTACACCTTCTCTCTATAGCACTTGTCATGCCGGATTATTTATTTTTATTTTGCTCTTTTCGTGTGTTGTGCTATTGCTTTCCCTGTGAATGGTCGATATAATATGTGGAGACAATAACATCCTCTAGGTGGTAACGAAAATGACGAAATTCCAACTGATGACCGCGTTGTTCGCCCCCGGTGATTCGCCAGCCAACGTCTTGACGTGGAATGGGAATACGTTCCATGTTCTAGCTGTTGAGAAGGAAGATGGCGGAAGCCACAATTTCAACTTGACAATCGTGATGGTCGCGGACAATGATTTCGCCCCCGGTAAGAAAATGTCGCTTTTCATCCGCACTGTGGATTGACACAAGCGGGACGCTTGGTATAATACCCGTATCTGACAGCAACACTCTTCAAGGAATTCGATTATGTGCTACGTTGACAATGCTCAGTGTGATGGTTGTGACGATGTTGCCACCTGTATTCGCATCGACGATGGCGTCTACTGTGTGGACTGTGCTAGAATCAATGACGAATTGGCCGACGAGTTCCGCGATGATGACATGAGCGAAGTCATGAACGACGAAGAGCGTGAAATCGCTCGGGCGAACGGTTATGACATGGGCGGGGATGACTCGTTCATCTATGAGGGAACGGATTACGATTTCGGCATGGATGGTTGAAACCCCTCGGGAGAAGATTATGCCTCGCGACCCGCCTTGATTGCCCAACTAACTCAACCACTGCATCTAGTATTCGGCCTCGGTCTATAATGCGGATGCAGTGGTAATATTTTATGGCATAGAAAACGCCCTTTTTTCGCTCTAAGTTCTTATGCTATAATATGTTATGACAATTTTGATTTTTCTTTTCATTTTGTATGCTACTGATGTAGACACGCGAGATTGTAGACGATATCATACCATGTATACAGTTCACTCACTTAATGAATGGGATTCAAAAATGTCGAACAACCGAATCATCTGCGAAGTTGAAGACGCGACCGATAGCGAAACCGAACGCAAGGAATACTTTGACGCCGTGAAATCACAGAGAGAAGAAGAAGTTGAAAGCGGCGAGATGAGCGAGCAAGAGTATCAAAACCTCTGTTGGGAGTGATGCGGCTTCATCTTGTGGTGGGGTTTATTCCTTGCCACAAGATGTTGTAGTGGTGTTTACTTGTGGCATAAAAAACGCCCGTTTTTTTTACGTAAACCCTTACACTATATAGACTTACATCATTGCCTCATAGCAGTTCTCGTGCCACATAATTATTATTATTTTCTCTGCGATTTTGATGAGTCTAGCTCTTGCAATGTGAATGAACTGTCGATATAATATGTAGAGAACGAACGGGACACACAAGGGGACGAAAATGACGCGAGATGAGATTCTGAAAAGCTACAAGATTGTTGGAATTGCTGCCCCACGCAAGGGTCAGCTTATCATGACCGTTCGCAACTGCGTCAAGAACGCTACTGATGGCGGGCATGATGTTGTGAAGGTATCAACGAACTGGAAAAATGTTTTCGCGACGATTCTTGAAAAGCGATGACGTTGGGCTTGACGCCAGCGAGAAAGTTGGTATAATACACCCATCAAGGAAAATGGCCATGCGACCAATCGAAATGGGAATCAATGCGATGTATGTTGGAACCTCACCGCTAGAAAAAATGATGTGTCATAATTCGGTGAAATGGGTTGACAAGAATGTGAAAAGTTGTTACAATGTGTCAGTGTTGAAAACGAAACCAGAAATGAAAGAAGCTACTATGAGCCAGCCATCCACGACCGTTACGAGCATCCCATCTGTGGTCATTGATTACTGCAAGGGGAAGGAAACCGTTGTCAAGACGTATGTCGGAACGGTTGAAAAGTCGAGCCTTACACATGTCACGCTTCGCATCAAGGGTGAAACTGAGAAGAGCCGAATGTTCCGCTCGTTCATCCGCACGCAGATTGTTCAGATGAGCGTTCTCAAGTAGTTGACACATGAGGCCGGTCCACCGTTTCTAGTTTCTTAAAATCAGGAAGTTGAAAATGCAGAACAAAATTGGTAGTGGGTTGAAAGCTGTTGCTCTGGCTGGCTTCAAGGCCAAAATTGACCAGATGTTCGACATGAGGGCGACCGCGTTCAAGTCGTGGCCGGTCGTAGCAGGTCGGGCTAATGGTGTCAAGGCCGATGTTTTGGTTGGTATTGCGGCTTCGCGGTTCACCAAGTGCAATGTCACGGAATCGACTTTCAGTTTGGCACGGTAAATGCCATCAGACAGGACATAAGTCCTTAGCCCGTATGACTTTACGTCAATTGGGCGGGCTTTTTTTCGTGTAAGTCCTTACAGCATATAGACTTACAACAATCTTGCTAAATCTTTTTATTTTGTTGGTTCTGCTATAGATATTCGGCTTGGCGGTCGATATAATACTAGCATAACGAACAACGCTCCAACAAAGGTAATGAAAATGCAAATGAGTCTCCACCAGTTCTACGTTGGTGTCATAGCGTACAAGAATGCGAATCCTTTCCAACGATATGGGCAGGCGATGTTCAATCATCTCGTCGCTGTGCGTCCAGATTTGGCTGAGATGGTACGTGGAACGAATTGTGACCCGTTCTATTGTCTTTCTCAGACCGAGCCTCGATTCGACAAGTTCACGAATTTCATTGAAAAATGTTGGTACTGAGCTTGACACCTGCGGCGAACTTGGTATAATACACCCATCAGACAACCAGCAACTCAAATAGGATGACGAAAATGGTTAGACTCGCCGACATGAATGCCGAACAACTTGACGCCGTTATGAGCGAAGAGAACTTGAACCGCGTTCACGAAATCATGCAATCAATCAGCCGCGAAAACAGCATCGCCTTCCATAAGGGTGCCTTGATTGAGACGATTGTGACCTCAATCAATTCTGAAACCGGATACGGTGAAAGTCTTCGCGTTGTCGAATAGTTCGAGGGTTCAATGTTTGGACCCGTAAACCCGCCCGCCACAATCTTCAGACTAATCATCTGCGGTGAAGAAGTGGACCCCAAAGGGCGTTTGACCACGGATAGAATCGTTCTGATTAAACGGGAACGTGGTTGAGCTTAACAGCGGTCGGGTTTACGGGCCTAGATGTAATTTGAATAAGGGCAGAAAATGAGAATCGGCCAGTTCATGTTTTATTACACGTTATTGAAACTTATCTTTTCTTAGGTATGGCTTTTGCCTACCGATTCGACGTAAGCCCTTAGTACATAGGGGTTTACGTTTTTTTTGCGGACTTTTTTTAGCGTAACTCCTTACACCGTAACGACTTAGAACTATTCTCATTATTCTTCTACCTTTGCTATTGTAATTGCTTTGAGATGTCGATATAATATGTAGAACAACAGCAATCACTCAAAGGAACGCAAGATGACGAATGACGAATTTCTGGCAAGCTATCAAGTTGTTGGTTTCGCAATCCCAAAGCGTGGGCAACTTATCAAGACAACCAAGAACCACGGCGGCGACATCGACGTTGTGAAACTTGAGAAAGGTTTCAAGAAGTTTTATTGTACGATTGTTGAAAAGAGGGCTTGACAACCCGCGATGAAGTTGGTATAATCTCCCCAGTGTTTGAACCCCATGTTTTTAGGAATTGACTATGACCACGACTTTTGATTTGGTTGCCTTTGCCTGTGAAATCAAGAAGACCGCCCTTGCCGATGCCCGCAAGGCTTCGACCAAGCGTGTCAAGAATGTCAAGAAGCGTGTCCCTTTGGCGGCTGCGTTTCGTGAGTTGGGCCTGATTGAAGATTATCAGGTTGAAGGCTTCATCAAGTATGGTCGCCGTGTGGAAATAACGGTCGCTCAACTTCCTGTGTTGAAGCGTGCCATCATGTCCTGTGGATATAAGGGTGCGGAAGCTGTCATCAGTGATGTTGGTTCGTACACGCTCAGAAGCTCTATTCTGAGAACGGTAGACGTTTACCTCGAATGCCCCGCGTTGACTGATATCAACGTTTCCGTATGCTACGAAAAGGTACTTCCTGCCGATGCAAAGTGTAGGATTGTGAAGCAGCAATATGAGACGCTGGTTTGCGGATAAATGATGTAAGTCCCGATGCTGTAAGAGGTTACAGCTAGGGCCGACTTTTTTTAGCGTAAGTCCTTACAGGCCAACGACTTAGAACAATCTACGAATTTTTCTTAAGGTAGCCTATTGCTTTCCACCGGGATAGTCGATATAATAGGTACACGGAGGACGAGATAATGGGATTGTACCACGCGGAAGTGTTCATGCCACGGGATGTGATTGCGTTGATTCCAACGGATATTGTTGAGCCGTTCTATAGTGGGCACGCCGTTCAGGCAGCAGCCAGCGACAGATATGGCGAAGCGGTGTTGGCCATTCAAATCGACCTCAAGTCAGCTAAGCTAATCGAAGCCGAAGTTGAAAACGGTAAGCTTTTGAAGTATGTTGTCCGGTGCCATTATGATAACACCCGCGACATCATCTATGTTCTCTGCCCTCGCTTTCGTCGGGTCGTATTCGTGAAAACTATTTGGTTCAATTTGAAGACGGATAAACATCGGACGCTGGATAAAAATAAGTACGTTAGGGCTTGACAGCGTTCCGCGAAGTTGTTACAATGTGGACGTAGCGTGTGTGATGTGTTTCAAACTCGAAGGAATGGAAAAATGTTTTATCTGATTGTGACTATGCCGAACAAATCTCAGGTTGAACATCGTTTTGCTAATGGCGAAGCGATGGCGAAGTGGTGTTTCTTGAATCGGCCAGATTTTATGCGAGAGGTCAAGAATGATTAGTTCATTCAAAGCTTACGCCAAAGCAAGTGGTGGGCGTCCAGTTATTATCCACTCATCGGACTTGACAACCGTTCGTGGTTGTGGTAAAATCCGTTACGAATACCGGGCACGTAAATCCGGTGCCGGTCCTCACGCGAATAAAGCTGACAAACGTTGTCGCACTCGCGGAACTCAACTCAAGAAGGCTATTGAAAATGAAGATTGAAATTGATATTGAAGAACTCATCGGAAATGCACTCGACGGAATGGATTCGAGCGATTATTTCGATTGCGTTGATATGAACGACCTCGTATCTAGTCGGCTCGCGGATATGAGCAATGATTCGATTCTTGAAGATGTTGACGTTGAAGAGCTTGTCAGGGACAGAATCTCTGACATTAGCGATTCCGATATATTGGAAGGTGTTGACGTTGAGAGTCTCGTGAAAGATGAGATTGACAGCCGCGACATAATGGACGATATCGACATCGAAAAGATTATTGTTGACCATATTAGTCGGTCGCTTGGTGAAGATGACTTTAGGCAATACATAGTTTCATTGAATGACATACGAAGACTTCAAGATTCTATGACTGAGATGTATTACAAATACGAATGCCTACATCTTGAGACTGTTAGGGTAAAAGATAGATTGGATAAGCTCAACTCCAAAAAATGGTATCAAATTTGGTAGAGTAACCCGAGTCCTCTCGTGCCTACCCCAACCCCCTATACTAACGCTCGCGACTTTGAATCGCTGTAAGTCGTTATAGTGTATGGGGTTGCGTCATTTTCGGCCCGGCGATTTTCCCTAAGTCCTTACGTAGTAAGGCTTTACGTCGATTCGCTATTGCAACTTACATGCCAAAGATTTTCTCAAGGTTACGGTTGACAAATGACGATAGTATTGGTAGAATTATGTCTCACCTGACAAAGTACCTCAAAGGAAATGACAAATGGGAATTCGCTCGCAAGTTGGTTTCTGCGTTGCTCCGGGCATTGAAGTTCCAAGGTTTGAAGATATCGAGTCAAATTGGGAATTTGATAAGGTTATTCGTGATGAACGCGGTACGTTGTATTTCGTGGATGAGGTCAAATGGTACGATTGTGATGACATGGAGGGAAATGGGGTAGTTAGTAAAGTTGGAACGTTTCTCGCGAGTTTGAATGAGGAAGATTATCTGTTCATCGAAATGTATCCGGGTGACGGGTATGGTATGGAAACTGAAATCAGCGGTGGGTGGTGGAACAATGATTTTGGGTTAGGGTATATCTCCCACGTTTGTTATGAAGACGAAACAAAGTGACTTGACAGGCCGACGCCAATTTGTTACAATGTGACCGTTCCGATAGTTTCCTCAGTTTAGGATTTTGCAAATGACCAACGAAGTAGTTTTGACGGGTGATGCGACCATGCTGGCACAAGGTTCTTGGGTTCGCAAGGACCAAGGGGTTGCCGATGGGTTCAGTTCGGTTTCACAACATTGGTTGCCGAAAACTTTGACCTTTGAACAGGGTCTTGAGAAAATGGCAGAGCAAAAGTTGACAAGGGTTGACAAGACGTTCGGGCTTCAGAATCTGAAGTTCAATAACTCGGCTGGGCCGGTGACGGTGGATATTGACGGGCAATCGTTCACGCCTACCGATTGGGCCGGTCGTCAGTTGTGCCGGTGGATGAATGTTCCCTCTACTATGTGGGGATTCTATAGCTCGGGTGACGCTGGCGATACCGGTTTGTTGGTTCAAGCGTTTCGCAATGGGCAGTCGAAACTTGCGAAGCCGAAAGATGTGATTCTTCGCACCTATGGCGATAACACTCTTCGGGCTTGTATGTCTGACAGCTATAGCATCATCGACAATGAATGGTATCTTCGCACCTTGCAAGATTTCATTCCGGGCGGTCGGTTGTCACACTTCCAATTCTCGGACGCGGACAATTTTTACGGGAACGTCTTGATTCCCGACAACATCCGCTCGGAAGCTGATTCCGATTATGGTGGTATGTTGAACTGTGGGAATAGTGAAATCGGTCGGTCGATGGTATGGCAAACGCCTAGCATCTTCCGAGCCATCTGTATGAATGGATGCGTTTGGGGCGAAAAGAAAGGGATTGAACTTCGCCGCCGTCATCGTGGAATTGAACTTGAAGGTTTCCGCGAAGAGATTCGCTTGAACATCGAGCGTCAAATTCCGCTCTTGACCACGAAGATTGGGGACTTGCTTGAGACTCACAAGTTGAAGGCTACCGCCCCTATCATCAACATTTTCGCCTGCATTTCTCAAGCTCATGGTCTTGACTCTGAGACTGTGAACGCTATCGGCGAGGAGTGGATGAAGTACAGTAACGAAAAGAGTGCATTCGGCGTGATTGATGCTATCACTCGTGCCGGTCAACGTTTCGACGCTGACACATGGATGAAGTGCGACGAGATTGGTGGCTTGATTCTGAACGGTGCAGCACGATGGGACACGTTAAACGCTCGTTCCAATACACTCACCGAGAAGGAAGTTCAGAAAGCTTTCGGGGTGGCTGTATGAAGTTGCTCTTCGCTGTGGTGATTGTTGCGTCTTTCATCTTCGCGGCGTTTAAGTATAGGAGCTAAATGCTACGCGACGTAAAGCCTTACGCTGTAAGGACTTACGTTCGCGGGCCGCACTTTTTTTGCCATAACCCCTTATAAACTAACACCTTACGACAATTAATATTATTCCAAGAAAACTCATGCTTCTGGGCTTGCAATGTCGATACTAACTATGTACAATATCCCCATCAATGCAACCGAGTCAAAGTGACAAGGTTGGAAACCTCAGACAAGGAATTGTGAAAATGGTCAAGCGAGATTTGGTTAAGGGTGAAGTGGTTTGTTGCAAGATTGCTGGCAACGTGGTCGCGGCTGTTGTTCTTGTTGGCGGAAGCACGAAGATTCGCGTCCGCAACTTGAAGACTGACCGGATTGCACATCTCAAGACGTTGAAAGCTGTTAGGTCGATTCTGAAAACTTTGTAGGTTTAGGGTTGACAATCGGAATTGGAATTGGTACAATGTGGGTGTGATGACCGGGAACCAATGTGGAACCAAGGTCAAATTTGTCAAATTTTGAAAGGTTGAGATTATGAATGAAGTTGTTGTTGGTGGTATTGTTGCCGATTTGTCCGCTGTTGTTGCAATGGCGAAGCCACGGAAGCCATCGGTTTCCTTGGCGGATTTCTCGAATGCTATCATCAAGGGGGCCGCTGAGAAGCTGACTCCCGCCCAAGTCGCGGCTGGGTTGGGGATGGCAATTCCTTCCTTTAATCAGCGACTCGTACAGCTTCGCAAGCTGGCCGCTGAGGGTGGCGTGAAAGTTCCCGCGTTGGCCGATGGTCGGACTGGCAATTCGGGCCGCTCGGCTGGTGGCAATGATGCTGTGAAAGCGTCCGTTATCGACGCTCTCCGGTTGGCTGGCACGGTTATTGCTGAGACGCCATCGGTCTAAGCTGCCAGTTTGGCAGACGCGACGCAACGTAACTCCTTACGCTGTAAGGGGTTGCGTCTGCGGGCCGCGATTTTTTTGCCCTAAGTCCTTACAAGTCAACGACTTACATCAACCTTAATTCCGTGAGGATTATTCTAGTCTGGCTCTTGCTTTCCTTCTGAAGTGTCGATATAATATGTGAGTGAATTAAACTACTCTTGCGGGAATATGCGATGCTTACGATTCAAGAATGTCTGACCGATAAAATTAAACAGTATGTTTACAACTGGCACACGGATAGGCAATTCAGAAGTGATAGGCAAGACGAGCGGGTGTCGGGTGTTGACGCTCTTTTTGTTCCTGTGAATGATGATTGTGGAATGAAATTCTTTCTGTCGAATGATGTCGCGAAGATATCGTACCATCTCACAGCTATTCTTTCGCATATTGGATACACTCCAAAGGCGTGGGGCTTGACAGAAATAACGCTTACAAACGCTAAAGATATTTTCGAGCCGTCTATTCGTGTTTGTTGTTTCATGGTTGAAAAGTGTACGGTTCTTGGAACGATGTTGGACAAAAAATATGGCGAAGGTTCTGGCAAGTTACGTAGGGTAATGCAACGAATTGACAATAGAATGGAAAAAAAGCTGTCGAAATATAGCAATTTCTCAAACTGTGATGGTCACGCATACAACTATGGTATCACAAAACGCGGTCGAATTGTCTGCATTGATATTGGGCACCTCGAAGGGGTTGAACATGGGGAAAAATACAAAACGCTGTTGAAATATCTTTGACCAGTGGCTCGACATTGTTGGGCCGGTTTGTTATACTGTCCCCTGTGATGATAACCAAACGCAAGAGGAATGAAAAAATGTTGAAATGGTCGCGTGGAAATGCCAAATTGGATGCCTTGGAGGCTGTCGTTGGCGGGCAGGTTTGGACGTTCTCGATTCTGTCGGGCCATACTTGCCCAATGGCAAGCGATTGCCTCTCGCGGGTTGTCGCGGAAGAATCGGGCAAGCGGAAAATTGTGGACGGGCCGAATACTGTTTTCCGTTGCTTCTCTGCCAGTCAGGAAGTTATATTCCCTGCGGTGTATAATGCCCGCAAGTATAACCTCGACCTGCTGAAAACTGCCGGGAACAACCTTCACGGTCTGACCGATATGATTCTTGAATCTCTGCCGGTCAAGGCGAAGTGTATTCGGATTCACGTCGGCGGCGATTTCTTCACGTTGAATTACTTCAAGGCGTGGTGCGATGTCGCCCGATTAAACCCATCGAAAATCTTTTACGCTTATACGAAATCCCTCAGCATGTGGATTAAGGCGAGGGAAGCTATTCCTTCCAACTTCATTCTGACCGCAAGCCGTGGCGGCATTCAAGACAAGCTTATCGCCGAACATGGGTTGCGGGAAGCTGTCGTCGTCAATAGCGTGGCGGAAGCTGCTGCGTTGAACTACGAAATCGACCATGACGATTCTCACGCCGCGTTGCCAGAGTTGGCCGCAAAGTCGTTCGCTCTGTTGATTCACGGAATCCAGCCAGCCGGAAGCATTGCTTCCAAAGCCTTGGTCGCGTTGAAGGGTGAAGGTTCATATAAAAGGGTTAAAGCTTGAAATATGTTTACGCGTATATGATTGCCGGTGCGTTTATATTGTCTGCCATTGGTTACATAAGAAAGGATTATGATGCAAAAATATCTCGTAAAAATGACAAGGGTTCTGACCTGTAAGGGTGGCAACGTTGTCACGTCTTCTATATCCAGAATTATATTGGCGGGGAATACTATAGACGCCGAACATGAGGCCGAGTTGTCAATGGTGGGTTGGAATGTTCTATACTGTGAGGTCGAAGCGAAATAATCGGCGATTTATACTCGACCTAACCTCTTGCCCCGTAAGGACTTACGGCCTGCGGGCCGGGGTGAAAACACCTAAGTCCATATAGTGTATGACTTTAGGTCAAATAACTGAAAAGCTGTAAGTCGTTGGCTTATATGACTTTACGTCGAAGAAAGCCCGTCCGCGACGTAAACCCTTACCGCATAAGGACTTGCGTCACAGCTCATCTTACAAGATACCTATACGCCTACCACAGTCAGCCATTTGATTTCATTTTGTCTCTCCTCATTAAATAAGATGCCTATAGCCCGCTGGTAGTCAGCTATTTGAATTCAATCATGGCTTTAGGTGTTGGGATAACAGTAGTGGTTACATGACATACGCGACATTTACATTTTCGATTTAGTCTATCGTTTCTATGGAAGTATGTTGGTCCGCAGTTACAAAGGAACACATACGGTCCAACTGGACTCTTGATGTTTGGGTCACTAGCACATCGTTCTGGCCGGGCACCAATCTCAATGGCTTTCCTCTTCCATATAATACCGTGACCAGCAGTGGGTCCAGATAGAGCATGAGCGATTTCATGCCTAATGGTATTGACCATAACATCCAACGGATTAATGTCGATAAAGGGCAGAGAAAAAGTTAACAGTTTGGGTCCATACTTACAACAACCCAACCGTCTCTTAGCCCGGTCATAATCATAGTCCCAGCCCATATCGAATAATCTATGTCTTTCCATCTCTTGACGGACCATTTCACTAAACTGTTGTCTATGTGTCATTAGATACCCTTAGAGGACTACAACTTCTTCGCCAACTCTATCTTCACAATCGCCGCTAATATATGCGTCTTCGTTAGTTATCTTAGCTGTTGCCGGTACAAAAGCTGCTCTCATAGAGTTACCTTCGTGTACCATAACCTGAGAATCTTGATTCATTTTTATGAGGCGGGCTATAAGTGATTTAACTGTCATAGTATCCTTTGTCCGGGGTAAATTCGTTACGCCCATATTGTATCGTCATTTCCGGCCCATGTCAATAGGGAAACCGTCAAAATATTTTCCCATTGAAAACCGCAGTAATTCTAACAGAATAAAATGGCAGAGAAAATAAAGTATTAGTGGGCAACTATACCGATTAACAATTACCTATCTGTAGGAATCCCCGAGTAGGTTTGTAGACTGTCTATGGTTAAAACCCTCATTTACTTTTTCCTTTGCTCTTTCTTACTCTTGTTTAGTTACTAGTAACATGAAGAGAACCCACCGAGAATAGACAATGTTCGTGGCCAAATTTATTTTTTCCAAAGAAAACCGAAAGTTTTTTTCCACAGATTTTCTTATGAAGAGGGGTTGACATGGCCGATACTTATGGTACAATGCTCGTGTGAAACAAACCCGCACTTTAGGAGATTGAAATGGGACGTGCATCGCTTTTGGTTAAGAGTGACGAGTTGGAAGGTGTCATCAGAAAGCTTGAGGCTTCTACTACGTTCCCTACTATTGGCGAACTGTGTGAAGCTGTATCTCAGACCGAGTGGGCTAAAGGTATCAAGAATACCAAGATGCGAGTTAGGGGTATTAGCCCGCAGATGGTATATGTAAAGGTGAAAGAGTTCAAAATCGGCCTGTTGACAAAAGCAGGAAGAAAAGGTCGTATAGCTGGCGGGTCAATTAATAAGGTGCCGCGACAAGATAAGCTCGCTCAGATTAAGGGTATGACCGAGTATTCTGACCGGTTGACTAAGGAGGTTAACACAGGTGTAGTTCCCGACCGGTATAAGAGAATGGCCGCGTTAGCTATTCTGGGTAACTCAAAGGCGTGTGCGGCATTGATGTGTGGTCAATGTATGGGATATACAGGTGCTGAAAAGGCATGTGACGGTGCTATGGGTGGTGTTCCATGTGCCAATTACCCACAGAATCGACTAATTTACGGGAATCGACGGGCTTTTGTCGAAAATGATGAAGGCTTCTGGGAGACCGCGATAGAAAAAGAATGAGGATTGTGTCGCGTTATTTAAATATTAATATGATATATAAAATATAAATAGGGGGCGGATTTTGTGGTTGAAAAATGTGGCCCGCGATTGGAACATAAAGTTGAATTTTCAAGAAAGGGATTACTGTGCTGTATTTAGACTTGTTTTTATGCTTTCTCTTCGTAGTATCTATCATTGGATATGAAGTATATCGTAGTGTATATTACTGGTTTATGTAAGAGTAATACCTTTTCCTGCCCTTTTCTTACAGAGTGCTAGCCAGAAACTCTAGGAAGAGACCAAAAGGCAGGTTTTTTACCCAGTGAAAACACTTCAAGTGTCAAAAGTGACCCCCGAACCATGAAGTTGGAGACAAAAAGAGGAAAAATCTAAGAAAAAATCCTCTAGCGACAGAAAATTTTTCTAAAAAGTGTATAAAAAGTGTCGGAAGAGACAAAAATTCTCAAAAAAGGGAGTTTTTGGTAGTAAAAAATCGTAAAAAAGAGGCCCAGACGACGAAAAAACCTCTTTAGCCTCCGCTCTACTACTATTTCTATCTGTTCTCTTTCTATTGAGGGTAATTTTCCTTATTCTATAGGTAAATATCTCATATCTATCTAAGATAACCTATACCTTCTACCACATGTTGTTCTCCTGTGACAGTTTACTACAACATATAGGTGTCTAAACGACTAAAAACCTCTCTCTACCTAATCAGGTTTGATTCAACTACTGCTCCGGTATCATCCGTAATGAGCTATTGATTCAATCGTTTTCCAAACGAATATATTACCATGAAGTTAATACTGGAAATGATTTCCGCTCAATTCGCCAAAATTTCAGCGATTCTCCTATTGATATGGGCGACAACGGTCGATATAATACAACGGCAGAGGAAATAATTATGAGCGGGTTTTCAGTAGCAGCTATATGTTTTGAACCAATTTACTTGGACTCCTACATAATTGACTCCGAACCTTTCAAAGTATATTTGGATTATACCGATGTGGGATTCTATGTTTACTACTACGATAGTAAGTACGAAATAAGTTTCATGTTGAAAAATAGCTTTTGGTGTCAAGATATATATCGTCGCGGCGAGGCACTATTCGCTACCAAAGAAGAAGCTGTCGAAACACTTAATAAGTATTACAATGTTCTGGACCTTGATTTAGGAGTATTAGAATGAGAGCGGGTGAAACGTATGAGATTACTGACGATGGTAATAATTACATCATTGATATAACAAAAATTGAGGGAGATGTGCGTATCTATGGATATTTTTATAATACACCTGATAAAAAATCTACCCCTCAATACGGTTTATTCTACTTAGACGATATTTCATATATGAAGCGTATCGACCCTCCCTATAAATGGCCAGCGGGCGTAAGTAAGGATTCTTATATGGCTATGGACGCTAATGGAAAATGGCATATCTTTAGCGAGAAACCACACTTGAATGACCGTACTAGTCGTGTTGATTGGGTCTATAGAGAAGGCTCATCTGTATATCCTATTTCGGAACTAGGATTTAAAAACCCACCAACCCCATCAGACTGGAAGAAGTCTCTAATTAGGAACATCTAATGCCAAAAGTGGGTGAATATTGGTACATTGTAATTGATAATACTTTGTATCCACTCTCTAATAAAACGGAGATTGGTAAAATAGTAGCTGTCAATATGGATTATGTAGTCATTAAATATATTAATAAGCCACCCAAGTATAGTAATACTATAACAGTGGAGTTTTCAAAGCTTTTCCATCCAATTAAATGGAAACCGAGTTTATTCTTGCGTCTATTAGGATATAAATAATATGCAAACGTTTTTACCCTATGCAGACTTTGATAAATCAGTAAGATGTCTAGATTATAGGAGACTAGGTAAGCAACGTGTTGAGGCTATGCAGCTTCTCAATATCCTTACGGGCAATAGTGCTAAAGCGGGCTGGCGTAACCATCCAGCATGTAAGATGTGGTCTGGTAGACATGAGGCATTAGCCCTGTATATGAATTGCTGTATCAATGAGTGGATTGGTCGTGGTTATAACAACACAATGAAGTTATGGACCAACTGGAGCGAACCAACAATCATTATGCCTACTTGGTTTGGTGATAAAAGGTTTCATTCTGCTCATAGGTCTAATCTACTTAGAAAAGACCCCGTGTATTACGGTA
>Ga0114977_10001093_pt1 | contig 17820 bp, 15 predicted proteins | sample S_130805_MF_Meta_FD_87026 | JGI IMG/M metagenome (GOLD analysis project Ga0114977, IMG submission 87026) | Freshwater microbial communities from Lake Simoncouche, Canada to study carbon cycling - S_130805_MF_MetaG | ecosystem: Environmental > Aquatic > Freshwater > Lake | place: Lake...
CACACAGCGCCATAACTCATTTCCAAAAAATCGGCCATCACAAAGGCCACGGCACCCATCACAGGTGGCATCAACTGACCACCCGTTGCCGAAGAAGCTTCAACCGCGCCGGCATGATGCGCGGGGTACCCGGCTTTTTTCATCATGGGAATGGTCACGATGCCTGTGGCCATGATATTGGCCACCGCCAAACCTGAAATCATCCCAAATAAACTGGAAGCCACCACAGCCACTTTGGCGGGTCCACCGCGAGAACGCCCAAACAATGCCACAGCAATGTCGTTAAAAAAAGCCGAGGCACCCGATCTACCCAACAAGGCGCCAAAAAAACAAAATGCAAGGACCACTGTGGCCCCAATTTGCATGGCATCACCCAAAACTGCGCTGGTGTCCAAATTCAGATACAGCAGCAAGCGATCTGTGTCGACCCGGCGCGTCTCCAATGGGCCACTGATGTTGTGCCCCACCATCGCATAACCAATGGCGACCAAAACCACCAACAACAATGCCCAACCCACAGTTCTGCGCAAGCCCTCAAGACACAGCAGCATCACGATTGCACATGCCAGCACCGCATCAATGGGTTTGTCAACCAATCGGGTTTGCAAATCAGGAAAATTCACGGCAATATACAAACCAGCACCCAGGCCCAAAAAGGACAAAATAATGTCGTAAAACGGCAGATCGGTGCGTTTGGTCCCTTGCTTTGCCGGATAGCGCAAATAAAGTATGCCCAGAGAGATGGCCAAACAACCGGATGCGAGTTGTTCTGGGAAAAAATTAATGCCCAAAGGCCTGAACAAATCGGCACACCACAACAACGAGGTAGAAACCAAAATCACCGAAAGCAAAGTTTGCATACCCCGACCAAAGGCGGATTCGCCCAAAGCTTCGACTTCTGGAATATTGGAATCGGACATGTTGAAATTTAAATAAGGTGAAAGACAGATTCAGTCTGAAGGATCAATTGCTGCGAGGGCGCAAGGGCATATTGGCATCAGTGAAATATTTCACTGCGCCTGGGTGGTACTTGATCAGGTTGTACTGTTTGTACATGTTCTCTGGCTCGAATAAATTGAAAGAAGGATGTCCCGCCGCCAATAACGCCTTGTTGTCATGCAGTGCTTTGAGCACCTTGGCAATCACATCTGGCTTGACATGGCTTCCCACTACCAAGGTCAAGTCGCTGGCCATCAACGCCGTGGGAACATCGACGCCCAATCGGTTTGGGCCAGGGTTAACGACCACCACATCATCGTTGGGGCGAATGGCACGCAACGCCTTAACAGATTCGGCAGATTGAGGAATGGGTAAAAAGCGAATGCCTCCTACCGATGCAGCCACTTCCGTGACCTTGGGAGCACCCAAGCCAAATGGAATGGCCGCGACCCTGCCTGCGGCAAAGTCATCCCCAGAGCGGATGACATTCACCGCAGGAATGCCTTCAATGTCGCTCCAAGACAAACCACCTGCTGCCAGCAATCCCTTGGAAATGGACACCAAGGCCACGTGGGCCGAGTAGCCAACAGGCATTTTTTGCCCTTTGAGCTGTGCGATGCTGGTGATGGGTGAATCTTTTTTCACAAAAATACCCGAATAAAACGGGAACAAGCGAGTCATCAATGCCACGTTGTTGCGCGGGCGACCCTCAAACACCTCAAATCCATTGGTTGCAGCTGCCGCCACATGGATAGAGTCAATGGCAAAGTCGGCTTCCCCGTTGTGCAAGGCGTCGTAGACCCCAATATCGCCGCTGTACGTGGTGACCCTGAGTTTGAGATCTGTTTTGTCTTGGATCACTTTGGCCAATGCCTGCGACTGGGAGTTGAGCAATGAACCCGCCGGCAGGGAGGCGATGGAAACCAATTGGGCCTGGGCAGTGCCAAGGAAAGCCAAAGTGGTCCATATAAAGCTTTGGATGATGCGGTTTTTCATAGGTCTCCTTATGATCTTGCAGGTTTGCAAAGGGTCGGAAAATTCATCGAGCGATGCTAAAGCATGGATTGAAAGTTGCAAGCCAAACTGTCGCCTCAGGCACTAGGGAATTCCCGCGCCATGTTTGCGGGTAAATAATTTAGATGGCGCGAGATGTACTCAGTGCTTGGTTCCCGTACTGCGCACGCAAAATTTTGGCCCCCTCCACCATGGCTTTGAGTTTTCCATCGGCCACGGCCCTGGGCAAATACTTCATGCCGCAATCGGGCGCCAAAATCACTTGCTCGGGTTTGATAAATTGCAATGCCCGTTTGATGCGCGAAGCCACCACCACGGGCGACTCGATGGACATGTCACTCAAATCCAGGCACCCCACCATGATTTGTTTATCACCCAAGGTTTTCAATACCGAGCAGTCCAACCCAGATTGGGCAGTTTCAATCGAGACCTGATTGCAACTGCATTGAGCAAATTCAGGCAAGAAGTTATAACCTTCAGGCCTGGCATGGATGACGGCCGCATAACCAAAACAAATGTGTACCGCGGTGACCCCTTTCACGCCTTGCAATGCCCGGTTCAACGCTTGTATCCCATATTGACGGGCCTTTTCGGGTCGTGCCTGCATGTAGGGTTCGTCGACCTGAACCACATCTGCACCATTGGCAAACAGTTCTTGAATTTCTTCGTTCAAGGCGATGGCGTAATCCATGGCAGCCTCTTCTTCGCTGGCATAGAAATCATTTTGAGCTTGTTGCAGCATGGTGAAGGGGCCTGGCACCGTGATCTTCACCTTGCGCTGTGTATGGGCCTTTAGAAAAAGCAAATCTTCCAACTCTATTGGGCGTGCGCGCTTGATTTTTCCCACAATGCGCGGCACCGGGTTGGGGTGACCCGACCGGTCCAAGCCCACACCAGGGTTGTCGATGTCTATCCCCTCCAATGCAGTGGCGATCCGGTTGGAATAGCTCTCACGGCGGATTTCTCCATCGGTGATGATGTCCAACCCAGCATCCTCTTGGGCGCGGATGGCCAACAAGGTGGCGTCTTCCATGGCTTGCTGCAAATACGGTTCTGAAACGCGCCAAAGTTCTTTGGCCCGCACACGGGGTGGAAAGCGGCCAGCGAGTTTTTCGCGGTCGATCAACCAATCGGGTTGGGGGTAGCTGCCAACAATGGTGGTGGGGAAAAGCATGGTGTCTCCTGATAAATTAAATTTGATTCAAAAAAGTGCGCTCAAGATGGGGTGGCCCATGGCATCGGGTTGGCATTGAGTCCCCAGTAAAAACTTTTTTGGTGGGTGTACTCCAAAATACCTTGACGGCCTTTCTCGCGGCCCATGCCGCTCATTTTCATGCCGCCAAATGGGGTGCTGATGGAAAACACTTTATAGGTATTGATCCACACCGTGCCCGTTTGCAAAGCACTGCCCAAACGCCAAGCGGTTTTGTAGTCTTGGGTCCAAATGCCAGCGGCCAATCCATAGGCGTTGTCATGGCATTGATCGAGCAAGTCTTGCTCGCTGTGCCAAGGCAGCAGGGCCAATACCGGGCCAAAAATTTCTTCTTGGCACATGCGCGCTGTGTTGGGCAAGCCCTCGATCACCGTTGGCAAGTAATAGCTGCCGCGCTCATAGACTGTCCCCGTGGGGCGGCTGCCTCCGTGCAACAACTGCCCACCTTCCGACAAGCCCAATTGGACGTAGCGTTCCACCTCCAAGCGGTGGCGGTTGTGGATCAAGGGGCCCATTTGGGTACGTTCATCGGCCGGGTCACCCACGCGCAAAGCCCGCACACCAGCCAACAAGCGTTTCTTGAATTCAGTGTAAACACTGGCATGGACAAAGGCACGTGATCCAGCGATGCAGGATTCGCCTGAGGAGCTGAAGATGCCGTACAAAATACCCGCGACAGCATGGTCTAAATCGGCGTCGGCACACACAATGGTGGGAGACTTGCCACCCAACTCCAAAGAGGTGGGCATCAGCTTTTGGGCTGCCAAGTGCTGAATGCCCAGCCCCACATCGGTCCCCCCCGTGAAGGCAATGCGTTTGATAAGGGGATGGCGAACCAAAGCATCGCCCACCACCGAACCTTTGCCGGGCAGCACACTGAGCACGCCATCGGGCACACCCGCTTGCTGTGCAATGCGTGCCAATTCCAAGGCCATGCGGGGGGTGATCTCGGCGGGTTTGATCACCACAGCACATCCTGCAGCCAAGGCGGGGGCAATTTTTTGGGCTTCGCTGGCGATGGGGGAGTTCCAAGGGGTGATGGCCCCGACCACGCCCAGGGGCTCGTGCACGCTCATGGTGATGAAGTCACCCCTGGGTGGTGTGAGTTGATCTTCCCAAGTTTCACACGCAGCACCAAAAAATTGAAATGTCCCTGCGGCACTGGCCACCAAAGCGCGGGTCTCGTTGATGGGCTTGCCATTGTCTAGCCTTTGCAGTTGCGCCAGCGCCTCAGCTTGGTCGCGGATGCCTGCCGCAATGCGGTAGAGCATTGCAGCGCGTTCGTGCCGTTTGAGTGAGGCCCAACTGGGGTGATGGCGTGCCTTCTCGGCAGATTGAACGGCCTCGTCCACGTCGCCGATGGTGGCTGCATGGAGATGCGCCACCACACTGCCATCGGCAGGGTAATGGGTCTCGTACGCTGGCCCGTTGGCATCGCGCCAGTGACCTGCGAAAAAAGATTTCAAAGCATGGGTCATTTTTAGATCTTCAAATCAAATGGCGTTTGCGCATCCAATCGGCGCACAGATCCACCGCTTGGCCAAGCAGTTCAGGTTGCCCCACAAAATAATGGTTGGCCCCCTTGATGGCCACCATGGTTTTGTCTTTGCTGGCCGAGGCCGTGTGTATCCGGTGTGTGTGGGGTTGGGGCACCGCATCATCGGCCGTGTGCTCGATCGACAACATGGGCACGCTGATACCCGCAGCACAGGTTTCGCCATGTGCGTTGGTGTCGTCCGGGGACCACTGTGACAGCCACGAGCGCAAGGTGGAAAACCGGGCCAGCCCCACCGGCCCATTGTTGGCGGTTTCGGGCTCTCCCATGAAGCACGTGCCGATGGGTCGGTCATTGGGGTCGAGCAATGCGTCCAGGAAACGTGGCTCGGCCATGGTTCGGTGGGTCACAAATCCACGCTCCATTTCTTTGGTGCCACTGCGGCGCAACTTGGCCAAGGTTTCCTTGACCCAGTCCGTGCGACGGCGGATGCGCGCCATCTGCGCTTGTCTAAAGCGAAGCATGAACTCGGCACTGTAGGGCGGGCGCACTTGCGGGTTGTAAATGTCCAACTCGAGGTCGCGCACATCGGGGTTGTTTTCATCGATGACACTGGGATCAATCCAGTCGGCAAAGGTCACGGCCCGTGAGATGTGCGCGGCTTGAAAAATAAAGGCATCGGCAGGCATCAAACCGGCTGTGGTGATGTGACATGGGTCTCCGGCCGGGGTATGGGTGATGCTGGGGCGCTCGGCTTGCGACTGGTACAACAAAGCCAAAGAGCCACCGCCGGACCAACCGGCCAAGACCACCTTTTCGTAACCCCAAACCGTTTTGGCGTGGCGCACATAAGCACCTAAATCGACCACCACGTTTTCCATCACCAAGGCACTGTCATTGCGCGCATAACGGCTGCCCGCGCACAGCACATGAAAGCCGGCCTGGGCCATGGCGCGCGGCATGGGCAACAGTTGCAATGTGGTGGCCGGGTGCATGTAAATAACCAAAGTGCGCGAGGACACGCCCTTGGGCAAGTAACGAATGCCCTCCAGGTGCACGGTGCCCAAAGAACCTGCAAAACCATAGACCGATTTAAAAGCCGCAGGTTCGGCAAAAGATACGTGCACCCATTCAGCGCTGGTCTCGTACTGGGGTCGGTTTGAATCTGCCATGGTGCTTTCCCTCTTTGGTTGAAAAAATTATTTAGCAGGCATGTGGCGTGTTGGGCTACGGCAAAGCGCTATTCAGCGCCGCTGGGCTGTGAAGTCCACTGTTTGCCCCAACGAAATGTCTTGCCCAAGCATGTGGTCGCCTTGCACCGTGGCCTTGACGGTGTGGATGCTTTGATCTGCTGCGACATATTGGAAACTCAATCGGTCGGCTTGTAACTGCGCTCCGACCAATGCCTGCTCTTGGTTGCCCGTGCGCATCACGCCGCCAACACGTTGAAAAATTTGCTGCAAACGCACCTCAAACGGTGCGCCATGGCCTGGCTTGAACGACCACAACCCCGCCACATTGGCCGGCACCACCCACATCATGGCCCGTGCACGGACCGTTTGAGTGACTGCATCGGGCTCCCACTCGACCATGTCAAAGTCATGGGAGACGACCCGGGTACCGGGCTTCATCTTGAGGATCGTGGGACGCAACTGGTAATTGATTTCGGGCAGCAGGTACAAAGTCAACACGGTGGCTTGGCTGAAATCGGTTTGAAAAATATCCCCTTGAACGATTCGCACCTTGTCTTGAACTCCCGCTTCGATCACCTTGGTCTGGGCATAGGCGGCCAACTTGGGGTTGTACTCAATGCCCACCGCTTGGGCACCGAGTTTCTTCGCGGCCGTGATGGCAATCACCCCATCACCGGCACCCAGGTCGTAAAGCAAGTCTTGGGCAGTGACCTTTGCCATGTCCAGCATCTTGTCGACCAACTCATTGGGTGTTGGCAGCCACATGACATCCTTGCCCATTTGCCCCAAGGTTGGTTTGTAAGTGCTGCCATTGGTCACGGCTTGGGCCCAGGCTGGCGAACCAACCAACAACAAAGTACCCAGACAGGTACAGAAAAACTGTTGAAACAAATTCACTTCTTAAAAGCTCCGAAAAAAATGAAACATTGGCGTTCAACCCGCAGTTTTGGCGACAGGCATCAACAAGTCCGCATCGATATCAGCCAACCTGGCAACGCCACACAATCGGCATTGGCAATGCGCTCGATCGAGGCAGTGGCCGTGCTCGACAAAATATATGGGATGCCCGCTGGCGCAGCCGCCTTCGCGATGGCCACGTCTGCCCCCCTTGGCCCAAGATCAAGCCACCATCGCCTGGGGTGTCCACAACCAATCCAAGCACCGGTAATGGTCGTTCACATCGCGGTGGCTGAAAATGTCTGAGCGTACCTGTGCCTGAACACCGCCACAGTGGTAGTCCTCCCACATGTGGCGCGACACCCATTGAACGCGTGCTGTGCGCAAAAACCGTGCGCGTTCAAATGCCTTGAATGCAGCGGCCACATCTGGCCCATGCGTTGACATGAGTTGCGATAGGCAAACCACATCTTCAATCGCCATGCCAGCGCCTTGCGCCAAAGATTGCAGGGTGGCATGGGCTGCATCGCCCAACAAACACACCCGACCATCGTGCCACCCACGCATGGGCTCGCGATCGGCAATGGCCCAGCGTCGATCCAAATTCACAAGTCGCGCCACTTGTTGGGCCTCGGGTTGGGCCTGGCTCAACAAATCTGCCAGGTATGCTGGGTAGCCATCGTCTTGGGTCGAGGACACATGTTGAGGCAAGCGCACCACCAAGACAATGTTGAGCAGGCTGGCGTTTCTCAATGGGTAGTAAATCACATGCAAGCCCGGACCGGCCCACATGGTGACGCTTTGGCGCTGTTGGACATGCGCGGGGGCTTGCGACATTGGTATCAAACTGCGGTGGGCCACATAGCCCGATTCTCGGGGGACATCCGATGGGTGCATTTGCGCGCGCAAGCGCGAGCGCAAACCATCACAGGCGACCACTGCCGCAGCTTGGATGCTGGGGCCTTGGGCAGTCTCTAAAGTCACGCCATCTTCGGTCTGCGAATAGCCTGTGACTGTGGTGGACTGATTGAGTGAAATATTGGCATGCGGCTGACACGCCTTGAGCAGCAACTCATGCATGTCCACCCGGTGAATGGCGATGTACGGTTGGGATTGGTAGCGCTGCGCAAATTCGGGGGTTTGCAAAGGAATGTGCGACAGAGTTTGCCCTGTGAGGTAGTCATAGAGCATGATCTCTTTGGGCAAGTAAGCCGCTTCGCGGGCCGCTTGGCCAACGCCTAAAAAGTCCAGCATGGGCATGACATTGGGGCCCATTTGCACACCGTAGCCAATGGCGCCAATTTGGTCAGCCTGCTCGAGCAACTGGACCCGGTGGCCTTGCCGCCCCAAGGCCAGGGCCATGGCCACCCCCCCAATGCCGCCACCCACGACCACCACCGGGTGTTGGGCTGTCAATGCCGTTGTCATACCGCCCCCTCAATCACTGGCAACAATGCTGTTGCGTTTGATGAATGCCGCATAGGCTTCTCTTTCTTTCCTCATCGAGGCGGCCAATGCCGTGAGCGAATCGACCTCGCCCACCAAGCCTTGTGATTCAAGTTTGGCCGCAAATGCAGCCGACTTGGTGATGGCCACCAATTCCCGGTTTAAGCGCTCGACCACCGCGGTGGGGGTGCCCGTTGGTGCCACCAGACTGAAAGAGCTGTTGGTGCTGACATCGGGCATGCCGGCCTCTGCCAGGGTAGGCAAACCAGGCAACAACGGTGTGCGCTGCTCACTGGCGATGGGAATGATCTTGCCGGCCTTGATCAAAGACAGGGCGGAGGCCACATCTGGAAACAAAAAATTCAACTGGCCCGCCAACAGGTCTTGGTAGGCTGGGCCCACACCTTTATAGGGCACGTGAAGAAACCGTGCGCCGGATTTCTCTTCCAGCATGCGAACGCCCAAGTAGGTGGTGCTGCCTGTACCGGCTGAGCCAAAAGAAATTTTGCCGGGCTCGCGTTTGCCCAGCTCAATCAACTCGGCCAAGCTGCGCGCTTTGGTGCCCGGGTGGACCACCAGCACCAAGGGGGCAAATGCCCGCATGATGGGCACGAAATCTCGCTCGGCGTCGTAGGAGAGGTTTTTGTATAAGCTTCCATTGATGGTCAAGGACGTATTGGCCGAAACCAAAAACGTGTACCCGTCAGGGGTGGATTTGGCCACTGCCGCCGCCCCGATGTTGCCGCTGGCTCCAGGGCGGTTTTCCACCACGAACTGCTGCTTGAACACGTCGCCCAAGGCTTGGGCCAGCATGCGGGCATACAAATCGGTGCCCCCGCCTGGTGACGATGACACGATCAAACGCACCGGTCTGGCGGGCCAAGTGTCTTGGGCGAGCAATCCCGCAGGGAAAAAGCTGGCCGCACCGACCACACCCAAAGCGCCCGATTGAACCCACTGGCGTCTATTCACAATTGGCAGATTCAGTTTCATGCTGTCCTTTTGACTTTTCAATTACAGCTCCACGCCCAAGCGACGGTCCAAGGAATAAGGGCCACCGCCTCGCCACCAAATCGCAAGCGACACCAAGCCCCACAGCAGGACGAATTCATAGCCCTTGTTCAACCATGAAAACCCGTTGGGGAGGTATTGGGTGAAAAAAATCACCGCCATTTCTATCGTGATGGCTGCCGCAAAAAATCGGGTGAACAAGCCCAGGGCCAGGCTGATACCGCCAAAAAATTCAACAAATATCAGCAAATACACCACTGCCAAGGCAGGTTCGAAGCCCAGTTTTTCAAATACCGGGGCGACCACCTCTGGTCCTTTGGCGATCTTGCCCCAGCCATGGACGGCCAAGATCAATCCCGTGGCACAACGGATGAGCGGCCAAGACAAGGGGGTCAAAAGCTCATACACGGGCTCCAAGCGCGGTATCAGACGCCGCACCGGTTTGGCCTCGTCACTTCCATCGTTGAATTGGGTTGTATCGTTCATCTACAGCTGCTCCGATTGATTGGATTTGGTCAGTCGGTGATCATGCCTGACAAACCCGTGCCTGACACTGAGGGATTTACCCATGCGCGCGGCCTGCTTTTGGCGCAAAGCAGTGGCTGTGGATGACACCCAAGGTCAAGGTCTGTCACCACAGCTACTCCTGCGGGGCGGGTTGTCCATTTCCCGCCAAGGACTCTGGTCATAATGAAGCGCTTCAATCACACGGTTCAACCATGAAACACCTGACCATTCTGACCGGCGCGTCCCGTGGCATGGGCCTGGCCCTGGCCCAACAGTTGTGCCAGCGGCCACAAGCCACGCTGCTGTGCATTTCGCGCCAAACTTCGCCTGAACTCGACGCTTGGGCTGCGGCCCAAGGTGCCAACTTGGTGCAGTGGCGCGCCGATCTGGCCCAACCCATCCCAGTGGCTCAAAAAGTATTGGCTTGGTTGCAGCAACAAGACCCGTCCCAACTGGCCAGTGCCACCCTGATCAACAATGCCGGCGTGATTGGGCACCTGGGCCCCTTATCTCCTCAAGATGAACAGATTTTGCAATCCACATTGGCCATCAACTTGGAGGCCCCCATGCAGCTGACGGCGGCTTTTTTGAGCGCCACCCGTGCGTGGGCCATGTCGAAAAAGATATTGAACATTTCCTCCGGCTTGGGGCGACGCGCCATGGCCGGCAGCAGCATGTATTGCGCCAGCAAAGCGGGCATGGACCACTACAGCCGTTGCGTTGCCCTGGAAGAGGCAGACCTGCCGCATGGGGTGCGCATCGTGTCCTTGGCACCAGGGGTGATTGACACCGATATGCAAACTGATTTGCGCTCCGGAGACAAAAATCTGTTCCCAGAGCGCGATAATTTCGTCAACCTCAAGCAAACTGGTGCCTTGTCCAGTCCGGCTCAAGCCGCAGCCCGTGTCTTGTCTTATTTGGACCGGGCTGATTTTGGTGCCCAGCCTGTGGCCGATTCACGCGATGCGTGAGCCCAATCTTTGCAACATATATTCAGGAGATAAGCATGCGTGATGTGGTTGTTGTGAGTGCTGTTCGCACCGCCATCGGAACTTTTGGTGGCAGCCTCAAAGATATCCCGCCCACCGAGTTGGGTGCCACCGTGGTGCGTGAAGCCCTGTCTCGCGCCAAAGTCAGCGGCGCCGATGTGGGCCATGTGGTGTTTGGCCATGTGGTCAATACCGAGCCCAAAGACATGTACCTGTCGCGGGTGGCGGCCATCCAAGCGGGCTGCGGCCAAGAAACCCCCGCCTTCAACGTGAACCGCTTGTGCGGCTCGGGCCTGCAAGCCATCGTCTCGGCCGCCCAATCCATCCAATTGGGAGACTGCGACATTGCCATTGGGGGTGGCGCTGAAAACATGAGCCGCGCACCCTTTGCCAGCTTGAACATGCGCTGGGGTTCGCGCATGGGCGACACCAAGATGGTGGACATGATGGTGGGGGCCTTGCACGACCCCTTTCAAACCATCCACATGGGAGTGACCGCAGAAAACATCGCCAAAAAATGGGGCATCACCCGAGAAACCCAAGATGCATTGGCGCTGGAAAGCCACTTGCGTGCCGAGCGGGCCACTGTGCAAGGCCGGTTCAAAGAGCAAATCGTGCCGGTGATGCTCAAAAGCCGCAAAGGCGAAGTGGCCTACGCCACCGACGAGCATTTCCGAACCGGTGCCACCGCAGAAGACTTTTCCAAATTAAAACCTGTGTTCATCAAAGAGAACGGCACCGTGACCGCGGGCAACGCATCGGGCATCAATGACGCCGCAGCGGCACTGGTCCTGATGGACGCCCAGTCGGCCAAGCAGCGTGGCCTTCAACCCATGGCTCGCCTGGTCGCCTATGCCCATGCGGGTGTGGACCCGGCTTACATGGGCATTGGTCCGGTTCCGGCCACCCAAAAAGCCCTGGCCAAAGCGGGCTTGAGCGTGGCCGATTTGGACGTGATTGAAGCCAATGAGGCTTTTGCCGCTCAAGCCTGCGCGGTCACCCGCGATTTGGGACTGGACCCGGCCAAGGTCAATCCCAATGGATCAGGTATTTCTTTGGGTCACCCCATCGGTGCCACCGGCGCGCTGATCACGGTCAAGGCATTGCATGAATTGCACCGCATTCAGGGCCGTTACGCCCTGGTGACCATGTGCATCGGCGGCGGCCAAGGCATTGCAGCCATCTTCGAGCGCGCCTAAAAATTTTTAAGCGGCGGCCCTACTGAAAACCCTTGCCATGAGGTTGCACCATGTCTGAGATCGTGATTGACGAGAAATACACCAGTCCCAGCGAGCCGAGCTTGCACTGGGCCGATCATCTGGCCGTTGACATGGCTTCCATGGACGAGACCCATGTGGAATTTGTTGCATTGCTGGGCCAAGCACAAATGGCAACGGACGCCGAACTGATGGACCGCTACGAAGCCGTTCTAGAGCACACCCAAGACCACTTTGAGCGCGAAGACCGGTGGATGACCCAAACCCAGTTTGGACCCATGGGGTGCCACGCTCAACAGCACGACACCATCTTGCAGGTCATGCGCGAGGGCTTGCGCCGCGGTCGGGATTTGCAGCAACTGCCCTTGGTCAGGCAACTGCTGCACGAAGTGGGCATGTGGTTTGAACAGCACGCCCAAACCATGGACGCGGGGCTGGCCATGTACCTCAAAGCAGCCGAGTTTGACCCTGAAACCGGCATCATGGCCAAACCAGAGGCGGTCGCTTCAGCCCCTCAGTGCTGAGCCAAGCGTTCGCGGGCCAATGCCGCGCCGGCCACCAAGGCTTGCAGCTTGGCCTGGGCTGTCTCTCGCCCCATGGGTGCCATGCCGCAGTTGGTGCACGGAAACAAGTGTTCTTTGCGCACAAACTGCAAGGCACGCCCAATCGTGTCGGCCACCTCTTGCGCGGTCTCAATGGCATCGCTGGCCACATCGATCACGCCCACCAACACATCTTTGCCTTCTAATAAAGCGATCAAGTCCATGGGCACATGCGAGTGCCAACATTCCAAGCTGATTTGGTCGATGCTGCTTTTGGCCAAGGCTGGAAACACTTTTTCATATTGCCGCCATTCGTGTCCTAAGGTATTTTTCCAATCCACGTTGGCCTGAATGCCATAGCCATAGCAAATGTGCACGGCCGTGGTGCAAGTCAGGCCTTGGGCGGCGCGTTCCAGGGCCTTGACGCCCCAATCCGCCGCCTCTTCCATGTAAACATTGAAGGCGGGTTCATCGAATTGAATGATGTCGATGCCATCGGCTTGCAAGGCCAGCGCCTCTTGGTTGAGCAGTTCGGCAAACGCCATGGCCATGTTGATCCGCCCTGCCTGGCCTTCGCCATAAAAACGATCGGCCACGGTATCCACAATGGTCATGGGGCCGGGCAATGTGAACTTGGTTTTGCGCTTGGTGTGGGCACGCAGCAGTTGTGCCTCCATCGCGTGGACCCGTCCCTTCAAGCGCAGTGGCGCGACCACTTGCGGCACCATGGCGTCGTAGCGGTTGTTGCGAATCCCCATCTTGACTTTGTTGGCAAAGTCAATGCCCTCGACTTGCTCCAAAAAGCCATGCACAAAGTGCTGCCGCGCTTGCTCGCCGTCGCCAATGATGTCCAGACCTGCATCCTCTTGGGCCTTGATCCACAGCAGCGTGGCATCGGCCTTGGCTTGGCGCAATGACTGCCCATCTTGTTTCCATTGCGGCCAAAGTTTTTGGGTCTCGGCCAGCCATTCGGGTTTGGGCAAACTGCCTGCGATAGAGGTCAGAAACATCAGCGGTCTTTCACTTCTTGGTGGAGGGTCAGGTCAGGGCAACGGCGGCCTTGGATGCGGGGGCAGCCTGCCCCCATGCAAACTCTTTGGCCAGCAACTCGTAAGAACGGCGTTGGTGGGCGGGGTCGTGGGTCCAGGTGATCACCACCACCTCGTCGATGTCCATGCGCTGCGCCAAGGCCCTGAGTTTGTTGGCCACCTGAGGCGCAGATCCCACCAAGGCATTGGCTTTGAGTTGCGCCAAGGCCAATTGTTCGGCGGGGCTGTACTCCCGCTCAGCCTGATCCGGGGGCAACACCGGGCCAATGCGCCCCAGGTTGCGGTCCATGCGCCAACGCGCCCGACTTTTGAACAAATGCCAGGCTTGCTCCTCGGTGTCTGCCGCCAACGCCCACACACAAACGGTGGCATGGGGTTGAGGGCGGTGTTCGTTGGGTTGGTAATTTTGCCGATACAAGTCCAATGCCGTCTCTAGGCCTTGGCCCTCGGTGATGAAATAGGCGAACGCGTAGGGCAAGCCCAGGTGTGCGGCCAACTGGGCCCCATAGTCAGAGCTGCCCAACATCCAAATATCGGGGTTGGTGTCACTGCTGGGATAGGCAAAAACCCCGTGCCCAGGGTGCCCGGCGGGCAACGGGGTGCCCGTGATCCAAGCTTGCAACTCCAATACTTGCTGAGGGAAACGCTCTGACGCATAGCGGTCGGGATTGAGCACTTGCGCGGTTCGACCGTCGCTGCCAGGGGCACGACCGACGCCCAAATCTATGCGCCCTGGCGCCAGGGCATTGAGCACCCTGAATTGTTCCGCCACTTTCAGGGCCGAGTAATGGGGCAGCATCACCCCTGCACTGCCAATGCGGATGCGCTGTGTGCGCGCCGCAATGGCGGCCATGAGGATTTCAGGCGCGGTGCCCACAATGCTGGGGTGGCTGTGGTGCTCACTGACCCAAAAGCGCCGATAGCCCCAAGCTTCGCAGTGCTGGGCCAACGCCAATGTGTTGCGCACCGCTTGGTCTTGGGACGAACCGGCCGCGGCGATGGACTGGTCAAGGACAGAGAGTTGGATCATGTGCCAAGCTTAGCGCAAGCGCAGGCCATTGCGGCTTAGATGCAGGAACAACCTGTTCTCAAGCAGGGCTGGTGTGGCGAGCGTTTTCGGCCTCTTGAAGGGTGCGCCACATGACCTTGCCACTGCCGCTTTTGGGCAAGGCGTCCATCAACTCGACCGATTTGGGGGCTTTGTAGACGGCCATGTGGTCTCTGCACCAAGACAACAGGTCCGATTCGCTGACCTGACCTCGGTGCGTTTGGCGCAGCACCACCACGGCTTTGACACTCTCACCCCGGTAAGGGTCCCGGGTGGCGATGATGCATGCCTCCAAAATAGCCGGGTGCTGAAACATCAAAGCCTCTACTTCGGCCGGCCAAACCTTGAAGCCCGATGCGTTGATCATTCGTTTGAGTCGATCGGTGATGAAGAAATACCCCTCCTCATCCATCCGACCCAGGTCACCTGTGCGGAAAAATGTTTTGCCATCCAACTCGAAGAAAACCTTGGCGGTTTCATCGGGGCGTTTCCAGTAACCTTGAAAAACCTGCGGGCCGTGAACGACGATCTCCCCCGATTCGCCCACCGCTAATTGAGTCAAATGGATGGGATCGACCACGCGGGCATCGGTGCTCATGAAGGGCACCCCCAAGCATTGCTGCTTGGGCCGATCCGGTGGGTTGGAATGGGATGGCGCTGAGGTTTCTGTCAAACCATAACCTTCAATGTATTTCAATCCACACAGGTCTTGCAACCGCTGCGCCACAGCCTGCGGCATGGATGCACCACCCCCACCGATGTGAACCAAACTACCAAGGTCATATTGGTCTGCCTGGGGGCTGCCCAGCAAGTCAATCACCATGGTCGGGATATTGGTCCAATGGCTTACGCGGTGGCGTTGGATCAACCGTGCCGCCACTTCGCGGTTCCATCGTGGCATCAATACCAAGCTGGCCCCCAAATAAATGGCCGAGTGCATCACCGACACCATGCCCGTGATGTGGAACATGGGCACCACGCACAGACTGACGTTGTCGGGCGTGCCCATGCTCCAAAAGGCCGAAGCCATGGCGTTGTGCATCAGGCTTTGGTGCAAATGAATGCACCCTTTGGGCAGGCCCGTGGTTCCGCTGGTGTAAGGCAAAACTGCCATGTCGGTGGCCGTCACCGTCAGGTTGGGCACGTGAGCATCACAAACAACAGCATTTACCCATGTGTGCACTTGACCGCTGCTGAGCAAAGGCAAGGGATGATGAACCAATAACCAGTCGCGCCAAGCGTCGGGCATGTCAGACTCGGGCATGACCAAGGGATCAAAACCATCGGTGTGCTGCGTCACCAACAGATGCTGCAGTTGCTGCGCATGGGGCAATGCTTCACTGGCTTTCACCAAGTCGGGCGCCAAATCGGCCGAGGTGATGGCCATGCGGGCATCCGCATCGGCGATGTAATGTTGCAACTCTGTGCTGCGGTTCATGGGGTTGACCGGAACCACCACTGCGTTGGCCCTCAAAATGGCAAAGTGGGTCACCAACCATTGAGGGCAGTTTTGCATGTTGAGCAACACTCGGTCCCCGGCTTTGACCCCATTCAAGGCCAGCCATGCGGCAAGGCGTTCAGACTGTTGCAAGATTTGCCGATACGTCCAAGCCGTGCCCATGTAATGGACGGCATTTTTATCAGGGTATCTGTGGGCGCTGGTGGCCAAGTTGTCCCACAACGTGGTCGATGGCAAGCCAATAGACAACGGCAAACGTTGCGGCCAATGGGGGTGGTGCGAGCGGTTTGGAACATCGCCCGCATGGGGCAAATTCATGTGCATGGCAAGTTCACGTTGGACATGCCCAGAGCATAAAAGGGTTTCAGGTCCGGGTCATGGGTAAAACCCCCTGCCCGGCTGACAACCTGTTGGGTAAATCAAAATTCGCGCATGCGCGCCATGTCTTCTTGGCGCTTGGCCATTTGGCCCATGTTGATCAGCGCATTCAAATAGCCTTTGAGCCACCCCATATCGATGGGCTTGTGCATCAATTCAACGCCATCAGGCAAGCCACCCTCTGCGGCAATTTCCTCAGCCGACAAGGCCGTGACCACCACCACCACCATCTGGGCGTAGCGGGGATGGCCATGCAAGGTACGGATCAACTCGAAGCCATCCAAGCCAGGCATGCGCAAATCGGTGATCAGCACCTGTGGTTGAAAATGCGGCCAATCCAATAAAGCCATCAATGCCGAGTTGAAATAACTCGGGTCGAGCGGCAAATCCCATTGCTGGAAATGGTCGCTGAGCATTTGGCGCGTCAGGTCTTCGTCTTCGACCACCATGACCTTCAGGCGCTGGCCCGAAACCAAATTGGACTTGGTGATGTAGTTGTTGCGGCGTTGGAATTCGCGCACGGATTGGATAGAAATGCGCCGGTGCCCGCCTTGGGTCTTCCAAGCCAGCAGTTCGTTTTTTTCCACCAACGACTGCACAGTGCCCACCGAGAGGTCGAGCATCTTGGCCGCATAACTGGTACCACAGTATTCACTACCCACATCAAAATTGATTTTGTTACCCATGATTTGCCCCTTGAACTTTAAACAAAGTAAACTTTAAATTCATTATAAAGTACTATTTAAATAAAATAATAAATTAAATAGAACTATTTAATGGATTTCATTGGATTGCCAACATTGGATGCCATGACGCGCCCTCGATTCGCCGATGAAACAACTCCACTTGTAAACAAATGTAACATTTATTGCGGGTGTGGATTCTCTTTTTTCAGTGAATCAAGGACTTTCACAACGGTGGCTATCGCTTTGCTCGATGATCCTTGTGTTGAAATTGTTCTTGACGTCACCTTGCACACTTGATCACTGAAGCCCACCCCAATATGTCACCCAATTCAACGTTGACACGTGTCCAAGGCCTGTTGGTCGGACACCACAACTCGGACCAAAGGCCCACCGGATGCACCGTGGTTTTGTGCCCCGATGGCACCGTCGCGGGGGTTGATGTGCGCGGCGCAGCACCCGGCACCAGAGAGACCGATGTGCTTTCCCCCCAAAACAGCGTTCCCCATGTCCATGCCATCTTGCTTTCGGGAGGCAGCGCATTTGGCCTGGACGCCGCCTCTGGGGTGATGAAGTGGTTAGCGCAGCAAGGACGGGGCATTTCAGTGGGGGCTGTGCGTGTGCCCATCGTTCCAGCCGCAGTCATTTTTGACTTGGGTGTCGGGGACCCTCTAATTCGGCCGGATGCCGTTGCAGGGTGGTCTGCATGCGAAAAAGCCACCAATGCACCTGTCGCCCTG
>Ga0114977_10001096_pt1 | contig 17807 bp, 12 predicted proteins | sample S_130805_MF_Meta_FD_87026 | JGI IMG/M metagenome (GOLD analysis project Ga0114977, IMG submission 87026) | Freshwater microbial communities from Lake Simoncouche, Canada to study carbon cycling - S_130805_MF_MetaG | ecosystem: Environmental > Aquatic > Freshwater > Lake | place: Lake...
AAAGGATGAACCGCCATTGGTCGGAGAGCATCCGCAGGAAGCGTCCCTGGATGTTGGGGCCGTAGACCACCATCCGCAGAGGGCGGGGGGTGGCGAGCACCAGCGCGAAGCCATCGAGCCAGGAGACATGGTTCGAGACGACCATCGCGGGGCCTGACTGCGGGATCCTGTCGATTCCCCGGACACCGAACCGCCACCCGAGGTGAACGATCGACGCCGCGAACAGCCGCAGCGTGGCCCGCGGCGCACACCACACCGCGACGGCCGCCGCCACCAGCGACAGGAGGGCGAAGATCGCGAAGATCGCCCGGGCCGAGAGGAGGGGAGGGCCCCCTGCGACCAGCGGCGCCCGCAAGCCGCCGTAGGCCAGTGACGCCAGGAACATGCCGCTGAAGAGGAGGAGATTCGTGGCCCCGAGCACCCCCCCCAGTCGATCCGACGGGCTCTTCGCCTGCAGGTAGGTCTCGAGCGGCACGTCGAACATCCCCGCCCCGAAGCCGAGCACCACCAGGCAGACCAGGGGAATCCACGCCGCCACCCCGCCAACCTCCACGAAGCGGCCGCCGATGCAGGCCAGCGCCAGGAACGCCGCCGCCATGATCAGTCCGCCGAGGGGCACGAATCCGAGATCGACGCGCGGATCGGCCCCCGGTGGCCGCGACGCCAGTTTCCCGGTCACCACGCTGCCGACCCCGATGCCGGCGACCAGCGCCACCAGAAGCGGCACCACCTGCGCCTGCGACCCCGCCCCCGCCTCGGTGGCGAACTGATCGACGTTGGCCTGGGCGACGGCGCCGATCGCCCAGAAAAAGACGATCCCCGCGGCCGCCGCCGCCAGCTCGGGGCGGCTGACGAGCACGCTCAGGTCGTTCCAGGTACGGGCCAGCGCGTTCCAGGCGGGGGGAGCATCGGGGGCCGCGGGGGCCGTGCGGGGGAGGCAGGCCGCCGCGGCCAAGCCCGCCAGCGCCGTCAGCCCGAGGAGCATGGCGGCCGGGAGGGCCCGCTCCCACGCCGATGGCGCCAGCAGATCGGTCGCGTCGGCCACCCAGTTGCCACCGGCGGTCCCGGCGAGCACCGCCACGAGCGAGACCAGCGCGAACACGCCGTTGGCGGACGCCAGCCGCGATGCCGGGACGAGCTCGGGGATCACGCCGACGATCGACGGCGTCATCAGCGCCGCCTGCGTGCCGATCGCCATCACTGCCCCGAGAAGCAGCCACAGGCCCACCGGCAACCCCATCCACCCCTCTCCATCCCCCATCCCGAAGCCGAGAACGGCCACGGCCGCCATGGCGATGAACACCTCGGCCCCCTTGCACCAGCCGACGACGGTCGTCTTCGACTGCCGGTCGGCCATCGATCCGGCCAGCCAGGAGAAGAGGACATAGGGGAGCGACAGTCCGACCAGGCCGATGGTGAGCACGAGGCTCACGCGCCCCTCGTCAACGAGCTTCTTCCCCAGGCCGATGGCGAGCCACTTGATGGCATGGTCGTTGACCAGCGTGAGGGCGCGGACGACCAGCAGCGCGGCAAAACCGGTCGTCCAGAGGGGAGGAGAGGGCGACTGGGATCCGTCGGCCGCTGCGGAGGCGGCGGAACCGGGGCTGGGGGAAAGGCTGTCCACGGCGGTTGCTCGCAGAGGGTGGCGAAGGGGGCCCAACGGGGACCAGCGATGGAGCGACTCCCGACAAGGCGACGATCAGGGCAGGCTGTCACACCGCGTCTGCCACACCGCCCGGCCAGAGGCGTGGTGGCCGACGCCATTCCCATCCCGCGGGAGGCTGCCTGACGGGCCGTCCGCCGGCACAATCGGCCCCATCCCCCTGTTCCCACCAGGGTGTCCGACGACCAGCTGCCACGGACCGCCGGAAGACTACCAGAGGTTTGCACAACCGGTCTTTGCCAACGTATTCTCCGACTGCGGGGGCACGAGGCTCTCGACTGTCTTTTGCCAAGGAGCCCACGATGCCCCACCCCTCCCTCCCTTCCCCGCACCTGAGTGGCTTGTCCCTCTCCGCCATCGTGGCGCTGGGCGCGGCATGGGTGTGCGGGGCTGCCCCGGTGGCCGTCGCCCAGACGATCGTCTACCGACCGATCGTGACCGGATTTGCTCCGGCTGCCGGCCCCTATGTGGCCAACTACACCCCCGCCGGCAACTACGCCGCCGTCACCGCCTTTTCCCCGCCGGTGATGACCCTCGCACCGATGGCCGCCGTCTCCCCCCCCCTGACTACAATCGTCCCCTCGAGCTCGGGCGCCGTGACGAGCTATTCGCTGCCGGCGATGACCACGGTGGCCCGCCCCGTCACCGCCTTCTATGCCCCCCCGGCGACCACCGCGTACTATTCCCCGTCCTACGCCCCGGCTGCGACCACCGCTTTCTATGCCCCGGCGTCCGAGGTGATGGCGCCGGTGGCCGCCGCGCCGGTGGCGGTGACCTCGTACTACGCTCCGGCTCCCCCCGTCACGCTCGTCCCCGTGGCCCCGGCCGCCGTGGCCGTCCCCCTCTACCGTCGCGGGCCCTTCGGCGGGCTGCGGCCGGTTCGCGGTGCCTATTGGCCCGCCTACTGACGCCCCCTGACGGCGTCCTCCCAGACCGGGCCCCGATTCGCCATCCCTGACCGGCTCGCTCCCCGTTGCTATAGTACGGGCGAATCAGGGAGTCGCTGCCCCCGCCGCGAGGCGCCGGTGCGTGGCCCCCGCCCCCCGGCAATTGTCCGGCTTACAGCGGGATCGTGGATGCCCAGAACGGTCAACATCATTGGCGCAGGCCCCGGGGGCCTCGCCTGCGGGATGCTGCTGGCGGCAGCCGGCGTCCGCGTGAGGATGCTCGAACGGCTCCCGTTTGCAGGGGGGCGGACGAGCACGATCGCCACGCCTGAGGGCTATCGCTTCGACCTCGGGCCCACCTTCTTCCTCTATCCGAAGGTGCTCGAGGACATCTTCACCGCCTGCGGCCACGACCTCCGCAGGGAGGTCGAGCTGATCCGCCTCGATCCGCAGTACCGTCTCGTGTTCGGTGGTGGCGGCGAGCTCCTCGCCACGCCCGACATCGAGCGGATGGAGGCGGAGGTCTCCCGGCTCTCCCCCGCCGACGCCGGCTCGTTCACCCGCTTCATGAATGCGACCCGGGAGAAGTTCACCCGTTTCGCCCCGTTCCTCGAGCAGCCCTTCGAGAGCTGGCGCGACCTGGCCAATCCCGACCTCCTCAAACTCATGCCCCTGCTCAAGCCGTGGCGGAGTCTCAACGACGAACTGGGGAGCTTCTTCAGCGACGAGCGGATCCGGCTGGCCTTCACCTTCCAGTCGAAATACCTGGGGATGTCCCCGTTCCGCTGCCCGAGCCTGTTCTCGATCCTCTCCTTCCTCGAATACGAGCATGGCGTCTTCCATCCGGTCGGAGGCTGCGGCGCGGTCTCCGAGGCGATGGCCCGGATCGCCACCGACATGGGGGTCGAGATCCACTACTCGGAGCCGGTGGAATCGATCCAGTTCGACGGCCGGAAGGTGGCCTCCCTGCGCACGCCCCGGGCCGAGTACACCGCCGACGCGACGGTGGTCAACGCCGATTTCGCCCGGACGATGACGCGCCTGGTGCCCGACCGTCTGCGGCGGCGGTGGAGCGATCGCCGCATCGCCTCGAAGCGATTCTCCTGCTCGACCTTCATGCTCTACATGGGCATCGAGGGGCGCTACGACATCCCCCACCACACGATCTACCTCTCGGAGAATTACCGCGGGAATCTCGCCGACATCGAGACCCGCCACGCCCTCGGGCCGGATCCCTCGATGTATGTCCAGAACGCCTGCATCACCGATCCCTCGCTCGCCCCGGAGGGGCACAGCACCCTCTATCTGCTCATCCCCGTCACCCACCGCCATCCCAACATCGACTGGCGCCGGGAGGCGGCGCGGTACCGCGAGGTGGCCCTCGATCAGATGGAACGGATCGGCATCGAGGGGATCCGCCAGCGGATCCGCTACGAGAAGATGGTGACCCCCGACCAGTGGCAGGACGACTACGAGATCTACCGCGGCGCCACCTTCAACCTCTCCCACGACCTCGGCCAGATGCTCCATCTCCGGCCGCACAATCGCTTCGAGGATCTCGAGAAGGTGTACCTTGTCGGGGGCGGCACGCATCCCGGCAGCGGGTTGCCGGTGATTTACTCGTCGGCGCGGATCACGGCTGACCTTCTCCTCGACGATCTGGGGATGGCGGCCGCGAATTCGCCCCCGCGCCGGGCGCTGGTCCACTCCCGGCCCCGGGCCGCCGCCGAAGTTTGAATCCGCCGAAACCGCGCCGCGCCCACCTCCCCACCAGCCCATTCACCCACCGTACCGATACCCCGCCCCACCGTTCCGCCAGCAGTCAGTCGAGGAAGGGATGATGAGAGTCGCCAATGAACGCAGCCGTGTGGTCGTGGTGGGCGCCGGTCTCGGCGGGCTCGCCGCGGCCTGCACGCTCGCGGCCCGCGGATATGCCGTCACCCTCTGCGACAAGAATCCCTGGGTCGGCGGCAAGGCCGCCATCCTCTCCGAGCAGGGCTACCGCTTCGACATGGGGCCGACGATCCTCACGATCCCCGGCGTGCTCAAGCGGATCTTCGCGGAAGCCGGTCGCGACGTCGAGAATGCCCTCGAACTGATCCGCCTCGATCCGCAGTGGCGGAGCTTCTTCAACGACGGCTCGGTCCTCGATCTCGTCGCCGATGTCCCCCAGATGCAGGCGACGCTCGAGGCCTACGCCCCGGGGAGTGGCTCAGGCGCAGGCTACGGCCGGTTCATGGAGCTCTCGAAGCGGCTCCATCGGATCTCCGACGAGTACTTCTTCTGGCGCCCCGTCGGCGGCCTGACTGACATGTTCGACCCGCAGCGGAGCTTCAACCTCGGCATGGTCCGCGAGGTGATGGGGATGCGTCCCGGTCACAGCGTCGCCGGCACGGTCCGGTCGTACGTCCCCGATGCCCGGGCGGCGCAGATGTTCGACCACTTCACGCAGTACGTGGGGAGCTGCCCGGAATCGTCGCCGGCGGTGCTCTGCGGGATCGCCCACATGCAATCGCGCGACGGCGTCTGGTATCCGCGCGGCGGCACCGGCGCCGTGCCGCGGGCCCTGGCGAGCCTCGCGGTCGATCTCGGCGTCGACATCCGCACGAGGACCGCGGTGAGCCGGATCGTGGTCGAGGGGGGAAAGGTGACCGGCGTGGTCACCGAGCAGGGGGAGACGATCGCCGCGGCCGCGGTGGTGAGCAATTCCGACAGCGTCCGCACCCACCGGGAGCTCGTCGATGGGGCACCGGCGGCCCGGTTCCTCTCCCGGAGGAAGTACGAGCCGGCCTGCTCCGGCGTCGTCCTCTATCTCGGCCTCGACCGTCGCTACGAGCAACTCCTCCACCACAACTTCGTCTTCTCGGTCGATCCCCACGAGGAGTTCGACTTCATCTACCGCAAGGGGGAGCCGGCACCCGATCCGACCTGCTACGTCTGTGCCCCGGCCGTCACCGAGCCGGGGGTGGCGCCCCCCGGAGGCGAGGCGCTCTACGTGCTCGTCCACACGCCCTACCTCCGCTCGCATCACGATTGGGGGAAGATGTTCGCCCCCTACCGCCGGAAGATCATCGACAAGCTCGTCAACACCGCCGGGATGAAGGACCTCGAGAAGCACATCGTGGTCGAGCGGTTCCTCACGCCGCAGGACATCAACGACCGCTACCATGTCCTCAACGGGGCGATCTACGGACTGGCCAGCCATGGCAAATTCCTCGGCGCCTTCAAGCCCTCCAACCGCTCCCCCGACATCGAAGGGCTCTACCTCGCCGGCGGTTCGGCCCATCCGGGGCCGGGGATGCCGATGGTGTTGATGTCGGGGTGGATCGCCGCCGACACCGTCGACAAGGACCGCCTCGTCGAACAGTCCGGACCTGCCTGCACCCCCGTCCCCTGCGCGGTGTGAGTGGCCTGTCCGAAGAGGGGGGAACTTCCCGTGGACGATGCCGACGGTTTGCACCAGGCCGACCCGCAGACCGTCGCCGCCCCCAGAGGGCTCCGCGAGGAACCGCTCCCGCCGTTCTCGCACACCCTCTACCACTGGTTCATGGTCTACGTCCGCCGCTCGATGCGGCGCCACTTCCACGCCCTCCGGCTGCTCCGCGCTCCGCCAGGCGCCGCCGACCATCCCGATCTCGGCGACCAACCGGTGATCCTCTACACCAACCACCCCGGGTGGTGGGATCCGCTGGTGTTCTTCACCGTCGCCCAGACGCTCTGGCCCAAGCGGCTCAACTACGGCCCGATCGACGCGGCGGCGCTGGGGAAATACCGGTTTCTCGAGCGGATCGGGCTGGTCGGCATCGAGCCGGGCTCGCGCAAGGGAGCCGCCCGCTTCCTCCGCGTGGCCCGCGCCGCGGGGCGCCGTGGCGACGTCATCTTCTGGGTCACCGCGCAGGGGGAATTCGCAGACCCGAGGCAGCGGCCGGTGTCGATCCGGGCCGGCGTGGGGCATGCCGCGGAGGCCAATGAACGGGGGTTGATCGTACCGATGGCGGTCGAATACCCGTTCTGGTCGGAGCGACTCCCCGAGGCCCTGGTCGCCTTCGGCGCGCCGATGGTCATGGGCTCCGGCGACCAGCGCGACGCCCACGAATGGACGCGCCTCCTCGAAGACCGCCTCGAAGCCACGCAGGACCGGCTCGCCGCCGCCGCCCTGCAGCGGGATCCGGCGCTGTTCCGCACGCTGGTGGCCGGTGACGTCGGCGTGGGGTGGGCGTATGACATCGGCCGTCGCGTCCGGGCCTGGCTGCGGCGCGAGCGTTTCGACCCCTCCCACGGCGGTGCCGAGGATGACGCCGCCAGGACGATCCGATGAGCGATGTCGTCGGAGCCAGCGCGGGGAACGTGCCCCTGGCAGCCTGGCTGGCGCTAGTGGCCCTGCCCCTGGCGGCCCTGCCGGCGCTCCTCACGGCCTTCAATCTCAGGCTCTTCGGCCGCGCGCCTGTGGCCACGGGGAAGGGGCTGCCGAGCGTGTCGGTGCTCGTCCCGGCGCGCGACGAGGCCGGCGTCATCGGCCGCTTGGCGGCAGCGGTCCTCGCCAGCCGGGGCATCGACCTCGAGCTGGTCATCCTCGATGACGACAGCCGCGACGCGACGGCCGCGATCGTCGCCGACCTCGCCGCCAGCGACCGCCGCGTCCGCCTCGTGCGCGGCCTGCCCCTGCCGGCCGGCTGGTGCGGGAAGCAGCATGCCTGCTGGCAACTGGCCGCCGCCGCCCGCCACGACATCCTCCTCTTCCTCGATGCCGACGTGACGCTCGCCCCCGACGGCGTCGCCCGGGCGGTGGCCTTTCTCGAGGAGCGCGGCGTCGATCTGGCCAGTGGGTTCCCCCGTCAGGAGACCGGCTGCCTCCTCGATTGGCTGCTGCTGCCGCTGATCCATTTCGTCCTCCTCGGCTATCTGCCGCTGGCGATCGCGCGGAGCGACAACCGCCCCGGCCTGGCCGCCGGGTGCGGGCAATTGTTCGTCACCCGCAAGGAGGCCTACCGGGCTTGCGGGGGCCACGCCGCGATCCGGGCGTCGCTCCACGACGGGATCAAGCTCCCCCGCGCCTACCGGGCGGCGGGGCTCTCCACCGACCTCTTCGACGCCGGTGACATCGCCTCCTGCCGGATGTATGCCACCGACCGCGACGTCCTCCGTGGCCTCGGCAAGAACGCCACCGAAGGGATCGCGGCGCCGGGGAGCATCGTCCCCTTCACCCTGCTGCTGGCGGGGGGCTCGATCCTGCCGGTGATCGTCGTCGCCAGCGGATTGGCGACAGGCTGGCGGGGCTGGCCATGGTGGGCCGTGGCGGCGAGCCTGTTGGCGGCGAAGTGCTGTTGGCTGCCACGCTGCCTCGCCGTCGCCCGCTTCGGTCAGAGCATCTCCAGTGCCCTGGCCCATCCGGTCGGGGTGGCGGTGTTCCTTCTCATCCAGTGGACGGCCCTCGTGCGCCGCCTCCTCGGCCTCCGCACCAGTTGGCGGGGGAGGAGCCTCGCGCCGCAGTGACCTCCGCTCTGGCCGCGGTCAGCCGACGGCATGCCGCGAGAGCAGTCGCCGCGCGTGCAGGGCCGCCGCGCGGGCCTCATCGACGGTCGCCGCCACGGCGGTGAGGTGCCCCATCTTCCGGCCGGGGCGGGGCGCCGACTTGCCGTAGAGGTGGAGGCTCACCCCCTCGACGCCGAGGGCCGCCCCCCAATCAGGCTCCCCCCGCTCCCAGCAGTCGCCGAGGAGATTGGCCATCGCCGCCGGCGCGATCTGCCTGGTCGATCCCAGCGGCAGCCCGCAGACGGCGCGGACCTGCTGTTCGAACTGGCTGGTGACCGCCGCCTCGATGGTGAGATGGCCGGAATTGTGGGGCCGGGGGGCGATCTCGTTGACGAGCAACTCCCCGTCGGTCGTGACGAAAAACTCCACGCAACTGACGCCGACGACGTCGAGGGCATCGAGCACGGCGATCGCCATCCGCCGCGCCTCGGCGATGACCGCGGCCGGCAGCGCCGCCGGCGCGGTGGAGAGGTCGAGGATGTGATGACGGTGGAGATTGAGTGACGGCTCCCAGCAGCAGGTCGCCCCGTCGAGGCCGCGGGCGGCGACGACCGAGAGCTCCCCGGCAAACGGGATCCAGCCCTCGAGGACCAGCTCCTCGGGCCCCAGTGCCCCCCAGGCAGCGTCGATCTCCGCCAGACTGTCGATCCGCCGCTGCCCCTTGCCGTCGTAGCCCGAGGCAGAGGTCTTGAGGACTGCCGGCAGGCCTGTGTGGCCGACGGCGGCAACGAGATCGTCGCGGGAGCGGACGACGGCGTGCGGGGCGCATGGCAGGCCGTGGCGGACGAGGAACGCCTTTTCCCGTCCCCGATCCTGCGTCGTGTGGAGCACCTCCGGCCCCGGCCGCACCGGCACCACCCGGTCGAGGGCCCGGGCGGCGGCCACCGGCACGTTCTCGAATTCGTAGGTCACCGCCGCGAACCGTGTCCCGAGTGCCACGAGCCCCTCGACATCGTCGAGGAGGCCGACATGGATCCGGTCGCAGTGGCGCGCAGCCGGGCAGTCGGCATGCTCCACGACCGCCTCGACCCGGTAGCCCATCCGCCGGGCGGCCGCCGCGAACATGGCGCCAAGCTGCCCCCCACCGAGGACCCCGAGCGTCGCCCCCGGCAGCACCGGCGCTCGCCGCGCATCGGGAGCAGGGGAGGGGAGGGGAGCGGCAGACGGGGCGGGGCTCGGATGATTCACGCCGCTCACCCCTTGCCGGTGCGGGAGAGGTCGTCGGCGAGCACGGCTTGCGTCTGTTCCTCCCGGTAGCGCTCGAGCTTCTTGGCAAGCGCCGGGTCATGGAGGGCGAGGATTGCCACGGCCAGGAGGGCGGCGTTGGTGGCGCCGGCCGGCCCGATGGCGAGCGTCCCCACGGGAATGCCCGCCGGCATCTGCACGATCGAAAGGAGGGAGTCAACGCCGCGCAGGATGCTCGATTCCACCGGCACGCCAAACACCGGCAGCGCCGTCTGCGCCGCCATCATCCCGGGCAGATGCGCCGCCCCCCCGGCGCCGGCGATGATCACCTGCAGGCCGCGCCCGGCCGCAGACCGCGCATAGTCGGCGAGTTTGCCGGGGGTGCGGTGGGCGGAGACGATCTCGCACTCATGGGGGACGCCGAACTTCGTGAGGATCTCGGCGGCCCGCTCGAGCGTGGCCCAGTCGGATCGGCTTCCCATGACGATCCCCACGAGCACGCGCGCGGCAGGGGACGGGTTCGGATCGGCGGGCAAGGGGGGGGACTCCGGAGGAAAGCCCGATCATCGGCTGCCGCGCCCGGGCTTGCAACGGCCCCGCGGCGGACCCGCTTGTTGGTGCGGCCGTTCCCGAAGCCGGCCCGTCTCGGCAGAGACGGTTTGACTCCCCTCCCGGCCGCTCGGACACTCACTGCGGGTGTACCCTGTCGCCTTCCCCTTCCGCTTCCTGAGTCTCTGGAAATGCCGATCGACCATGCCCTTCCCGAGACGCTCCCTGTCCGTTGGCCGGAGGGCGCAGGCGCTCCGACCCCCGAAGGGGAGGCGGCGATCGACCGGGCCGTGGCGGTCCTCCGGGGAGGGGGCCTGGTCGCCATCCCCACCGAGACGGTGTATGGCCTGGCTGGCTTGGCGCTGCTGCCGGCAGCGGTCGAGCGGATCTTCATCGCCAAGGGGCGGGCCAGCACCAATCCACTGATCGTCCATGTCGATGGCATCGCGATGGCGCGGAGCCTCGCCGCGGAGTGGCCGGAGTCGGCGGAGCGGATCGTGGCGGCCTGCTGGCCGGGGCCGGTGACCGTGGTCGTGCCGAAGGCGGCGCACGTTCCCGACGACGTCACCGCCGGCGGGCCGACGGTCGCCATCCGTTGCCCCGACCAGGCGGTGGCCCGCAGGCTGATCGGCAAACTCGGGGCGCCGCTGGCCGCCCCCAGTGCCAACCGTTCGCTGCGACTGTCGCCGACGACCGCCGCCCATGTGCTCGAGAGCCTCGGCGCGCGGGTTGACCTGATCCTCGATGCCGGGCCCTGCAAGCGCGGCATCGAGTCCACGGTCGTTGACTGCACCGTCTCACCGCCGGTGATCCTCCGCCCCGGCCCGCTGTCGGCCGCGGTGCTGGCCGCGGCGCTGGGCCGGCCGGGGATTGAGGCCGCGCCCGTGGCGGCCGCCGCGGCGCCAGAATCAGCGGGGCCGGCCCGGTCACCGGGGCAATCGACGCGCCACTACGCGCCGCTGACGCCGCTGGAAGTCGCCGCCGCGCCGGCCCAGCGCGTGGCGCTCCTGCTGGGGGCGGGGAAGCGCGTCGGCTGGCTGACCCCCCGCGTTGCCGACGCCGCGACGCGGCGGATCGCCGGTTCCCCCGACGTCGTCGTCGTGCCGATGCCGGAGGACCCTGCCGCGTATGCGGCGATTCTGTATGCGATCCTCCACGCGATCGACAAGCGGTCGCTCGACACGATCGTCGTCGACGCCCCCCCCGACACCGAGCCGTGGCGGGCGATCAGCGACCGGCTGGCGCGGGCCGCGGCGCCCCCGCCGGCCGCCGGCGACCCGGCCGACGCCGAATGACAGCGTCCGGCCGGCGTCGCGTCAGGCGGCAGCGGTCGTGAGGATCTCGGCCAGGGCCGCGGCGATGTCGGGATAGCGGAAGACAAACCCGGTCTCGAGCGCGACCCGGGGAATGACGCGCTGGGAATCGAAGAGCACCTTGGCAAACTCACCGAAGGCCAGTCGGAGCCCGAAGTAGGGGGCCGGCATGAAGGCCGGGCGGTGGAGTTGCCGGGCCAGCGCCCGGGTGAATTCGCTGTTGCGGACCGGCTCGGGGGCCACCGCGTTCATCGGTCCGTCGATCGCCACCGTGGCGGCGGCGTGATGGTAGAGCCGGGCCAGGTCGGTGACATGGATCCAGGGCATCCACTGCTTGCCGCTCCCCAGCGGCCCCCCCGCCCCGAGCTTGAAGGGGAGGAGCATCCGCTCCAGGGCCCCTCCGCCGGAGCCGAGCACGATGCCGGTCCGGGCCGTGACCACACGGACCCCGAGCGCCCGGGCGGCGAGCGCCTCCTGCTCCCAGGCCGCGCAGACCTCGGCCAGAAAATCGTCCCCCGGACCGGCCGACTCGGTGAGCTCGTCATCCCCCCGGTTGCCGTAGTAGCCGACTGCCGAAGCCGACACGAGCGTCGCCGGGCGGCCGCTGGTGGACTGGGCGATCCCCTGGACGAGGTGCCGCGTGCCGATCACCCGGCTGTCGCGGATCCGCTGCTTCTGCGCGGCGGTCCAGCGGGCCCCGGCGACCGACTCCCCGGCGAGGTGGAAGACGACGTCGATGCCCTCAAACGCGGTGGCAGGGGGGGGGCCCTGGAGCGGGTCCCAGGCCACGAGCCGACCGGCGAGGTGGCCGATCGACGCCTTTGCCCGCTCGGGATTCCGCGTCAACACCACCGGACTGTCGAGCATCCGCAGGAGCCTCGGCCCCACGAAGCCTGTCGCCCCGGTCACCAGTGCACGCAATTGCCACCTCCACTTTTTTGCGGAGCGAGGCTCCGTTTCCGGTGAAAATCCATCTCATTCGCCACAGCCGGGGGCAGTATAAACATCTTCCCGCCTTCTGGCCTGCCTCCCACCGCCGCCCGGACCGCCCCCGTGCCCCCCCACCCGTCGAGGCCCCGCCTGCCGGTGCCTCGCCCGCCATCGGCGGCAGAATTCCTCGCCCGTGGACTTCCTCCCCGGTCGGGGCTCCGCCGCGACCTGTGGATCTCCACCGCCGACGCCACCGCCTACAGCGTGATGGTCGGCTGCGGGGAGCACTACATCCCCGCCTTCGCGCTGGCCCTCGGCTTCGGCCCGGTGGCCACCGGACTGACCGCCTCACTGCCGCTGTTCTTGGGCGCGCTGTTTCAGTTGGTGACCCCCCTGGCGGTCCGCAGGCTCGGCACCAACCGCGGCTGGGTCGTGGCCACGACCGCCGTCCAGGCCGCGAGCTTCGTGCCGCTGATCTGGTGGGCGCTGCGCGGGCATGCCCAGCTCTGGGAGATGCTCCTGGCGGTGAGCATCTACTGGTCGGCGGGGATGGCCGGCGCCCCGGCCTGGAACGCCTGGATGGGAACGCTCATCCCCGAGCGGATGCGCACCCCCTACTTCGCCCATCGCAGCCGGCTGAGCCAGTTCGGCGTCCTGGTAGGCTTTGTCGCCGGTGGCCTGCTCCTCGAATGGGGCAGGCGCCAGGGGACGCTGCTCGAGACGTTCGCGCTGCTCTTTGCCCTCGCCTCCGGCTGCCGGCTCGTCTCCACCCTCTGCCTCGCCGCCTGCCGCGAGCTCAAGCCGCCAGAGCCAGCGGCGACAGGCGCCGCGGGGAGCGGCGCCGGGGTGCGCCGCGACCTGCCGAGCGTCGCGTCGCTGCTGCGCCAGGCGCGCGCCTTTGCCGCCGCGCCGGCAGGCACCCTCGTCGCCTATCTGTGGGCCGTGACGTTCGCCTGTCAGTTCTCGGGGGCCTACTTCACCCCCTACATGCTCAAGGATCGCCACTTCCCCTACTGGGCCTACATGCTCGTGGTGGCGGTGAGCTTTCTCGCCAGGGCGCTGGTGCTGCCGAGTCTCGGCCGGCTCGGCAGCCGCGTCGGCGCCCTGGGGCTGCTCTGGGTGGGGGGGCTGGCGATCGTGCCATTGACCCTCTTCTGGCTCGTCTCGGCCGACATCCCCTATCTGATCGGCGTCCAGTGCCTGGCCGGTGCGGCGTGGGCGGCGTATGAGTTGGCCGTCGTGCTCCTCTTCTTCGAGGCCGCCTCCCACCGGGAGCGGACCGGCGTGGTCACCGTCTACAACCTCGGCCATGCCCTCGCCTGGGTCTGCGGCGCCGCCTCCGGCGGGCTCCTCCTGCGGACCCTCGGCGAGGATCGCCAAGCCTACTTCGCCGTCTTCGCCGTCTCGGCAGTGCTCCGCGTGGCGGCGATCCCGCTCTTGCGCCGCGTCCACCTGCCGAAGCCGGAATCCAACGAGGCCGGAGAGCCGGGCGCCGGCGGGGATCGCTCCGCAGCGGAGGATCGTCGAGCCGACGGCGCAGGGGTCGCGGCGACGGAGGTGCTCCTTCCCGGCGACGGCATTCTTGCCGGCGATGCGGTCCTCCCCGGCGACGCGATCCCGGAAGAGGATCTCGACGGCGACCAGATCGCCTCTCCCCCCGACGGGCGCCAGCCCCAAAGCAGGCCTTCGGCCATGACCTGACCGCCGCCGCCCCCCGAGCCCGCTACCGATACGCCTCGGCCAGTCGCAAAAGCGCCCCGATGCCGCGGTCGAGCGTCCGGTCGGTGACGGTGTAGGCGATCCGGAAGTGGGTGTCGGCGGCACCGAACACGTTCCCCGGCACGACGATCAATTTCTCGCGCTCGGCCGCAGCCAGCGCAAACGCCTCGCCGGAGCCTCCGGGAGCCCGGGGATAGAGGTAGAACGCGCCGCCGGGCTTCTCGAAGGCGTAGTGGCCGGCGAGCCCCGCCATCAGCTTGTCGCGCTTCCGCTTGCATTCCGAAAGGGGCCCGTCCATCGGCGCATCGAGCGCCGCGATCGCCCCCCACTGGCCCACCTGCGGGGCGCAGACGAAGGTGTATTGCTGGAGCATCGTGCAGGCGTCGATGACCTCCGGCGGGCCATGCACCCACCCCACGCGCCAGCCGGTCATGGCATGCGACTTCGAGAAGCCGTCGATGACGACGACGCGGTCGCTGTGGGCCGCGGGGGAATGGAAGGGCTCGTCGTAGCAGTAGGAGCGGTAGAGCTCGTCGCTGACGAGCGTCACCCCGGCGCGCTCGGCGAGGATCGCCAGATCGCGGACGGTGTCGAGCGGGGCCACGAAGCCGGTGGGGTTGGAGGGGGTGTTGAGGAGGATCGCCTTGGTGCGCGGCGTCAGCGCCGCGGCGACGCGCTCGACGTCGATGGAAAACGACGGCGAGGTATCGACGATCACACAGACCCCGCCGAGGAATTCCACCAGCGGCCGGTACATCACGAACGCCGGCTCGAAGAGGATCACCTCGTCGCCGGGATCGATCAGTGCCATCAGCACGAGCACCAAGGCGCCGCTCGAGCCACTGGTCACACAGAGCTTCCGCTCCGGCTGGCCGAGCTCCTCGCGGACGGCCCCTTCGAGGCGCTGGCGGAGCTGCGGGATCCCCTGGGTCTGCGTGTAGCCGTTGCGACCGGCGTCGATCGCCGCCTTGGCCGCCTCGCAGGCCGCGGCGGGCATGGCGAAATCGGGCTGGCCGATGGCGAGATTGATCGGATCGTCGAGGCGCGCTGCCAGATCGAAGGCCTTGCGGATCCCGGAGGAATCGAAGGCCCCCGCGCGCTGCGAGATCGCCGTGCGCCGCGTGCCGCCGGCCGGGTGGGCCGGGGCACGCGACACAGGCTTGTCATGGCCAGCCGGGATCGTCCCGGCGGAGTCGGCTTGTGGCACCGGGCTCACTTCTTGTCCCTGAAGAGCTTCGCGAGCTGCTCGCCGAGCTTCCCGCCCCGGGCATCGGTCGTGATCACCTTGCCGTCGCGGCCGATGAGGACCACCGTCGGGATGCCGGTGATGCCGTACTGCGTCGCCAGCGGGTGCTGCCACCCCTCCCCCTTCGGCTCCTCATGGAGGATCGTCCAGGGGATTTCCCTCTCCTTGAGGAAGCCCTCGAGCGCGTCGCGGTCCTGGTCGAGGCTGACGCCGATCACCTCGAAACCCTTGTCGTGGTACTTCTCGTAGGCCTCCAGGACGTTGGGGATCTCGGCGATGCAGGGGCCGCACCAGGTGGCCCAGAAATCGACGAGCACCACCTTGCCGGCGAGCGTCTTCTGATCGAACGGCGTGCCGTCGAGGTTGGTGCCGGTGATCTCCATCTCGTGGCCGGGGAGCGAGAGGCGGCGGAGAATCCCCTCGAAGTTCTTGCCGGCCTGCTGGATCTGCGGGTTGCTGCTCTTGGCGAGACTGGCGCCGAAGCTCTCGTAGGCGGCGCGGGCCACCTCCTCGCCACCGGGCAGGTGCTCGACCGCACCGGCCAACTGCAGGGCCAGACCGGCGGTCTGTTCGTCGTCCGGGTTGGCGGCGAGCAACGCCCCGACCTTCTCGACGAGCTTCCCGGCCCCTTCGACGTCTCCGGTGGAGAATACCTTCCGCGCCTCGGCCACGAGGACCATCTTCCGCGCCTCGTCGGCGAGTTGCTTGTCGTCGCTGTCCACCAGCGACTCCGCGAGGGCGGCAGCATCGTTGGCGGCCTGCTTGTCGCCGAGTTGGCCGAGCATCGTCAGGCTCTCGAGCTTCAGCTTCGAGGCCTTGGAATGAAATTCGTCCCCCGGCTTGGTCTGGGCGAGGATCTTGTCGCCGACGGTCACCGAGGCGGTGGCGATCTTCTGGAAGAATGCCATCGCCTGCTCGCGGGAGGTGGGGCGGAAGTCCTTCGTGCGGAGCCCATCGATGAACTCCATCAGCTCCTCAGGCGTGCCATCGGGCACCTCGGGGACCTCGGGGACGCCGTCGGCGACCTTCGCCCCCTTCGGATCGGCGACGTCGTCAACGATCACCTGGGCGCCCGAGCGCCCCCCGCTCGCCAGGGCGACGCCAGCGGCGCAGACCAGCGCCGGCCAGGCGCGACGGAGACGGGCAGACAACGACGGCATGGGGACCTCTTCGGGATACGCTCCGGCGGGAGCTGGTGGGAAAGTCGCGAAACGCTGCCGTCGATCGTAACGGTGGCGGGCGGGCAGGGGCAATCCGGACCGCGGCGCCCCTGCGGATGGCCGCGGAAACCGAGCCCTCCGCGGGATGCGGCGGCCGTTTCAGTGGACGATCGTGCGGAACCGCACGAATCCCCCCGCGCCCGGCGCGAGCGTCCCCTTGAAGGTCCAGGAGAGGAGCGTCGATCCGTCTTCCCCCTTGGAGGTGGTGATGTCGGCGGGGAGATTCGAGACCGGACTCCCCTCGATCACCGCAAGCCTCCCCGGCACGGCATCGACCAGCGTGATGTCGGTGAGCGGGCGGTCGCCGGAGTTGAGCATGAAGATCGTGAAGTCGAGCTCCTCGCCGGGGCGGGCGGTGTCGCTGCCGGCACGCTTGCAGAGGGTCAATTCGCAGCGCCCCGGCGACTCGATCCGCAGCGTGGCGACCCCATGATCGACGGCGAGCACATCCGCGGTCTCGCCATTGACGGTGACCTGCGCCCCCGAGACGCATGTCCAGGCCAGCGGCACCTCGATGCGGGTCTTGAGACGCGGGGCGACGACGTTGTGGACCTTCTCCGGCGGCAGATCGAGGACGCGGACGGCCGGTCCATCGACCGCTTCCTTGAGGACCGGCGGCTGGACCTTGTCCACGGCGAGGACCGGAATCCTCTCCTCGATCGCGATCCCCGGCTGTGCCAGGCGGGAGGCCAAGACTTGCGTCTGCTGCGTCTTGTCGCGGACCTGCTGCCCGACGGCCCCGGCCTCGGCGATCGTATCGAGGACGACCCCCTTCGGCCCGGCCGGCACGGCATCCTCGAAGGGACGGGTCACGCGCCTCACGGAGGAAAACCGCGGCGCATAGACACAGGTGCAGTTCGATGCCACCACGCAGGCCTCGGCCTCGAGCCCCTCCTCGTCCTGCGGCGCTGCAGCAGGGCCGTCGGCCCGGTAGCGGGCGACGGTATCCCCTGAGGTCACGTTGCGGATCCCTGCCCGGCCGCGGGGGAGCGCCGGCCGGCCATGATCGCCGCCGTCGCAGACCAAGCAGGGGCCGATCACCGGAATCGCCACCGTCGGCACGATCGGCGGGCAGGCCCCGTCGGGGCACCCGCCCCCCTGGCACTGGCCGCCACGGAGGCCGGGCAGCCGGCAGGCATGGAGACGACAGCGGGGCGACCCGCAGCCGCCGCCGGGGGCACACGCGCCGCCGGGGCATCCCTGCCCCCCGGCCGCGACGCAGTCGGGGCCGGGGCAAGCGCCGGCCGCGGGGGCGAAGGCACCGGCAGGGAGGACGAGGGCCAGCCCGGCGGTGTCGATGCGGGGCAGGGCAGGGGAGGGCTGCTCGAGCGCGGCGCGACGAATGGCGCCGTCGTGGATCGCGGGATGGTTTGCGGGGCGGGAGCCCGAGTCGCCGCGGGGCGAAGGGGCCGCGCTTTCGGCCGGGGAAGGGGCGGGGGAAGGGGCGGGAGTCGCGGCCGGCGCGGCGGCCACGTCGCTTACGGCCACTTCGCTGACGGCCTCTTCAGCGGCGGCGGGGAGCGCGGCGACGAGCGCGGGCGGCGCCATCGCCTGGTGGAGGGA
>Ga0114977_10001099_pt1 | contig 17779 bp, 15 predicted proteins | sample S_130805_MF_Meta_FD_87026 | JGI IMG/M metagenome (GOLD analysis project Ga0114977, IMG submission 87026) | Freshwater microbial communities from Lake Simoncouche, Canada to study carbon cycling - S_130805_MF_MetaG | ecosystem: Environmental > Aquatic > Freshwater > Lake | place: Lake...
GTAATATCTCAATATTTTTGGCCAGAAAATTTCCGGGTAAATGATCTATGTCTTGAACTTCAGAATCGTGGCCATGAAGTTTCTGTTTTGACAGGTAAGCCTAATTATCCCCATGGACAATTTTTTGAAGGGTATAATTTTTTTAGTAAAAAAAAAGAGAATTATAATGGCGTAACAGTGTATAGGGCTTCTTTAATTCCCAGAGGAAAAGGAGGAAGCATAAACTTGATTTTAAATTATTTATCTTTTGCCTTTTTTGCATGTGTAAAATTGTTTTCAATTACAGAAAATTTTGATAAAATTATTATTTATCAGCTTTCTCCTGCAACAGTAGGTTTCCCAGGTCTTTTAGCCAAATGGAAATTTAAAGCTCAATTGTACTTTTATATTCAAGATTTATGGCCAGAAAGCTTAGTAGATGCAGGAGGTTTAAATTCTAAAAATGTTTTTAAAATTGTAAATTCAATGATGAATTTATTTTATGATAAATCAACACAAATTTGGGTTCAATCAACTGGTTTTGTTCAATATTTGCAAACAAAAGGAATAGATAAATCTAAAATAAAAATTTTACCAAATACAGTTGAATCTTTTTATAAGCCTGAAAATATGCTAGAAAAGTATAAAGCCTACTTCCCTATTGGTTTTAATATTGTTTTTGCAGGAAATATAGGAGTTGCCCAGGATTTCGATACTATTATACATGCTGCCGTTTTGTTAAAAAATAAAAATGTATTAGTTAATTGGATTATAATTGGTGATGGCCGAGAGAAGTCTAATGTAATTGAAAAAATTAAAAAATGTGAACTTCAAGAACATTTCCATTTCTTGGGGTCTTTCCAAAGTAGTGAAATGCCTTATTTTTTTGCATTTGCAGATGCACTATTGGTTAGCTTAAAACCGAGCAAAATATTTTCTTTAACTATTCCATCTAAATTACAATCATATTTAGCATGTGGTAAACCGATTATAGGTAATTTGAATGGCATAGCCGCTTCAATTATTTTCAAATCAAATTCAGGGCTTTGCTGTTCATCTGGAGACGAAAAAAAATTAGCCTTTAATATTGAAGCAATGTTTAATAAGGATGTGAAAGAAAGAGATCAATTAGGCATAAATGCTTTTAATTATTATCTTCAAAATTTTGAACGGAATCTCATTTATAATAAACTTGAGGAATATTTAAATATAAATGTTTAATCGTTTATTTGCACTAATAGTTCTTATTATTTTGTTACCAGTCTTTTTAGCTGTGGCTTTGGTCATATACATTGAAGACGGAACACCCATATTCTTCAAACAAAAACGTGTAGGCGTAAATTATACCTTCTTCAATATCTACAAGTTCAGAAGTATGAAGAAGAATACACCTAATGTAGCAACGCATTTATTAACGAATCCTGAACAATACCTTCTTAATATAGGTATAATATTAAGAAAATTTAGTTTAGATGAATTACCTAATCTCATTAATATCATTAAAGGAGAAATGGTATTCGTGGGACCAAGACCTGCATTATATAATCAAGACGATTTAATGACTTTACGCTTAGCTACAGAGGTTCATAAATTGAAGCCTGGCATAACTGGTTGGGCGCAAATAAATGGCAGAGACGATATTTCTATTGAAAAAAAAGTTCAATTAGAGCAAGAATATTTGCATAAAAGATCAATTCTTTTTGATATTGAGATTATCATAAAAACCTTCACTAATGTTTTGTTTAGTAAAGGGGTAAGTCACTAGTATACTTTTAAACTAATTAAGTTTACGACCCACCACTTGGTGGGTTTTTGATTTTTAGGTCGATTTTCTAGTTGGGTGTTCTTCAATGATAAGATTGTTAATTAGTGATTGAGCTTATGCTTCTGTGATAATAATAATTTTCTTCTTTTTCATAAACTATATTTTAAATGTAAGCCCCCCAGCAATACCATATTGTTTGATTAAAAAATAAGTAACAGTTTTGCTAATAAATAATTATTATGCAAAACGAAAAAATCACAACCGAACAGATTACGAGGTACATTAATGATTGGCAAACAAGTGGCTTAAGCAAATCTAAATTTTGCAAACTACACGGATTAACCTATCATGTTTTTTTATATTGGATTACCAAAGCAACACCCGTGGCTTCACCTAGTTTTGTGCCAGTGGTGGTAAGTCGGCACGAAGAGATCACTATTGCTTCCCCCAACGGATTACAAATTACACTTCCCTTTAACGATACCACTATCCATATTTTAAAGCAACTACTAGCCTGCTAATGCTTCAACTAAGTAGTAGTGTTAAGTATTATTGGTATAATGGTGCTGCTGACATGCGTAAAAGTTTTGATGCATTATGTGGCATAGTGAACCAGCACATGCAATTAAACATTTTGCAAGGAGGCGTTTATATTTTTGTAAACAAGAAACGCAATCAAATAAAACTACTCACCTGGGACGGCGATGGATTAGCTATTTATTATAAACGATTAGAAAAAGGGGGGGGCATGGTTTTGCCGGAATGTCAGGTCACCATCATTAAAAAGTGGGTAACTTTGGTCGGAATATTTCTACATTGGGTATTGCCAGAGGAATATATAGTATATGATCGCTTGATCCCTAATAAAACTTGTTTGGCATATCAAAGTCTGGGTCTTCGTCAAATATGTATGTGTTATCCTGTATTTCAATATCCTTGAACTGGTAAAATTCAAGTATCCCACTAATCCAGTATACATCAAAATATACGTAAATCAACGTAAAAACTCGATTGGTGACAAAACTGCGGAGGAGATTCGGTTTTGAATGCATCAAACAGGCCAAAATAATATTTAAAATCATTTATTTGGTATGCAATTTGATGCGCAGCTGTCTTAAAGCAAATGTATATGATCTCGAATCCTAGCCATTATATCATCAAAATCGGGCTGACCTTTGTAGTATAAATTTGATGATTTTTGATATCGTTCCTTGAATGAATTAAAAATATTTACATCTTCCAATGTTAAAGCAGGATGATTTTTTAAGTCAATTGTCGCATCCGCACCTTTGATACGTTTGTTTTTATGTTCTTTATATTTTTCACTACCGATAAACTCAATAACAGATTTGTTATTTAAAAGGCAATACACATCGTAATATTGTCTCATAAAATTCACTTGATCATCTGTACTGCCTGCTTTTAATTTTTGGATTTCTTTTCTATGCTTGCTAATGATGGTTTGTACTTTTTCTACGAACGTATATTCTGGTAAATAACAAAGCACTCCTTTGGCTGTATTGTTAATATAATTAAATTCACCTTCAATTTCTTTCACATGATCTAAGATCCAAGAAGATATAATAACAGGTTTATTAGGAGCCACCTGATCAAATCCTGCCTCCAAAAGTATACCTTCTTTTACTCCTTCAATTTTTGGTGAGATAGATTTGTAATTAAGTCTAATGCCACCACTTCTAAATTTCACGTCATCAAAATTAACGTCTCTCTCGGCTCCAATAATTCCATCAATTTTTATTTCATCTTTTAGCTTGTCATAGAATGCTTTTCTATCATTTCTGACTTTTTCGTCATCTTCTTTCCCTTCTATTTGTAAACCAAAATTGGTTTTAATATGTATATCTATATCTTCCGAAAAGCGGTCAATAATACCATAACCCTTAGATAATGATGTACCTCCTTTAAGTTCAAATTCTATTCCTTGAACATTTAATCCATAAAGCGTGTGCATGATCCAATAATCCTTCTCAATCAAATATGGATCGATTTTTAATTTGTCAGCAACAATTAATATCAGTTCTTCAAATTCAGGATCATTATGGATGTAATTACGCATATACAAGTTCATTATTTTTATGTAGTTGCTTTACTAATTTCTTAGTCATACTGTTCCCATACCTTGTTGCCATTTGATATAAATTATCAAAGTTATAGTCGTTAACACGCTTTTTAAATTGATTAAGTACCACGCTAGTGTCTTCTGCTAATTCAGATAGATTATTAAGCATATCCACCAAAACATATTCTTTACTTAATGTTTTTGGGAAACTTGATTTTAGTTTGAATTCAAATTTCCTATTGCCCAAAGTAAATGAACCTTTTCGTTTATGATTGTATACCCATGTTTTATTATATAATTGTGTTAATCCTAAGTTTAAGTTGTTATACATATTTGGAGACACAACTATGAATTGATCATCTTGTAAAAATCCTTTTAGTAAAGTATTTTCATCTGGTGGTGCTTCTCCAAATTTTGTTTTCTTGGGTGCATAGTATAATCCCTGACTTAATTTTTTTAAATCTCCTTCTTTTACTAATTCACTTAAATGTCTATCAATAGCATTAGACCATCTCTCCAATTCTTGGCGACGGTATACTTTCCCAGCTGTCAGGTTTTTTCTAAAAGACTTGAGTGATTCATTCATAGCATCACAAAGATACAATGTTTTTAGAAATGCATGAAAAATTATAAAAATTCATGCAAATCACACTAATCCTGCGCACTAATTTAATTACGATCTAAAAATAGCATTTTCTCGACCTCGGTTTTGTCCTATATACATTGTAATGAATTGAAAAACAATGTATTATATATTAAGAAAGACGTGGTCCACAATAATCTACCTCCCCATCTTACCAATCTCCCCAATACTCAATAACCTTGTATGATCTAATAGCTCCACTAAAGCCATTGTCTTTTGTGTTTTCATATCACTTAGGCCTTTTATAATAGTATAGGAATCCTTTAGTAAGTAAAATACATTAGTAGTAAGGTTCAGTGTTTTAAGCTTATTTGTTGGTACTATATTACCAATAATGTTTGAACGATAAAAAGCGTCAATCTCATTTAAGGCAAGCACATAAACTTTGATCTGCTGATTACACACTATTTGATTGTTAATTGACCCATTAAATTCTTCAGGCTTTTTTAAACACCATTTATTTAATAAGATTAATTTGCGCGGACTATTAGCTGCTATCATATCACCGCTCAATTGATACACTAGTCCATCTATTTTCCAACGCAGGGTATTATATATGGCCATTGCAGTATCGTTCTTTCCGCGCATACTCGCATAAAGTTCGGATGTGTATTTTATTTCAATAAGGCGAGTGATGAGGCCGCGAGTTTCAGATGGACTGAGTTGCGGCTGCGCCCGCGCAGCCGTAACAACAAAAATAAACACTGCAACAAGCATCAAAAATCGCCACCTAATTTTAACGTGTACTTTTTTCATAGTTAGAATTATTTTATAAAAAGAAGGTTTTGTTTTCTAATAAACCTTCCGATTGTGGATTTTGATCATAGCCGTTTTTATTTAAATCCTTATTCACTATTTCAACTATAGCTTGCATAGATTTACTATCACCATATTGCAATAAGTTTTTAATAAGGTAATAGGTAAAAGCCCCATTAAATCGATTATTGATATAAGCGTCGGCACTTAGCTCATGGGAAGCGCAGGCGCTTAATAAAGCCCCATTGAAGTGTTTAATTAAGGGTAAAGTAAATTCATCTCCTAAGTCGTCCGAGCCTGCCTTAAAAGGGGTTATTCCGTTAAAATACCGGTATTGTTTTTCCACCCCCTGAAAAGGGTCCCTAGATAGGTCCTCTGCATGACAACTATCCGATATCCATACAAAATGCACCCCTTGCGGGATACCTGCAAACAGCTGGGCAAACTCCTTGTCCCTTAAAGCTGTCTCATTACTGCCATCGTAATCATAAGGGCAGATAATTTCATCCAATCCATCTTTTTCTATTTTTTGATTACGGGTAGGTGCTTGTGCACCATGACCACTATAATGAAACAATAAGGAATCACCCGATTGCGCTCCTTCCAATAACCATTTTATTTGTGCTACAATTCCTTTTTTAGTGGCTTGTTTATCCGTTAGCCTTTTGATATTTTCCGTCGCATACACTTTATTTTTTTCTGAAATAAAATGCGCCATATCTAAAATATCATTCACACATCCTCTTAATTCATTTCTGGGATCTGGGTATTTATTAATACCAACTAGTAGTGCTTTGTTTTTCATTTTTTTAGTTTTATAAATTGAATGTATAATTAAAATAGCGCGTTCCAAATTTTAATTATACATTTATGAAGTAGGTCAAAAGGCTTTACTAGAAAGTATTCTAAGGCATTTAATGATAACTCAATGCCTGCTTATGATTCAACTTTTACCACTTAGAAATTATACTAAAAAATATTTTATGAAAAATGATTCCCCCATTGGCTTTTTTAAAAGTGTCACACTTTTTTTGATTGCATTTACATTATTAGTGACCACTGCGCCCTTTGGTTTTTTGTATACGGTACTGCGTCAAATTATGTTGAGACAAATAAAATCACTCAATATTTTTTTTGTACAAGTAGCACTTGCCTTAGATGTAGCTGGTAATGTCATGATGCAGCATCTATTAAATGACACTTTATTAGTGCGTAACCAAAACACTTATTATTTTGGCAATGCTAAAGAAACCATCAGCAGTGTGATTGGTAAAAATAGCATAACCAATACCCTTAGCTTTCTAGGCCTTCGCTTAAACGCCTTCTTAAACTTCTTGGATAAAAACCACTCCCTTTACTCCATTATTTATGATATTAGGCGTATGACCCGTATTTAATCATTATTTACTAAATTTGTTATTACAAACTATTTCATGAAAAAAGCACTTATAACAGGTATTACTGGACAGGACGGTGCCTACTTGGCCGAGCTACTTTTGAGTAAGGGCTATGAAGTGCATGGTATTAAGCGCAGGTCATCATTATTCAATACCCAAAGAATTGATCATATTTATGAAGATCCGCATATTCCCGATAGACATCTTCATTTACATTATGGTGATTTAACAGATAGCTCCAATCTAATTCGTATCATTCAGGAAGTACAACCCGATGAAATTTATAACCTTGGCGCAATGAGTCATGTGCAAGTTAGCTTTGAAACCCCTGAATATACCGCTAATGCAGATGGTATTGGGGCTTTAAGAATTTTAGAAGCCATGCGTTTATTAGGATTAAATAAAACAAAATTTTATCAGGCATCTACCTCCGAACTATATGGTTTGGTACAACAAGTGCCACAATCCGAAACCACTCCTTTTTATCCTCGTTCACCTTATGCTGTGGCTAAATTATATGCTTATTGGATTACGGTGAATTATCGCGAAGCGTATAATATGTTTGCTTGCAATGGTATATTATTTAATCACGAGTCCCCACAACGTGGTGAGACTTTTGTGACGCGTAAAATTACACGTGCTACTGCAAGAATTGCTTTAGGATTAGAAGATTGTATTTATATTGGTAATTTAAATGCAAAACGCGATTGGGGTCACGCTAAAGATTATGTAGAAGGAATGTATTTAATGTTGCAACAAGATACCCCTGAGGATTTTGTTTTAGCTACTGGAATAACAACTACCATTCGCAATTTTGTTATCATGGCTTTTAAAGAATTAGGTGTTGAACTAGCTTTTAAGGGTGAAGGTGATAAAGAGGAAGGATATGTTGTTGCAAATAAGGGTTCTTATAACATTAAGATAAATCAAACTGTTGTTAAAGTAGATCCTAAATATTTTAGACCTACCGAAGTAGATTTATTAATTGGTGATGCTACTAAAGCCAAAACCAAATTAGGTTGGGTTCTTAAATATGATTTACCATCACTTATCAAAGAAATGGTTGCAAGTGATATTGAATTATTTAAGAAAGAAAAATTTTTGAAAGAAAATGGATATTAAATGGAATTGAACGATAAAATTTATATAGCAGGACATAGGGGCATGGTGGGCTCTGGAATAGAAAGAAAATTACGCGCAAAAGGCTTTAATAATATCATTTCATGCAGTTCAAAGGAGTTAGATTTGCGTAATCAAGCACAAGTGAATGCTTTTTTTGAATTAGAAAAACCAACTATTGTTATTAATGCTGCTGGTAAAGTAGGAGGTATTCATGCTAATAATACTTACCGTGCTGAATTTGTTTACGATAATTTAATGATGCAAGCAAATATTGTTCATGCTGCATTTACTAATAAAGTAACAAAATTATTATACTTAGGGTCTTCTTGTATTTATCCAAAACTAGCACCACAGCCTTTAAAAGAGGAGTATTTATTAAGTGGTTACCTAGAGCCTACCAATCAACCCTATGCTTTAGCAAAAATTGCGGGTATTGAATTATGCGATAGTTACCGTGCACAGTTTGGTTGTAATTATATTTCAGCAATGCCAACTAATTTGTATGGCACCAATGATAATTACCATCCCGAAAATTCACATGTTTTACCTGCTTTAATTCGTCGTATTATTTTAGCAAAAAAGAATAATGAATCATCTGTTACTATTTGGGGCTCAGGTACACCTAAGCGCGAATTTTTACATGTGGATGATTTAGCCGACGCTTGTTTTTTTCTTTTACAAAACTATAATGAAGCAGGTATTGTAAATATTGGATGGGGTGAAGATATTACGATTAAGGAGTTAGCTGAGCTTATCGCTACCACAGTGGAATATCAGGGAACTTTGGTATTTGATAGCACCAAGCCAGACGGCACACCTCGTAAACTATTAGATACTTCTAAAATTAATAAGCTTGGGTGGGAACCAACTATCACACTCGCTGAGGGCATTAAAAAAACTATATTAGAAGTGCAGGGGCAATTTTAATTATTACAGAATTCTATTTTTCACTTTACTTTTTCCGGTTTAATCTTGTAATTTTATAAGAGGTGCTAACAAAATAAGCCACTTATGAAAAAACCACTCCTATTCATAGCCTTTGCCTTGTTTTGTCAAATCAACTTTGCTCAAATGTTTATAAAGGAATTTAAAATAGATAAGCAATACTTAAACATTCCAATTAGCAAGACACAGCCGCGCCAAATGGTGAAATTTGTCACCGCTGCCGATACCTTAACTTATTCGGTGATCCGTATTGCGGACAAAGTCCCCGACTATTGGGTATTTAAAGATGTGTCGGCTTATAAAGGACAAACATTAAAATTAGTTTTATCTAAACAAGTAGCTGGTGTTGATCAAATTTATCAATCCGAAGCTTTTGCAGGTCAGGATAGTGTATACAAGGAACTAAGCCGTCCCCAATTTCACTTTTCAACGCGTCGTGGTTGGGTAAATGATCCCAATGGTTTAGTTTACAGCAATGGAGAATACCATTTGTTTTATCAGCACAATCCCTATGAAACCGATTGGGAAAATATGCATTGGGGCCATGCAGTAAGCAAGGACTTATTACATTGGAATGAATTAAATGATGCATTGTATCCCGATACTTTAGGCACCATATTTTCAGGATCTGCAGTGGTAGATAAAAACAATACTGCTGGCTGGGGTAAGAATGCCCTTGTTGCTTTTTATACCACCGCTGGAAAAAAGATGCAACAAAATGTGGCCTACAGCAATGACAATGGTCGCAGTTTTACTAAGTATGCAGGTAATCCCATTTTAGGGCCAGACAGAGACCCTAAAGTGATATGGTACGAACCCACTAAAACATGGGTGATGGCTTTATACAACGAAAACTATGTTGCCATTTATAATTCAAAAGATTTAAAAAAATGGGAATTTAAAAGCAAAACAAAAGGCTTTTACGAATGCCCCGAACTTTTTGAATTAGCGGTGAATGGAAATACTAAAAATAAAAAATGGGTGATGGTGGCCGCTTCGGGCACTTACATGATAGGTAGTTTTGATGGCGCTCATTTTAAACCGGAGGCAGGTAAATATTTTTATACCTGGGGCGCTCAGTATGCAGCTCAAACTTATAACAATACACCCGATGGTAAAAGAATACAAATAGGTTGGGGCAGAATAGACCAACCAGGTATGCCCTATAATCAAATGATGCTTTTCCCCAATGAACTTAGTTTAAGAACCACTAGGGAAGGAGTAAGATTATTTTGTGAACCCATTCAGCAAGTAAATCAATTACATGATAAAACCTATCATTGGAATGACATATCGGCAAATGATTTAAACAAGGCACTTAAAGATATCCATGCCGATTTATTACACTTAACCATGGACATTGAAATTGACAAAGGGGTAGGGATGGAAATTCATTATAAAGGCAACCCCATTATTTACTACGATGGTAATTTTAATCGCTTTAATGGTGCTCCTTATATTTGTGAAACCCCAGGTAGTTTTCATTTTAAAATTGAAATGTTTGTTGACAAAAATTCAGTCGAAGGGTATATTGATCATGGTAAACTACATATTGCAGAAGCACTTAAACAACCCTTATCTAATGTTGGTATTGAAATTAAGGGTGATGTTAAAATACATTCTTTCGACCTTGCCGTAATGAAGTCCATTTGGAAATAGGGGAGTGAAATTTAACTAATAACAACTCCAATTTTATGGGAGGCCTTGTTTTTTTGTAATTTTTGACTAATTCCAAGCTCATTACATATTAATATACAATATAAATTGTAAATTTATTATATGTTTAATTTTATCAAAATATTCATTTTTAGGGCTTTAATGATAACAGTAGTAGTGTTATTGTCCTTGCCTGTAATAGGTCAAAAAAGAATAAATTATTTTTTAAACCTAAATAAGTATTCTTTAAATGGAACTTTTCAAAAATACCATGCTGCACTAGGAAGTGGTGATGGTATATTATTAAGAATTGAATTACCCATTGAAATTTTTAAAAAAAGATATACCATTGATTCTTTTTTTATCGACAAAAAATTCTTTCCATTTTCAATAATTGAAATAAATAAAAAAAAATTTGCTGAAGTAAATATCTTTCAAAATAAAAAATCAATATCTACGGATAATGCAGATGGAGTAAGTGATGATTTTGTTGATACCATGTCTGTTGAAAAAATAAAATCAAATTTTGTCATTACTAAAAATGGCGTGAGGTATAAGTTATTTATCAAGGGCTATAAACAAATTGAAATTTCAAATAAGTATTAATTAGCTATATATGCAAGCGAATTTAAAAAAAGTATTATTTTTTACATTAATCATAATAGCCGTAGCTATTTTAAAAAATAATAGTACAAAGTTTGAAAAAGAAATTGTTACTCCAAAAAAGTTGAATCAAAATAAAGCCTATGCCTTTAATTCAATTAAAGTTAAAAGTGCTCATCATAAATTATTAAAAAGGGAACAAGAAATTGAATCTGTAGAAGAAAAATTTGAAGAAGAAAGAGAAAAAAGAGAAGGTCCAGATAAAGCTTTTGAACAAGATTTTAATAGAACAATGAATCTTGAAATTAAAAGACCAACCCCAGAAGTATTGCCAGATATCATAAATGAAAACTTTTTAAAACTACAATCTAAAGTTAAACCCTTTGCTGTGCCTGGTTCATCTTCCACTGCAGCTTGGACCGAATTAGGTCCTAATAATGTGGGAGGTAGAACAAGAGCGATCACCTGGGATCCGAATGATGCTACTGGTAAAAAAGTATGGGCAGGTGGCGTTGGTGGCGGTCTTTGGTATAATAATGATATCACTAGTAATACTTCATTGTGGAATAAAGTGGATGATTTTTGGCAAACACTATCTATAAATAAAATTGTCTTTGATACTTTAGATAAAAAGATTGCTTATGTAACAACTGGGGAAGGTTATCAGGCAGGTGCTTCCATTGGCGCAGGTATTTGGAAAACTACTAATGGCGGAACTACTTGGTCGCAACTAAGTTCAACAACTAATTATCTATATGCTAATGATATTGCTATAAGAAACGAAAATGGTAAAAGTGTAGTTTATGCTGCCATCGATGCGAACTATTACACAGGCAAATGGACCAGTACAAGTAATGTCGGTCTTTATAGGTCAACTGACAATGGAACAACTTGGTCACAAACCTTACCTCTTATTGATACAGCGAATACAACTAAAGTACCTTTTGATGCTGCGTCTATTCAAATAAGTAAAAACAATACCATTTGGATTGGCACAAAAGCAAGTCCTAATGGAAATACAAATAGAGGGGGTGGTACTATTTTAAAATCTGTAGATGGTATTAATTGGACAGTGATGAAAAAATTTACAGTATCTAATAGTTCAGGAAGAGTTACCATCGCAACTGCACCGTCCAATGAAAAAATCATTTATGCATTTGTTGAAAATGACGGCAAACTAGAAAATTTATACAGATCAGATGATGAAGGTTTAACCTGGAATACTTTAACCAAACCTGTAGATGCTGATGGGGGAATACCTGCTACCGATTTTACTAGAGGTCAAGCATGGTATGATCAGTCCTTAGCGGTTGATCCAAATGATGCCAATGTTGCCATTGTTGGTGGGGTAGATTTGTTTAAAACTATTGATGGAGGAAGCACTTGGAAGCAAATTGGTAAGTGGTATAGTTGGAATTCAAAATATTCCTATGTACATGCTGATCAGCATGTAGTGAGCTATAAACCAAAATCATCTAGTACAGTATTATTTGGTAATGATGGTGGCGTATTTTATACAAATAATGTACTTGGCTCAGATTCGCTTAATGTGATTAGTAGTAGAATTAACGGATATAATGTAACTCAGTTTTATGCAGCTGCAATACACCCCTATATTGGGAAAAATTTTTTTTTGGCTGGCGCGCAGGATAATGGCACACAAAAATTTTTAAGTCCTACTTTTTCCTCAACATCGTCGGTTTCTGGAGGTGATGGTGCATTCTGTTTTATTGATCAATCAAATCCAAAGTATCAAATTGCTTCCTATGTAGGAAATTCGTATTATTTATCATCGGATTCAGGAGCTTCATTTAATCAAACATTAATTGAAAATACTAAACTTGGCTCGTTTATTAATCCAGCCACTTATGATAATATCTTACACATTTTATATTCAAACTCTGGAATTAATTATTTAGTTAGGATTAAAAATATTACAGGAGTTCCGAAAATAGAAAATGATACAATACCGAATTTAACTTCTTCGGTTACCGCATTAAGAGTTTCTCCATACAACCATATGTCCTCCACTATATTTCTTGGTACAAATACTGGTAAATTATTAAAAGTGATGAATGCAGATAGTATTCCAAGCAGTACTTTAATTGGAAGTACTAATTTTCCTGGCGGAAGTATTTCATGTATTGAAATTGGCGCAAGTGAAAATGAACTTTTAGTCACGTTTTTTAATTATGGCTCAAAAAAAATATGGTACACTTCCGATGGCGGAAAAACTTGGGTGGATAAAATGGGTAATTTTCCAGATATACCTGTGAGATGGGCCTTATTTAATCCAAATAAAATTCCAAGTCAAGTTATACTTGCTACTGAACTTGGGGTGTACGCATCAAATAATTTTGAAACAGCAAGTCCAAGTTGGACTCAATCCAATAACGGTTTTGCAAATGTTCGAACCGACATGTTGCAATTAAGAAGTTCTGATTATGCAGTTATTGCCGCCACCTATGGCAGAGGTTTATTTTTTAATAGTTCTTTCTCGGAGGCAAAAGCTCCTGTAATAAGCTCTTTCACGCCAAAAATTGGAGTTAACGGCACAAAGATTACCATAAAGGGGGCTAATTTTTTAAATGCAACTGAAGTTCGTTTTGGAGGCTTACCTGCACTTTCATTTAAAGTAGACGCGGATACATTAATAACTGCAGTGGCTGGTATTTCATATCCTGGTTACGTAAATGTAAAAACACCCGGAGGCATTGCAGCTTTAGCAGGGTTTTCAACTAGTCCACCTAAGCTTAGCTCGTTTCTACCAAAAAGTGGTGGAAATGGAATACCCATTACAATTAGTGGAAGTAACTTATCTGAAATAACTAAAGTAGTGATTGGGGGCAGGGCGGTAAAAAGTTTTATTATTGAAAGTAGTACAAGAATAACCACAACCATTCCCGATTCTACTATAAATGGAAAAATTATTATATCCAATGATTTTTTTGCTGATTCAGTAGCCGGTTATACAACTTGTGCTACACCCATACTTTCTAAAGTAAAGGATACTTCATTTTGTAATGGCAATTCATTACAAATTAATTCATCCTCATCGGGTCAGTATCAATGGTTGAATAATAGCATTAATATAGCGAATGAAATTAACCAATCTATAAAAATAGTTGCTTCAGGAATTTATCAAGTTAAAACAACATTGAATAATTGTTCAGCATATTCAAATTCAATTACAGTAACTGTTCATCCTGTACCTTCTGCACCTATTGTTAGAGATACATTTTATTGTCAAAACGCAAACATAACAGATTCATTCAAAGTAGTTTTTACCAGCGGAAATAATTTACAATGGTATTCTGTTGATACGGTTGGAGCAGCTTCAAGTGCGCTTACACCTAAACCTAGTACTGCTGCATTAGGATTTCAAAAATTTTATGTGAGTCAGAAAAATGCTACAACTGGATGTGAGGGTATCAAGTCAAAAATTAATGTTGAAATTAGACCTACCCCTGCTACACCTTTAATATCTAGAGATACCGCCAATAATTTAGTTTCAAGTGTAGCTTTAAAAAGTATTTGGTATAAGGACGGCCTTTCATTAAATGATACCACTCAAAAATTCAAACCTAATTTAGCTGGCTCCTACACTGTGAAAGCAACCTCACTAGGATGTAGTAGTGTATTGAGTGCGCCTTATTATTATTTAGTGACTGATATTATTAAACTTAGTCAGGATGAATTTATTAAATTAGCACCCAATCCATTTTATAATCAAATTAATTTTGACTTTGTTATAAGAGGCTATCAAAAACTTAACATCGACATTTATGATATTACTACAGGTGCAAGAGTTGATTTCAAACAAAATATAACAGCTGGGTCACCTTTGCAATTTACTCAATTGCCAAGAGGAACTTATATATTTAGAGTTAGTTCTTCAGACAATAAAATTTTACATCAATTTAAAATTGTTAAAATGTAAGAAGTGGGGGCTACTCTAATTATAACATTCATTTTTTATTGTCGTATGGAAGAACTAATTGCTGTGTGAGTTGTTTTCAATTTTTAATTAGTAAATCTAAAAATATTATTGAATTAGATTCACTTCCATTTCTAATGTAATTGAAAACTTTTCTAAAACAGATGTTTGTATTTTTTGAGCTAATTCCAAAACATCCCCTCCTTTAGCATGGCCGTAATTAACTAGTATTAGAGCTTGCTTATCATAGCAGCCCACTTGATTTTTTCGATAGCCTTTCCAGCCCGCATTTTCAATAAGCCAACCTGCATAAATTTTATATAAAACGCCCACTTTATTATATTTTAAATCGGGGTATTTTAATATTAATTTTTGAAATTTATTTTCATCAATGACTGGGTTTTTAAAAAAGCTGCCTGCATTTCCTAATACTTTGGGATCGGGTAATTTACTTTGCCTTATAGCAATAATGGCCTCTGATACTTCTTTGATGGTAATAGGATCAGTGCTTTTCAATTCCTGTGCAATAGCCCCATAAGATATATTTAAAACAGGATTTTTTTGTAATCTAAAAACAACCGAACAAATTATTGTTTTATTTTTTAAACTGTTTTTAAAAACGCTATCTCTATAGCCAAAACAACATTCCTCATTAGTCAAACTTAAAAATTGTTTGGTTTCAATATGATATAAATTTACTTTCTCAATTACATTAGATACTTCTATTCCATAGGCGCCAATATTTTGTATCGGTGCCGCACCCACTGAGCCCGGTATTAGTGATAAATTTTCAACGCCGCCCCACTGCTTGTCTATTGTATAATCTACAAAATCCTGCCATGGGACACCCGCGCCTACTTCTACCATTGCTGTCTGTGTTGTCTCATCTAGTATTTTAATATATTGGATTTCATTTTTTATCACAACGCCATTGATATCATTGCATAGCAATAGGTTGCTTCCTCCCCCTAAAATTAAAACGGGTTCAGTATTTTGTGTTAGTATCTGTAGTTCGGGTAAATTAAAAATAGTTGCTATTTCATTTGTATTTTGAAAACAAATAAAATGCGCAGCTTTTACATCGATTCCAAATGAATTATAAGGAGCTAAACTTACATTTTTAGTATGTGATACCATAAGTACACTAATATTAGTTAAAATACATTGTTTTGGCCTCTTTGATGTATAAAATTATAGGTAAATTTGGAAAACTTTAATCATGAAGTCATTTGAAGTACAAGGGGGGTATAAGTTAAGTGGTAATATTACCCCTCAAGGGGCTAAAAATGAAGCTTTACAAGTGATATGCGCTGTATTGCTTACATCTGAACCTGTTACCATTTGCAATATTCCTAATATTATTGATGCGACTTTGTTGATTGATGTATTAGTTGATTTAGGAGTTAAAGTCACGCATGTTAAAGAAGGCGAGTATTTATTTAATGCAAGTCAAATTGATATTGATAAAATTAACGACCCTGCTTTCCAGAAAAAAGCAAATAAGCTAAGGGGCTCTGTGATGATTGCAGGTCCTTTATTAGCAAGATGCAATCATTCATTTATTCCCAAACCAGGGGGCGATAAAATTGGAAGAAGAAGAATGGACACCCATATTATGGGTTTTGAAAAATTAGGTGTGGTTTCGGAATACAAACAAGGTGATGGCTTTTTTAAACTATCCACTAAGCAATTAGTAGGGGCAGACATTTTATTAGAAGAGCCTTCCGTCACAGGCACTGCGAATATTATTTTAGCAGCGGTGATGGCAAAAGGTCAAACTACTATTTATAATGCTGCCTGCGAACCCTATATTCAACAGCTTTGCCACATGTTAAATAGCATGGGCGCAAAAATTTCCGGCATAAAATCAAATTTACTAATCATTGAAGGTGTTCAAGTATTAGGAGGTTGTACGCATACCATTTTACCTGATATGATTGAAGTAGGATCTTTTATTGGATTAGCAGCGATGACTGGTTCCGAAATAACAATAAAAAATGCTGGTGTGCAACATCTTGGCATGATTCCAGATAAATTTCAACAATTAGGCATTCATCTTGAGATCAAAGGAGATGATATTTATATACCTGCACAAAATAGTTATGAAGTAAATAATTATATAGATGGTTCTATTTTAACTATTTCTGATCATCCCTGGCCTGGGCTCACCCCGGATTTATTAAGTATTTTATTAGTAGTTGCAACTCAAGCAAAAGGAAGTGTATTGATTCATCAAAAAATGTTTGAGAGCAGATTATTTTTTGTAGATAAATTAATTGATATGGGTGCGAGAATTATTCTTTGTGATCCACATCGTGCAACAGTGATTGGTTTAGATCGAGTTCAAAAATTAAGAGGCATTACAATGAGTAGTCCAGACATTCGCGCTGGCGTTGCTTTATTAATCGCCGCACTAAGTGCCGATGGAATTAGTATTATTCAAAACATTGAACAGATTGATCGTGGTTACCAATATCTAGATCAAAGGTTAAATCAGCTTGGAGCTAAAATAAAAAGGATTGATTCATAACATAGTGATCTTTATACTTTATACTTTCCAAGACTGACAGCCTTCGCGTTGCTCGGCTGTCTTCTTCCCGTATTGAACTTACCCAAAGCCTTTCAAACATTCCCGATGCTCGGGACTGTTTGGCTTCCTCATCTCTCACCAACTTACGAAAGCAAGCTTTCGACGTTGGCTCAAAATGAAGAAGCCCCAACACTTCGTGTTGAGGCTTTGTGGTCTCGCCAAGAATCGAACTTGGATCTAGTGTTTAGGAAACACCTATTCTATCCATTGAACTACGGGACCATCGGCCAACTAGTGCCCGAGGAGGGCAAAAATAACTATTCTTTTTTAAGCTTTCATTCAATTTATTTCTACCTCTTTAAGGCA
>Ga0114977_10001100_pt1 | contig 17766 bp, 16 predicted proteins | sample S_130805_MF_Meta_FD_87026 | JGI IMG/M metagenome (GOLD analysis project Ga0114977, IMG submission 87026) | Freshwater microbial communities from Lake Simoncouche, Canada to study carbon cycling - S_130805_MF_MetaG | ecosystem: Environmental > Aquatic > Freshwater > Lake | place: Lake...
CAAAACGCAAATCTGGATCGCGGTCTGCACTTACGTGCTGATTGCCATTGCCAAGAAACGCTTGCATCTGCCCAACAGTCTTCATGAAATCCTACAAATCTTGAGCTTGACCATGTTTGAAACAACCCCAATAAATCAACTACTTACACCACCCGACCCCGATAAGAATTCAGAATTTGAGCCTCAACAGCTCTTTCCTCTGAAAAACGTTGGGACACTACTGAGTGCATAGGTTCAAATATAAAATGTTTTGCCGTCTAAATATTGGACTGAATCGGGGCTAAAAGTACTTTCAAGCGATTTTGATGGGCCATATGTGTCCATCTGAAGTAAAAATTGTTCTGATGCCAATTGATTTTCAGTCAATTAGTGAAGATTGAAAATACAGTAAGGCAAATTTCAATAACTTTGTCAGAAAAAACGATGCGCATTGATACCTTACCACCGGAAATTGTTGGCCCGAGCGCTTGGTTAGGTCCACTGGCCAGTGCCTCGACAAAATGGATTCATCATCTTACGGATTCTGAATTGTCTGAGCTCGAAAGGGCAGCTAGATGCGCATTGGAGACGCATGGGGACATTGCAACTATACGTCGCGAGACTTTTATGTTGCCCACCTTGGGGCCTAGGCTGACACGACTGCACGAAGCTTTGATTCATGGCAGTGGTTTTGCATTGGTACGCGCACTGCCTGTTCAGGAATGGCCGCGGGAAGTTATCGCTGCGGCATTTTATGGTTTGGGCTGTCACATGGGCAATCCCGTACCTCAAAACGCAAAAGGCCATGTCCTAGGGCATGTCATGGATATGGGGCTCAATGCCAACGATCCCAAAGTCCGGATCTATCAAACACATGAACGTCAAACCTTTCATACAGATTCGTGCGACATTGTCGGTTTAGTCTGTTTGCAGCAAGCCAAATTAGGAGGTGACTCTGCGCTAGTTTCATCAAACACGATCTACAACGTTATGCGTCGCGACTGTCCAGCACTCGCGGCCGCGCTGTTTGATCCGATCGCGACCGATCGTCGTGGAGACGAAGCGCCAATGCAAAAACCTTATTTTGAAATTCCAGTTTTTACCTGGTATGCACAAATGATGTCGACGATCTATCAAAGGCAATACATTGACTCGGCACAGAGGTTTGAAGACGCGATGCGCTTGACTCCTTTGCACGTGGAAGCACTTGATTGTTTTGATGCCTTAGCAAATGACACCCAGTTGAATTTTTTAATGCGACTCGAACCGGGTGATATGCAGTTTGTACACAATCACACTTTGTTGCATGATCGTACCGCTTTTGATGATTGGCAAGAACCAGGGCGTAAACGCCATCTGCTTAGGCTGTGGTTATCGTCGCCTCGGGCTCGCCCTTTGCCTGCAATCTGGGCAGAGCGGTATGGCTCTATAGAACCGGGTGTGCGAGGCGGGGTAGCCGTACCCGCCGCTTCGTGGTTTGCTCCTTTATATCCCGAGTGATTGACCGACAGAAGAAGGTTTTATTTAACCTGTGTAAACAGGTAACTTCCGATTTTGTAATCATCGTGCATCATGAGTTCCACATTCCTAATGCTCAAGGCAAAACGAAAGAACAGCTAAACGCATTAGCTGATGATTGCCGCTGGATAGCGTTGGCGTTTGTAGGATATTGGTGAAGGCGTGTTCATCAGCTAGACTCTATCAGATTTGGAAGAATTAACTTGACGATGCCGGTTCGCTAGTTGATGAGGAAATCGTATGAATAAACACACCAATATTTTGTTCATCATGGCTGATGATCATGCTTCCAAAGCCATCAGCTGTTACGGACATGGGATCAATCAAACCCCCAGCATTGATCGGCTGGCTCGAGAGGGAATGCGGTTGAATCATTGCTATGTGAGTAACTCCATATGCACGCCTAGCCGCGCAGCAATTTTGACTGGCACATTCAATCACATCAACGGTGTGAGGACCTTGGCTGATGGCATTGACAATCGATTGCCAAATGTAGCCAAGCACCTAAAGAGTCATGGCTATCAAACTGGCATCATTGGTAAATGGCACTTGGGCGAAGGACCGGCGCACGAGCCCACAGGATTTGACCATTGGTCTGTGCTCCCTGGGCAAGGTGACTACAACGACCCAATTTTTTATCAGGCCAGTGGTGTGATTCAATGCCACGGGTATGTGACCGATCTCATCACCGACCAGTCAATCGATTGGTTAAAGACCAGGGACAAAGAACGCCCATTTTACTTAATGTGCCATCACAAGGCGCCCCACAGATCTTGGGAAAATCACCCCAAGTACAACGACTTGTACAGCGACGACATCAAATTGCCAGAAACTTTTGATGATGACTACAAACACCGGGCAAGTGCCGCCGCCGCTGCAAAAATGCGAATCGCTGATGACATGATTTACCTTGACTTGGGCCTTCGCCAGCCTGATGGTGGTGAGGAAGTTGGCCCCTTGCTCTTACCAGGTATGCGAACGCGTAAGTTGCCTAATCCCAGTGACGTTTCGACCGTGCGATTGGTAGACAAAGACACTGGTGAAATATTTACATTTAAAACTCAAGCAGATTACAACCATTTTAAATTTCAGCGCTATATGAAACGGTATTTGCGCACCATCGCATCCATCGACGAAAGCGTAGGACGTCTGCTGGACTATCTGGACGACGAAAAAATAGCTGAAAATACATTGGTTGTTTACACTTCAGACCAAGGATTTTTTCTTGGTGAACACGGATGGTTTGACAAACGCTTCATGTATGAAGAGTCATTTCAAATGCCATTTTTGGTTCGTTACCCAAACGAAATTCAAGCTGGGGTGGTGTCGAATGAAATGGTCAGCAACGTTGATTTTGCGCCCACCTTTCTTGATTATGCGCGTGCCGACATCCCGAGTTATATGCAGGGTCGGAGCATGCGCGAGGTCTTGAAAGGGCAAGCTCCTTTGGATTGGCCGCAAACCGCTTATCACCGCTACTGGATGCATCGCGATGAGTTTCACAATGCATATGCGCATTATGGGATTCGCGACCATCGGTACAAACTTATTTTTTGGTACAACCAAGGCTACGGCTTACCCGGGACGCAGAGCGGTGGTGAGCCTGCTGAGTGGGAGTTGTTCGATACTGAAAGCGACCCCTTGGAATTGCTGAACTGTTACCACAACCCTGAGATGGCATCTGTAGTGAAAAGGATGACGCAACTTTTAGAAGAAAAAATGAAAGCCATTGGCGATGTCTCTGCGCACCAAGTTCAGTAACACCCATTGCGTCTGCTCAAAAAATTACAGTGGCTGTTGATCGTTTTGCAAAAACATTTAAACTTGCGCAATTTGATTCAATTGCACCGTTCACAAAGCTAATATTTTGTCTCAAACTTTTTGAAAGCTTAGATGACATGTTTCCGCAACCAGTTCTCTAAATCCTACGTTAAATCTGAATGAGCAAGCATTCCACGACAGGTAGATTACCGACTCAAACCAAAGTCGCCTTGGCTGGCTTTGGCGCTTGGGGACAAATGCATGCGCGAGCGATTTCAGCGATTGCTGACGCAGAGGTGGTCGCCATCTTGGTGCGCAGTCAGGCCTCACGTGACGCTGCTTTGCAGATCGTACCCAATGCACGTCTTTATGAGAGTTTGGACGAGTTGCTTGCGCAACCTGACGTGGATGTCGTGAACGTACTTTTGCCCAATCATTTTCACGCCCAAACCGCAGTTGCCGCGATGCGAGCTGGCCGGCACGTGGTGATAGAAAAGCCAGTTGGCCTGAGCTTGGAGGAGTGCGACGCGGTCCTTGAAGCCTCGCAGCGTTATGGGCGCTTGGCAGCAGTAAATCATGAGTTGCGAGTATCGCGTCAGTGGGGCTTGGTGAAAGATCGCATTGAACGTGGCGATCTGGGTGAAATTCATCATCAGCATCTGTCGCTCTTTCGCAAACCCTTCCGTCCAGGTTCGGGTGGTTGGCGTTTTGATCGCGAGAGGGTTGGGTCTTGGGTGCTGGAAGAACTGGTCCACTTCATCGACCTCGTCCTCTGGTATCGCGCGAGTGCTGGGTTGCCTTCAAGTGTCATGGCCTTTGGTGGGGATCGTAAGCAAGCTTTGAGCACTCACTTTACACTGGTGATGGAATGGCCTGATGGCGCAACGGCGGTACTCAACCAGTGTCTTGGCGGTTTTGAGCACCACACGGTTCTCGAGATTGCAGGAAGTCACGGCGCGGTGCGCACTTGGTGGAGTGGGTCGATGGACCGCACCACAAAACCTAACTTTGAGTTGAAAATCCGCAGTGGCGACGCTGAGGCGCAAGAGTTGACCATCCCACTGTCAGGTGAGGTCTTTGAACTGGAGGAGCATTTGCGACAAACTTATGCTGGCTTCGCTTTAGGCCGTTCAGTGATGTCCGTGGAGGATGCGCGGCCAAGCATTGTGGTTGCTCTTGCAGCTCAGCGTTCGTGGCTTGAGGACTCGGTGGTCAGGCTGGGATAGTTTTTTCCGCAACGAATAGGCGCTTAAAGCAAAGAGGTCGCTCGGCCCCATGGGCACTATTTTGTGAGGTTGAACAAGGAGCTTCAATTTTTAAGGTTTCGCAAGCACTTCCAGCTATTTCATATCAAGTTCAAGATAACCATTGGCTGCGACTGCGTCACAGCGGGAGCGGAAGTCCGGGCCTGTTCCGCTGAACCGTGAGAGTACCCGTTCCGTCTTGCCTTCGACGTTCGTATTCACACCTGTCATCCACGAATCTACTTCGTTGGACAGGAGGCCAATCGAGGCCGTTTTAACCACCTCCATCCACGCTTGAACGCTTTCGGGTCGAGCCTCCACCCTGGTAAGGCCTTTCGTTTGCATATGTTTGAGCAGCTTCGAGACCCACTCAACGTTGTATTCGATGACTCGCGGAATATTCCCCAGCGCCCCCATTGGGCCCATCACCATCAGCAGGTTCGGAAAGTCTGCGCTCTGGAAGCCTTGGAAAGTCCTGGCACCTTGACCCCATTGGTTGTTAAGCCGACGTCCGTTTGTGCCGCGAATGTCGATTTGGTCATAAGCGCCAGTCAGTGCGTCAAAGCCTGTAGCGTAGATGATCATGTCGAACTCGAAATCGCGTTGAGCTGTTCTGATCCCGGTGGGTGTTATTCGTTCGATCGGGGTTTCGCGCAAATCAATCAACTCTACATTTGCTTGGTTATAAATTTCGAAATAACCACTCTCGAGCGGCACGCGGCGCGTCCCGAACCCGTGATCTTTCGGGATAAGCTTTTCTGCGACTGCTGGATCCTTTACACGCTGGCGAATCTTCCTGGCAATGAAGTCGGACATCCAGGCATTGGTCTGGCGATCCGTCATGAGATCGCGAAAATTGCCGACCCAAATGCCAAACCCGGGTGCTTTATAGAGTTTCTCCCAGAACTCCTCCCGCTCCTGTTCTGATACTTCAACGCCACGGCGCGGATCTGGGCTATGGATGAAACCAGAAATGCTCTCGCGGCAGCGCTTAAAAATATCAGAATAAGATGATTTGATTGCGATTTGCTGTTCGGGTGTAATCGGACTGTTGTGCAGCGGTGCGCTCCAGTTCGCTGTGCGCTGGAAAACTGTAAGGTGGGCCGCTGTCTTGGCCACCTCCTGAATGGTTTGAATTCCAGTTGCCCCGGTTCCCAATACAGCCACACGCTTACCTTCAAAGCGAACGGCCGCATGGGGCCAGTTTGCTGTGTGGCAAGCGACGCCGGCAAACTGTTCGATGCCTTCGATCCGCGGCAAGGTTGGAACTGAAAGCGAGCCGACAGCTGTGATGAGGAATCGCGCAGTCATCAACTCGCCGGTGTGCAGTTTCAATTGCCATTCCCGACTCTCTTCAAGCCACTCAGCAGAGACCACCTTGTGTTGGAAAAGAATATCACGGCGCATATCGAATTTGTCGGCGACATGCTGAGCGTAGCGCAAGGTCTCGGGTTGCGGTGCGAAATGCTCAGACCAACTCCACTCTTGCAGCAACTCCTTTGAGAAGGAGTAGCCATACGTGTAGCTTTCGGAATCAAATCGGGCGCCAGGGTAGCGGTTCCAATACCATGTGCCACCAACCTCGCTTCCAGCCTCGATGACACGCACCGACATGCCAAGTTCTCGAACACGAAACAGTTGGTACATGCCGGCGAGACCGGCGCCGATGATAATCACGTCAAGTTTCTGGGGCTGCGCTTCGCCGCTTGCAGTTGAGTTGTTTTGAATCATTTATGCGTACTGTTATTTGGTTGTCTGGCCCAATCGATTTGGGTTGTTCTATTTCTAATTTTAAAAATAGGTTCGTAACCTTTTCCACTGTCTCTGTAGGGTTATTGCGAAAACCTATATCAAGACTAACATGCAAATCTTACCCTTCGGGGGTGCCCTTTTTTATCGGAATCCTTTATGAAGCGTTTATTTGTTGCATTGGTTTCAATCAGCTTAGGTCTGTGGTTTTCAGTAGTCAGCGCCCAGACTCCGGTCCGGGGTGGCATTTTGCAGTCGGTGCTTTGGCCGGAACCACCCGGAATAGTGCCAGGGCTCTTTCTTCAGTCGCCTGCGTTGCTCCCAGGCACCAAGATTTTTGAGAGTCTGCTGACCTATGACTTCAACCTTGCACCGCAACCCATGTTGGCAGAGTCTTGGACGATTTCCCCGGATGGCCGCAAGTACAGCTTCAAGCTGCGCCGTAATGTCAAATGGCATGATGGTAAGCCTTTTACTGCTGACGATGTGGTGTTTACATTCAGCCAGTTTCTGGTCGACGTGCATCCACGCTCGAAGCCGGTGTTCCAACGCACCAAGGTAACTAAGGTCGATGATTTCACGGTGGAGTTTGCGCTTGAAAAGCCATTCGCACCGCTGATTCGCAGCTTTGACACGATCGGTGCTCCGATCTTGCCCGCGCACATTTACCGGGGCAGCGACTTCCGAAAAAATCCGGCCAATGCTCATCCGGTTGGTACGGGGCCGTTCAAATTCAAAGAGTGGAAACGCGGTGAATATATTCATCTTGTCCGCAACGACACATACTGGCGTGCGGGTCTGCCTTATTTAGACGAGATCTACTACCGTTTTATTCCAGATGCAGCATCGCGTGCCTTGGCTATGGAAGGCCAAGAATTCCACATCGCCACTCAGAATGACCTGGAACTGCGCGACGCGGCCCGGTTGGCTAAGATGCCATACCTTGAAGGTACAGCCAAGGGTTGGGAGTGGGGTTCTCCCATTGCTTGGATCGAGATGAACTTGCGTCAGGCTCCTTTCAACGATAAACGTTTCCGCCAAGCAATGATGCACGCGATAGACCGGAATCAAATCCGTGACACGATTTTTCAGGGCTATGCAACCGTGGCTACCGGCCCTGTCCATTCCAGTTCCCCATATTACGAACCTGCAGTGCGGCAGTACGACTTCAACATTGCAAAAGCCGAGGCGCTGCTCGACGATATGGGCCTGAAGAAGGGTGCCAACGGCGTGCGCACGACAGTCAAACTGCTGGGTCTTCCTTATGGTGAGGTCTGGAACCGAGCTGCCGAGAGCACCCGTCAGGCGCTTCGTCGTGTGGGTATCGAGGTGGTCTTAGAGTCCACCGATGCGGCCGGATGGGTAGACCGCCTTAAGAACTGGGAATTTGAGATGATCATGACCTTCTTGACCACCTTGTCTGACCCGGCGCTTGGTGTCTCAAGAACCTTCATCACCGAGAACCAACGCAAGGGCATACCCTTTACCAATGAAGCGGGTTATTCAAACCCACAAGTCGACGCCCTTTTTGCCGACGCAGCATCATCTACAGATGACGTGCGTCGCAAGAAGCTTTACTCGGATGTGCAGAAAGTCTTGGTTGAAGATGCCGCGATGCTTTGGCTGGTTGAGTTGCAGTGGCCCACTGTGACCAATAAGCGGCTGCGTAATGCTGTGATAAATGGACTGGGTCCGAACGGCAATTTCGCCGAGGCTTGGCTGGAAAAGCCTCGATGAACCTGGCGTTCTCGGGCGCCGCCATCCTCTAACACGCATGCGCCTGTTTACCGCCTTTGTCGCTTGGTTACCGCGTGCATTGTTGACGCTGGCAGCTATCGGGCTGATGAACTTCACCCTGGTTCGCTTGGCTCCGGGTGATCCTGCAGCCGTGATCGCGGGCGAGAGTGGGGCCGCTGACGGGGCATTCATAGAGAAAATTCGCGCCGACTATGGTCTGGATCAGCCGATACAGGTACAGGTGGCAAGCTACCTGACTCGGCTGGCCCGTGGCGATTTGGGCGTGAGCTACCGCAGCAACCTCCCGGTGAGCCAAATGATCGCGCAACGACTGCCCGCCACGCTGATCCTGACTGGCACTGCACTCATTTTTGCGATAGTTGTTGGCACGATGCTTGGCATTGCCTCAAGCCGTGCACGCGGCGGATGGTTGGATCTGGCGATAGGATCGTTTGCGATGCTCTGCTATGCGATGCCAGTCTTCTGGGTTGGTTTGCTTTTGGTGCTGGTTTTTTCGGTGGCATTGGGTTGGTTTCCAGCGTTTGGAATGGCGTCCTTAGTTCCCAAACAGGGGTTGGCCTATTTGGTCGATGTCATGCACCATCTTGTTTTACCTGCACTGACTTTGGCCCTTTTGCACATGGCCGTTTACGTTCGATTGGCTCGATCCTCGTCGCTTGAAGTGATGGGCAAAGACTTCATTCGTACCGCTCATGCCAAAGGCTTGACTGATGGACAGGTGCTGCGCGGGCATGTGCTTCGAAACGCCATGTTACCTATAGTCACTATGGCCGGCTTGCAGTTGGGCCATCTCATGGGCGGCGCGATTGTGATCGAAACTGTGTTTGCCTGGCCGGGGATAGGTCGCCTAGCCTTCGATGCATTGCTGCAGCGAGATTACTCTGTGATTCTGGGCGTGTTCTTCGTCTCATCGGTCATGGTCGTTTTGGCGAACCTTGTTACTGACCTCGCGCTGCGGATCGTCGACCCGCGTATCGGGCGCTGAACTCATGGCGCAGAAACGATATTTAAATTGGCGTGCATGGACCGGCGCAGGCATGCTGTCATTGATTGCGCTGGTGGCTTTATTAGCGCCTTGGATCGCGCCCCACGATCCCTGGGCGTTGCTGGGCCAGCCACTCGCGCCGCCGGGGGGCGACTTTGCGCTGGGAACCGATATGTTGGGCCGTGACTTACTGTCTGGTCTGATCCATGGTGCTCGGGTGTCGTTGCTGATCGGTCTGGCTTCGAGCACCTGCGCATTACTGATTGGTGTAGGCGTTGGTGCGCTAGCTGGGTACTTCGGGGGCATCGTGGACCGTGTCTTGATGCGCTTTACAGAGTTTTTCCAAGTTATTCCCGCCTTCTTATTCGCAATTCTGCTGGTTGCCATCATGCGGCCTGGGCTCAAGAGTGTGATCATCGCCGTTGCGCTTGTGACTTGGCCTCCGGTAGCCCGTCTGGTTCGCTCGGAGTTTTTGGTTCTCCGAAGTCGTGAGTTCGTCGAGGCCGCGCGTTCGCTGGGTTTGGGGCACTGGCAAATTATGGTGCGCGAGATACTGCCGAACGCTTTGCCACCGGTGATCGCGGTGGGCTCTTTGATGGTCGCTACGGCCATCCTTACAGAGTCGTCGCTCAGCTTTTTGGGTTTGGCGGACCCGAACTTAATTAGTTGGGGATATATCATTGGCTCGTCCAGGTCAGTGTTTCGCGACGCTTGGTGGTTAAGCGTATTGCCGGGCCTTTGCCTTTTCATCACTGTGCTGTCGATCAACCTTCTGGCCGATGGCCTTGGTGACGCAGGCAATCCGCTCCTGCGTTCGGGCCGGGATACTGCAGCATGACCCTGTTGCTCGACATCCAAAGGCTCACCATTGAACTGCCTGCTGGCGCTGACCGAGTTTACGCAGTGCAGGATCTGTCTTTGCGCGTTGATGCTGGACGGACGCTGTGCGTAGTGGGTGAGTCTGGTTCGGGCAAGTCGTTGACTGCCGCTGCCATCGTCCGCTTGCTTCCTTCGCCGGATCTGCGAATTTCTGGTGGCAGCATATTGCTTGAGGGGCGTGACACGCTGGCGATGAGCCCCGCAGAATTGCTACAGGTGCGGGGTGGCAGAGTCGGTTACATATTTCAAGACCCCCTTTCTTGTTTAAACCCACTAGAGCGAGTTGGCTTGCAGATTCGAGAAGTGCTGGACCGTCACGCATGGCAAGGAGACCGAGCAGCGCGGGTGATGCAACTTCTCTCGGATGTCGGATTGCCAGAGCCAGAAATAACGCGGGCCCGCTACCCTTGGGAGCTGTCTGGTGGTCAACGACAACGTGTGATGATCGCGATCGCACTTGCGGCCGACCCCCAGTTGATCATTGCAGATGAACCAACTACGGCTCTGGATGTGACGACGCAGGCGCAGATTCTGAGACTGCTGCGTGATCTGCAGGCCAAGCGAGGTCTGGGCCTGTTGCTGATCACGCACGACTTTGGTGTCGTTTCTGAGATGGCCGATGACGTGGCTGTCCTGAGGGCCGGACGGCTCGTAGAGGCAGGTCCTCGAGCGCAAGTGCTAGGACAGCCAAGAGCAGCTTATACACAACGCCTTTTGGCCGCAGTACCGCCATTGGTGGCGCGACCTGCGCGCGTTGCGGGTACTGCGCTACTGAAGGCGCAAGGCCTGCGCAAGATTTGGCATTCTCGTGGAGCTTGGGGCCGCACCAATGTGAGTACATTGGCGGTAGCGGACGTCGCACTGTCGGTTAACTTTGGCGAGACAGTTGCCGTGGTGGGTGAATCGGGTTCTGGAAAATCCACGCTAGCGCGCATGCTAGCTAGACTGACCGACGGAGAGGCTGGACAGGCATACCTTGCCGGTGTTTCGGACAACTACTTGGCCTTGCCATCACGCTCGCTTGTGCCCTTGCGCCGCGCAGTGCAGGTCATATTCCAAGATCCGTTCGCGTCGCTTAATCCGCGCCACACTGTGGGGGAAAGCATTTCGATGGGGCCAATCGCCAACGGTACGCCACGTGGCCAGGCATTGCGAGAGGTGGGGGAGTTACTTGAGCGTGTGAGGATCGATCCGCGTGCTGCTGACCGCTACCCTAACGAGTTCTCAGGCGGTCAGCGCCAGCGAATTGTGATCGCCCGTGCTTTGGCAATGAAGGCCAAGCTGCTCATCGCCGACGAGCCGGTTTCATCCTTGGATGTATCAGTGCAATCCGACATTTTGGACCTCCTTGAGGAGATTCAAGCCCGCGATGGGGTTGGGATGGTATTCATTACCCATGATTTGCGCGTGGCTGCCCGGATGGCCGACCACATCGTCGTGATGCATCGCGGCCAGGTTGTTGAATCTGGCACGGCATTTCAAATTCTCACTCAGCCTGTTCAGTCATACACGAGAGAGCTGATATCAGCAGTGCCCACGCTTAGACCTGAGCGCGCTGAGTGAGTGCGGTGCTGCGAGCCTTGCTTGAAACAAAGTTTAGCTTCGCTTCGATAGCAGGCTTACATAGTCGTAATGCTGGGTGTTAATTGTTGAGACTCGGTATTCAACAGGCTTATCACCAAAGGTAAGTGCAATCCGATGAACCTCAATGACTGGCAAACCCATTGGGACTCCTAAGTTACGACAAACCTCACGACTGGCCAGTACGGCTCGAGCACGTTCTTGAGCACGCAGAACAGAAATTCCGAATTCGTGCTGGTATAAGTTGTAGATGGTACTTTGACGCTCAATAAAGCGCTTTTCAGTCAGCCCTTTGAAAGTGAGTGCAGATACACATATCCGATCAAAAACAACAAGGCTCCCACTCAATTTCAAACGATTGCAAATCTTAAAAACAGGGTCTCCTAATCTGATGCCCAATGCCAATGCATCTTCCTCTTCGGCGCGTAACTTTTCAAATGAAATGAACTCGACTGCTGGATATTCATGCGCATGTGAAAGATCAAAAACACGTTTTTCAACATGGAAAAACTGAAACAAAAAGCGATCACTGTTATGCGTTGCGACAAATGTGCCTTTACCTTGTCGACGAATCAACACGTTTTCCATCACTAACTCGTCCACGGCTTTTCGCAAGGTGCCGATACTCACCTTCAATCCTTTAGCGATGACGGATTCGCTGGGCAGGCAAGCCCCGGGCGCATATCGACCGTTTTCAATTAACTTGATCAAAGCACGTTTAGCTTGACGATATAAAGGCATGCCCAAGGAGTCAGTCACAGGGGTGAGTTCCATTTTGTTGGGTACCTCCAACCCAATTGGCGCCGCTTTATTGTTTCTCATTAGAGAATTCTACCAAGGGCATGAGCTGTTCATCTAGGTCATATAAATGACTTGATTGACAAAGGTTTTCTAGTCACTAGACTAGCCTGACCTTTTCATCATATTTATTGGAGATCGCATGATTCATTGTGTATTGCATGACCCAGCAGACAGCGTCGCTGTCGTCGTTACTGAAAACATCAAAGCAGGTCAGCAACTGACCGCATTGATTCTGGATGAAAATCGAACGATTCAAATTCCATGCGTGGCCGACATTCCCCTGGGTCACAAGGTGGCGATGAAAGACATGGCTGAAGGCGACACCGTCATCAAGTATGGCGTTGACATTGGCAAGGTGGTGGCGGCCATCAAAATTGGCGAGCACGCCCATGTGCACAATATCAAAACCAAACGCTGGTGAGCCCTGCGTCTATTTAAGAATCAAGGAAGCAATATGTCATTTCTCAACAAAAATTCTACCTTCTGGGGCTTTCGCCGCGAAAACGGCCGCGTGGGCGTACGCAATCACGTGATTATTTTGCCACTGGACGATCTCTCCAACGCCGCAGCTGAAGCAGTGGCCAACAACATCAAGGGCGCAATGGCGATCCCTCATCCTTATGGCCGTCTGCAGTTTGGTGCCGACTTGGATTTGCACTTTGCCACCTTGATTGGGGCTGGGTGCAACCCCAATGTGGCCGCTGTGGTGGTCATCGGTATTGAAGACAGTTGGACCAGCAAAGTTGTAGAGGGCATTGCCAAGACTGGCAAACCCGTAGTGGGTTTTGGCATTGAGGGTCATGGCGACCATGAAACCATCATGAAGGCATCTAAAATAGCCAAGCAATATGTTCAATACGCAACAGCCCAGCACCGTGTTGAGTGCCCCATCTCCGATCTTTGGGTTTCCACCAAATGCGGCGAGTCAGACACCACCTCGGGTTGCGGCTCAAACCCGACTTGCGGCAATGCCTTTGACACCTTGCATGCCTTAGGTACCACGCTGGTCTTTGGTGAGACTTCGGAGATCACGGGCGGTGAAAACATTGTGGCAGCACGTTGTGCTACTGATAAAGTTCGCGATGAATTCATGGCCATGTTTAACCGCTATCAGGACATGATTCAGCGTAACAAAACCACAGACTTGTCAGACTCCCAGCCCACCAAAGGCAATATCGCTGGTGGGTTGACTACCATTGAGGAAAAAGCGCTGGGCAACATTCAGAAGATTGGAAAAAAATGCACTGTCGATGGCGTGCTGGACAAGGCTGAAATGCCAACCCATTCCGGCTTGTGGTTCATGGACTCTTCTTCTGCCGCAGCAGAAATGGTGACCTTGTGCGCAGCCTCCGGCTTTGTGGTTCATTTCTTTCCCACAGGGCAGGGCAACGTGATTGGCAATGCCATTGTCCCGGTCATCAAGGTCTGCGCAAATCCGCGAACAGTCCGCACCATGAGTGAGCACATTGACGTCGATTGCTCTGGCCTATTGCAGCGCGAACACACGATGGACGAGACCGGCGACCAACTGCTTGAAGTGATGATGGCCACTGTCAACGGACGCTTCACTGCGGCTGAAGCACTGGGCCACCGTGAGTTTGTGTTGACCCGTCTGTTTGAATCGGCCTGAAGATGTCGCGTATCGTTATCTCGGAGTTCATGGACGAGCGTGCTGTGGCGCAACTGCGCGCCGTTCACGACGTTCGCTATGACCCCCATTTGGTTGACGATGCAACGGGCCTGGCCGCTCAGGCGCACAGCGCAGATGCCATCATTGTGCGCAACCGCACCCAGGTGCGCGGTGAGCTGCTTGCCGCCTTGAGCCAATGCCGGGTGGTCGGTCGGCTGGGTGTTGGTTTGGACAACATTGATGTGCACGCTTGTCAAGCGCGTGGCATGAAAGTCATTCCAGCCACAGGCGCCAATGCATTGGCTGTGGCTGAATATGTTGCAGCAACTGCATTGCTGCTGTTACGCGGTGTGTTTCAGTCTAGCGCCCATGTTGCCCAAGGGCTGTGGCCTCGCAACGCTTTGTCTAATGGGCGTGAAGTGCATGGCAAAACCATGGGGCTGATTGGCTTTGGCTCCATTGGTCAACATACAGCACGTCTTGCCAAGGGGCTTGGCATGCAGGTGCTTGCCCATGACAATATGATTGGATCTGATCATCCTTCGTTTGAACAACTGGATGTGCGTTGCGTTGGATTAGATGAATTGATATCTTTGTCGGATGTCATCAGTTTGCACATTCCCTTGGTCGCATCGACCAAGGGTTTGTTTGACGCCAAGCGCATTGCCTCTATGAATCCTAATGCTTTTTTAATCAATACATCGCGCGGTGAAATTGTCGATGAGATGGCGCTAGCGATAGCTTTGAAAGAAGGGCGGCTCGCGGGCGCTGCGCTCGATGTCTTTGACGCAGAGCCTCTGCCAGCTTCTCCGCACTTTCTTAACTGTCCAAACCTGATCCTCACGCCGCATGTGGCAGGCCTGACGTTTGAATCTAACGAAAGAGTGAGCTTTTTAATTGCCGAAAAAGTTTTGGAGGCATTGGCATGAAAATGACAATGAATCTTCTGACCTCCTTGGTCGCTGGGGAGTTGCGCCGTGCGGGTGCAAACGCAGACATGGCAGACGCAACTGCCAAAGCGCTGGTGTTGGCGGAGGCACAGGGATTGAGCTCGCACGGATTGTCACGCGTTAACCAGTACGCTACCCATTTGCGCAACGGCCGTGTCAATGGAGACGCAGTTCCCGTGGTGGTCAAGCGCAAAGGTGCAGCCTTGCTGGTGGATGCGCACGAAGGTCTGGCCTTTGCGGCGTGCGAATTGGCGGTGGGTCAAGCGATCTTGGCCGCTAAAGAAAATGGGGTGGCCTTTGCGGGCGTGATCCGCAGTCACCATTGCGGTGTGGTAGTTGACCACCTTCGGGCTGTAGCACAGGCTGGCATGGTCGGGATCGGGTTTGCCAACTCTCCAGCCGCCATGCCTGCAGCTGGTGGACTGCATCCGATATTTGGCACAGACCCGATTGCAGCGATTTTTCCAAGACGCAACAATCTGCCTTTGATGATAGACCTGAGCTTGAGTGAGGTTGCCCGTGGCAAGCTCATGGTTGCGGCCAAAGAAGGTAAAAGCATCCCCCAGGGCTGGGCGCTCGACGCGCAAGGCAATCCCACCACCGACCCCAAAGCTGGCTTGTCTGGGGCGATGCTGCCCTTTGGCAGCAGGGCCGACGCTTCACCCAAAGGGGCTATGCTGGCCTTGATGGTTGAATTGTTGGTCACGGCAGTGATTGGGGCGAATTTTGGATACGAAGCCTCCAGCTTTTTTGTGGACGAGGGCAACCGCCCAGGCTTAGGGCAAGCCTTTATCGTGATAGATCCGGGCGCCTTGGCTGGCCGTGAGCAATTTCTCAGCCGCGTCGAGGTGCTTGTGGGCGAAATGCTCAAAGATGAAGGCGTTCGCTTGCCTGGCACCCGGCGTGAAGAATTGCGTCTACAAGCGCTGGCCGGTGGTGTGCAGGTGGCAGAAGAATTGCTGGCTCCATGGATAGCAGCAGCGCAGTAGACTTTTTTACATCAAGGAAAAATCAGCATGCAACGCAGAAAATTTTCTCAATCCGCCAGTCTTGCCGCCCTGGGTTGGTTGCCTGCCCTCTTTGCATATGCGCAGGATTACCCAAAAGCCGGTATCACGATTCGTTATGTGGTGCCGTTCCCACCAGGCGGACTGACTGACATGATGGCCAGGCTAGTGGGGCAGCAACTTGCCACGCGCTGGGGCATCAACCTTGTCGTTGATAACAAGCCAGGGGGAGGCGGGCAAATCGGGGCCAGCGAAGTGGCGCGAGCCAGTTCAGATGGCCAGACCTTGCTTGCAATCACGTTGACACACGCGGCCAATGTGACGCTTTATAAAGGCAACGCCAGCTATGATTTTCAGAAAGATCTTCGTCCTGTGGCATTGTTGGCTGGCTCTCCGATGCTGATTGTTGTGCCTGCAAGCAGCCCCATCAAAGATTACAAAGATCTGGTGAATAAGGCCAAATTAGACAAGCTCAATGCGGGCTCTAGCGGAAACGGCACACCACCGCACCTTATGCTGGCTTTGTTTAATGACTTGAATAAAACAGAAATCCAGCACATACCCTACAAGGGTGGTGCCCCTTCAATGACTGACTTGATCGGCAATCAACTTGATGTGATTTTCTCTAACCTGCCTGAGAGTGTGTCGCATGTGAAGAGTGGTAAGCTGCGCGCACTTGCAATAGCCAGCACAACACGTCACCCCCTCGTGCCTGATGTGCCTACGACGGCAGAGGCTGGTGCGTCAGCGCTATCGATGGAAAACTGGACAGCCATCATGGCGCCAGCTGGCATGAGCGATGCCAACGTGGCGAAGTTGGGCGCAGAAGTCCTCAAGATAATGGCAGCACCTGACATTGATGAAAGGGCGCGGACCCAAGGATTTCGCCTAGATGCACGTGGACCTCAGCCGTTTGCTCAATTTTTAAAAGATGAGACCGAACGCTGGGCCCGGATCATCAAATCAGCTGGTATCTCGGTATCTTGACGTTTCATAGTCGCTAGTTAATTGTTGGTTTACCGATCGAATTCAACGGATCCTTAGCTTGTGTCTAGCGTTTTAGTTCTCTGTAAAAGTTCTCATGCGATCCAAGTAACAGTAGGTGACGAGTCTTAGGATCAAATTCATAGGCGAGCAACATGAGTTGTGTTTGACTCTTAAATTTGTAGACATAAACACCTGCTAGGTCACCGCGCTTTGGCTCACCTGCAAGTGGCTTGGCAACAATCGTATTAACTGCTGCGTCGACGTCCTGTTTTTGTCTTTGATGTAATTTTTTATAGCCTCGCGCAAAAGCTGAGGACTGAGTGACTTGAATTTGCTTTGAGGCCATCAGTGCTTGCTTTGTGGAGTAAAGGGGGTGGCTAAAGATTTACCTTCACCTTTTGCAATCATTAGATCGCGTACAAAGTCGATAGGTAGATCCGGGTTATCCAACGCCGCTTTACCAATCATTGCCCAAAATTCAATTTGTCCAGAAATAGTCCTGCGCTCAGCGTGAGCGTGAGATTTTGCTTGATCGTAAAGATCGCTGTCGATTCGAACTGGTAGTCCCATAAATTCTCCAAAAATGAAATTCTGCTACAAATGTAGCAAGAATAAGCAAATTTGTAAATGAGTTGGGTGAGTTGGGTGACTTTTTTAGAACACAAAAATCCAAGGTTTAACAGAAATCCAGGCTCGTTTAATACCTATATAAATCCAGTAGTGTCCCAACGTTTTTCAGAGGAGCGAGAGCTGTTGATGCTCAAATTCTGAACGTTTGTCGGGCTCGGGTGGCGTAAGTAGTTGATTTATCGGGGTTTCAAACATGGTCAAGCTCAAGATTTGTAGGATTTCATGAAGACTGTTGGGCAGATGCAAGCGTTTCTTGGCAATGGCAATCAGCACGTAAGTGCAGACCGCGATCCAGATTTGCGTTTTG